>Ga0066372_10000013_pt1 | contig 55322 bp, 60 predicted proteins | sample Knorr_S15_td_250_FD_77011 | JGI IMG/M metagenome (GOLD analysis project Ga0066372, IMG submission 77011) | Marine microbial communities from Southern Atlantic Ocean transect - Knorr_S15_td_250_ad_251m_LV_A | ecosystem: Environmental > Aquatic > Marine > Oceanic | place: Southern Atlantic ocean... | reverse complement strand
TCAATCGTATTAGATATACTCCCAAAAAAACCAGAACTATTTCTCAATTTTTACTCCTGTTGTAACAATATAACTAAATTATAATATTAAATATTTTATTTTACTCGAAAGTCTCTAAGGTTTTTTTTCTTAATTGTTCCCAATCTATTTCATATCCTAATCCAGGTTTTGTTGGTGCCTGAACATAACCATTGTCAAATTTTATATCCTCTATCAATCCAAATTTATTTTCTCCTGTGCAGGGGAAAAATTCAAAAAAATCACAATTAGCAACAGCCATTATTGCATGTAGATTAGCAACGTTATCTAAAGAATTACCTGATCCTGAGTGTATTTCACATTTCATATTAAATGCTTCTGCTAAATTAGCTAATTTAATCAAAGGGGTAATCCCTCCACATGCAACAACATCACCTCTTAAAATATCTGTAGCTGTTTCTGTTATCCATTCTGCAGTTCCGTAAAATCTTCCAGGGATATATTCTGTAGCAATAATTGGAATATCTAGTTTTTGATTTAATTTTTTATAACTATAAATGTCTTCTTCAACCAATGGATCTTCATACCAATAAAAATTTAGATTCTCTATCGCTCTACCTACTCTTAGCGCATCTTCGTATTGATATGCCCACATAGAATCTAACATTAACTTCATTTCATCACCAACAGCTCTTCTTATAGCTTTGGATATTTCAATATCATATTGAGGATTTCCATGAGGATGGATCTTATGAGCAGTCCAACCCATTTCTTTAAATTTTAATGCCTCTTCAGCATATTCTTCTTTTGTCTCATGATATGCAGTACTAGAATATACTGGAACAGTTTCCTTACAAGTTCCTAATAAACGATGGATTGGTTGGTTTGCGATTTTTCCATTAATGTCCCATAAACAAATATCAATCGATGCAATTACATTGATCGAAACGGATCTATTCATTTTCCATAAATCTTTCCAAATAGATCCAATATCTTGAGGATTTCTTCCCATAATAATAGGCTTTATAAATTCAATAAGTCCAGATACATGATGATCTGCACCCACTTTTGATGATCCTAAAAAGGAATGACCACTTATATCTTCATCAGTTTCGATAGTTACGACCCCAAGTTGCACAGTTTGCCCAAATATATTTCTATAATTAGTTTTCCAAGGTTTGCTTTTCCATTCAAACATTTCTACTTTTACGTTGGTTATTTTCATCTTTTAGAAATTCAGATTGATATTTAATCTTATTCTAGAGTAACTGTATGAACTTTTTTTAAGAGTTCCCAATCTATTTCATATCCTAATCCAGGTTTTGTTGGTGCCTGAACATAACCATTATCAAATTTTATATCCTCAATTAAACCAAACATATTCGCACCTGTGCAGGGGAAAAATTCAAAAAATTCACAATTAGGAACAGCCATTGTTATATGTAAATTTGCTACGTTATTTAATGAATTACCACCGTGATGTATTTCACATTTCATATTAAATGCTTCTGCTAAATTAGCTAATTTAATCATTGGAGTAATCCCTCCTGTAACTGCAACGTCACCTCTTAAGAAATCTGTAGCATATTCTGTTATCCATTCCGCCATTCCATAGAACCTTCCAGGAGCATACTCTGTAGACATGATTGGAATATCTAGTTTTTGATGTAATTTTTTATAACTATAAATGTCTTCTTCAACTAATGGATCCTCATACCAATAAAAGTTTAAATCTTCAATCGCTCTACCTACCCTTATTGCATCTTCATATTGATATGACCACATAGAATCTAACATTAATTTCATATCTCCCCCTACAGCTTCTCTTACTGCCTTAGAGATTTCAATATCATATTTAGGATTCCCATGCGGATGTATTTTATGAGCAGTCCATCCTTTGTTTTTAAAAATTAAAGCTTCTTCTGCGTACTCTTCTTTTGTTTCATGAAATGCAGTAGATGAATATACTGGAACAGTTTCTTTACAAGTTCCTAATAAACGATGGATTGGTTGATTGGTGATTTTTCCATTGATATCCCATAAACAGATATCAATTGCTCCAATTACATAGGTAGAAACGGATCTATTCATTTTCCATAAATCTTTCCAAATAGATCCAATATCCTGAGGATTTCTTCCCATAATAATAGGTTTTATAAATTCAATAAGTCCTGGAGCATGGTGATCTGCACCTACCCTTGAAGATCCTAAAAAGGAATTACCACTTACTCCTTCATCAGTTTCAACAGTTACGACTCCTAGTTGAACGGTATTGCCAAATTGTGTCCAATTGTTTGTTTTCCAGGACTCACTTTGCCAATCAAACATTTCTACTTTAACATTGGTTATTTTCAACTATCACCACCTTGATTAATCTTTTTATGAAATAATAATAACAGATACATTATGCCATTATTTAAGGATATTTAAAATGCTAATAGTAATGGTCATACTAATAAAAATGAAACCTATTAACCAGCTAATTTTAGTAATCATATAGTTTTAATTAATTCCTTGAACAACGAAACTTTCACTTTCTGAAGCTTTCAATCTTATTTCTGCAACAGGCTTATAATCTTCAGAATCCCTAAAATTATTCATATCCTTAATTGTTGGAAATTCTAATATTACAACTCTTTTCGGTTTCCAGGAAGTTGAATCAGATAGAATCTCTCCTCCACGAACTAGATATTTTCCTCCAAATTTTTTAATTACAGATGGAACTAATTTCATATATTTTTGATATGCTTCCCAATCTTTCACATCAATACTACTTATAGAATAAACTGGCATACTTTTCCTTTCTGTTTAAGATTAAAGATTTATGGATCAGTTCAATCCTTCTTAAATCCACAATTATTATAAATAATTTTACAATGAAGTTTCAAAGTGATTACATTACAAATTTCACATATTTCTGATTCTTCTACAAACTTCATATTCAAATTATATATATGATCATTTAAGATACACTCATATATGTTATTTTATTAATATGTTATGTAGTTATTGTGGAAAAGAATTTAAACTAACTGATTATTCATCAATAGGTAATATTTTTCATATATATCCTTTGAATTCTCTTAGTTATAAGAAATCAAAATTATGTCCTAATTGCAGCAAAAAAAAACAATTTTTGGACCCTTTAGCAGGAGTATCACGAATAATAAAATTTTATTTTTCTATCATAGTTATAATTGTAGTAATCTGGGTTGTATTTTTTTATTTTTAAATAAAAATGATTTTGAATTTTGTTTTTCTTTTTGAAAATTTCTTATGCTAAGATACAAGTGTATGAATTATAAATGGATAGCTTTTTCTGCAATTGCATTAGCCCTTTTTGTCAATGTAATGAGTGCTGGTGCAATTATTATCTCACTAAAAGATATTGCACAATATTTTAACGTTTCAATTTCATTAGTTTCATGGTTAGTTATAGGTCAATTGTTAACTGTTACTGCAGTACTTATCCCCGCTGGGAAAATATCCGATAGAGTAGGTAAAAAAAAATTTCATATAGTCGGTATCATAATTTTTATGTTAGGAACATTGGGTGGATACTTTTCAACTAGTTTTACTTTATTACTAATATTCAGAGTTATTATGGCAATAGGGAATGGTATGGGGCAGGCAGTTGGAGGGGCCATTGTAGCAAGTTTATTTTCAGAAAATGAAAGAGGCAAAAGTTTAGGAGCTATGAGCACAACAGTTGGATTGGGTGCAACAGCAGGTCCTGTTTTTGGAGGCTTTTTAGTTCAAAATTTTGGGTGGCAAAGTGTATATCTAGCTTTATTTATCCCTATGTTTATAGCGTTATTTGCAGGTTATTTTTTACTTAAGAATGATTCTCCAAGTAAAAACATTAAATTTGAGAATTTTGATTTCATAGGTACTATTACAGGAATTTTGTTTGTAGTTTTAATTATTTTTGGAATTAAAAATATTGATATTTCTAATTTCATAAATTCATTTTCTATGTATTGTTTGTTTTTAGGATTAATTTTTGGCATTTTATTTATAATCAACGAAAAAATAATTTCAAACCCTTTGATAAACTTTAATTTGTTAAATAATCTTACTTTTAGTATTGCTGTTAGTACGAGGTTTTTTGCTTTTTTGGCCATATCCGGGAACATGATAATGATGCCAATTTTTCTAACAGGAATTATGAATATTAATGAATCTAGTGTTGGTTTGATGTTATTGTTTCAATCTTTAGGAATGGCATTAGCAGCTAGTATAGGCGGTAGACTTTCTGATAAATTTGGAAGAAAAATATTTGTAATTTTAGGATTATCAAGCATGATTACCTCTTACTTTTTCATCAGCCAATTAAATCTTAATTCTACAAATTCTTATATTGTAATACTTCTATTGATTACTGGACTAGGAATGGGACTATGGGGTTCACCTAACATGGCACAAACTTACAGCACATTACAAAAAAATGAATACGGTTTTGTCTCTTCTCTAATTGCTTTTTTAAGAAATATTGGTAATACATTGGGACAAACATATGCATCAACAATATTAGCTATATTTTTATTAAGTGCAGGGTATTTTGGAGATATAAGTGGCTTAGGCTCATTAGATCAAGAAACTTATGGAGTTTATTTTAGAGCTTGGCAATTTATTTATCTCTCATCAATTGTATTTCTCTTAATTGCTCTTATTCCAAATATTTTTCTAAAAAGTAAAAAAACATTATAATTTTAACTATGTTTTATAAGAAATTTATTTTATTAATTCTATTGATTTTTTTATTTGTGTGTTGTGATAATCAAAATCTGAATCAAAATGAAGAAATTACTGTTAACAGAAACAATAAATCAGCAGAAGAGATTTTAACATCTAAATCTGAATCACAAAAAGAAATTCCTATAGACGAAAAAAAACTAATAAGAAAATTTGAAAATGATTTTAGCGAATGGGAATTACCAAATGGTCAAAAAATATATAAAGATTTACGTTATAACCTCGAAGGAGACTTTAAAACTTTCGGAGAATTGCGTACTACGCAATATAGGACTAGAGGCATAATTACAGATTTTAATGAAGTTCAAAAAATAGTAAATTCAGGGAAACCAACTATTCTTGAAGGTTGGAGTGAGACTTGTATCTATTGCAAAATGAGTGAAGTTGTTTTGAATGATTTGAAAACTGAATACAAAGAAAAAGTAAACTTTGTAACTATAGATGTTGCAAACAGGTACTTAGAAGATGTAACTCAAACTGTAAAGTTTTACAATATCATTGCGACACCTACATATATTATTCTTGATAAAAATGGAAAGGAAGTTTATAGATCAGTTGGCTATAGTGCGAATAAAGATATTTTATCTGATATGTTGTCAGATTTAAACTAACTTTTAATGAAATATTATTATGAAAAACTTATTAACAAAAAATAAAATTCGTTTGGCGCCAATGGCTAGTATTACTAACGCTCCTTTTAGACAAATTTGCATTGAATGTGGTTCAGGATATGTAACTACTGAGGAAATTGATGCAGTGTCATTGGTTAATAATAAATCGGAAAAAACAAAAAAAATTATTGAATATTATCCTGAAGAAAAGCCTATAGCAATGCAATTATTAGGTAATGATGAAAAATATTTAGCTGAAGCATCTAAAATCCTTCAAGATATAGGAGCAGATATTATTGATATTAATATGGGCTGTCCTGTTCCAAAAATTACCAAAAAAGGTAAAGGTGTTGCACTAATGAAAGATATAAACAAAACTGCAAAATTGATAAATCATGTTAGAAAAAACACAACTTTACCTCTTACAGTGAAGATAAGAAGTGGATGGGATCAAAACAACTTAAATGCTTTGGAATTTTCTAAGATGTTGGAACAAGAAGGAGTAGACGCTATTACGATCCATCCAAGAAGTAGATTGCAGCAATTTACTGGTATGTCTAAATGGGAAATTATTAGTGAAATTGTCAGTTCAGTAAACATTCCAGTCACAGGCAACGGAGATGTAAGATCTCTCTTATCTGCAAAATTGATGATGAAAGAGACTTTATGTAATTCGGTAATGATCGGTCGCGGTTCTATAGGGAATCCTTGGATATTTAATCAAGAATATTTAAATTTAAATGACATTCAAAGAGAAACTTACAAAAAAAATATTATTAAAAAACACATAGATTTAATGAGATTTTTTTTTAATGAGAATCAATTAAATATGCAGATGAAAAAACAATTATCTTTCTATGCTAAAGGATTTAAGAATGCAAGAGAATTTAGAAAAAATTTATTTAACTCCAAAAAAGAAATTAATGAATTAATCTCTTTTTTCTTTATTGAATGGGATAAAAATTTAAATTCTAAAGTAATGGTTCAAATATGATAAGAAAATATAATTCAAAAAACAAACTTAGGCCAACAACTTCAAAAGTACAGTTAGCAATTTTTTCTATGATTGGGCATGATAATTTGATTGAAAAAAAATTTCTTGATTTATATGCAGGTACAGGAAATGTGGGAATGATGGCAATAAATTATGGAGTTAAATTATCCTGTTTTGTAGATAGTAATCCAAGTTTTATCAATAAAATTAAAAATATATCTAAAGAAAAAAAATTACTTGAGAAAAGCAAATTTCTAATTGCAAATTGTGAAACACAATTACATAAATTATCAGATAAATTTGATTATGTTTTTGCTGATCCTCCGTATAATGAAGAACCTTTTGAGAAAATAATGTATCAGTTGGGAAAGAATCAACTGGTCCACAAAAAATCTAAGATATTTTTTGAACATTCAAATAAAATTAGATTAAAAGAGTATTATGAAGATAAAATGAGAATACAAACTAAAAACTATGGAGATACTGTAATATCAGTGTTTCAAAGAGCTGATAAATAAAGGCAATACAATGGTAAAAAGTATATATCCTGGAACATTTGATCCAGTTACAAATGGACATTTTGATATTATTCAAAGAGCGTCTTATTTATTTGAAGAACTCTCAGTTTGTGTTTATTCTGGATCTATGAAGAGATCTATTTTTAGTGCTGAAGAACGAGTTGAAATGATTGAAAATACAGTTTCAAATTTGAAAAATGTAAATGTAATTCAATTTGATAATTTAACTGTGGATATTGCAAAAAAACTTAATGCTGTTGTAATTATTAGAGGATTACGAATAGGTGCTGATTTTGAATATGAAAGAGAAATGGCTTTAACTAATAGAGAAATGAATTCCGAGATAGATACGATTTGTCTTATTTCTTCTCTTAAATTTCAATATGTTAGTTCCAGTAGAATAAAAGAAATAGCTTCATTAGGTGGCGATGTTAAATCTCTTATTCCTGAACATGTATATGAACCTTTTATGGAAAGAATAAATAAATCCGTTTAAAAAAGTAAAGTATTATGTACCAACAATAGTTTAACATTTATTTGTCGGAGGAGGAAAATATGAATATTATGGATGCTTTAAAAAATATAGAAAATATTATTAATGAATCAAAATCTTTGCCTGGCACGTCAAAAGTAATGTTAGATAAAGAAAAAGCTATGGCTATCATCAAGGAAGTTGTAGATAATCTTCCAAATGAACTGGATGAAGCTGGAATGGTTTCTAGACAAAAAGAAGCAATTCTTGATCAAGCTGACAAAGAGGCTGCAAGAATAAGAAATTATGCAGACGAAGAAGCTTCAACAATGCGTGAAATAGCACAAAGAGATGCTGCAGGAATCATAAAAGAGGCTGAAGAAAAAGCTTCGGGAATGATTGAAGAGACCTCAATTATAGAAGGAGCAAAGCTTCGATCTGAAGAAATGATTTCTGAAGCTCAAGGAGAGTCAGAGAGAATTGTTGTTGAAGCCCAACATAAATCAAGCAAATTATTAGAGGATTCTGAAAATCTTGCCAAAGACCGAAGGGATGGTGCAGATAACTATGCTAGAGAGATTTTATTTGCTTTAGAAGAGAGAATTTCAACTATATTGGGCCAAGTAAGAAGTGGTTTAGATCTACTGGATGAAGAGTCAGAAAATATTAGTGTAGAAGAAAACAAATAACGATTATCTTCCGTAGTCATCTTCCAATCTAATAATGTCCTCTTCATCTATGTAGTCACCCATTTGAACTTCTATAATTTCTAATGAGTCTATATTTGAAATATTTTCGATTCTATGCTGTATAGTTCTAGGTACTTCTGCAGATTGACCCTTACCAAGTGTTATGACTTTATCTCCTATAGTAACTTTTGCTGTTCCTTTTGCAATAACCCACTGTTCATCCCTATGTTTGTGTGTCTGCAGTGAAAGGCGTTGTCCAGAATTGATGATCAATCTTTTCGATTGGTAACCCGTTCCTTTGCATAATATTTCATAACTACCCCAAGGGCGCTCAGTTTTGGATTGCTTTGTATTTATATTTAGGTCTAAGAATTTTTTATTTTCCATAATATATAGAAATTCAAAATGATTTGGTGATCAAATGATATCTCAAAAAAATACATAATCATATATTTGTTGAATTTACTTTTTGAAAATAACAAATATTTTTTTGAACGGTATACCAAACTTATTTTGCATTAATATATCAATTGATAATGTGTATATTTGTAAAAAATGCTAGAATTTGAACTTATTATTCCAATGTGGTTATATAACAAAAAGTTATAAAATTATAATTTAACAGATATAAAGAAAAGATAATTCGATGGAAAATTTTTCAGAAGATAGAATAATAAAAGATCGGTTAGATAAACTTAATAAATTAAATGAACTTAATATTGATCCATATCCTAATAGATGGATTAATAAGAGAGAAAAAATTAGTGATATAATTTCTTCTTTTATTGATAATGAAGCAAAAAAAATATCTGACTCTGAACCAATCTTATCTGTTTCAGGCAGAATTTTAGCTATTAGAGGAATGGGAAAAGTTATATTTTTTGATCTTAAGGATCAGTCTGGCAAAATACAATTACATTTTAAAGAAGATGAAAGCGAAATATCAAAAGATTTTATCGATCTACTTGATATTGGAGATATTATTGGAGTTGAAGGTATAATTTTTCGAACAAGAAGAGGAGAAATCACATTACACATAAAAAACATTGTTTTGTTAACTAAATCCATTCGTCCTTTACCTGATAAATGGGCAGGATTAAAAGATAATGAAATAAGATACAGACAAAGATATCTTGATCTTATTTCTAATGAAGAATCTTTAGAGATAGCCATTAAAAGATCCAAAATTATAACTTCTGTAAGAAATTTTATGAATAACAGAGATTTTTTAGAAGTTGAAACTCCGGTTCTTGTTGATATTCCAGCTGGAGGAAGAGCAATTCCATTTGAAACATATCATCAATCTTTAGATAAAAAATTATTTCTAAGAATAGCCACAGAGCTTCATTTAAAAAAATTAATTGTAGGGGGAATTGAAAAAGTTTATGAAATTGGAAGATTGTTTAGAAACGAGGGAATTGATCATGACCACAACCCAGAATTTACTACAATGGAATCCTATGAATCATACGAAGATTATAATACCGTAATGAAAATGGTCGAGGATTTGGTTTCGACAGTAGCAAAAGATGTAAATGGATCAACAAAAATTAAAACTAAAGATAACAAATATATAGACATCTCACCTCCATGGAAACGATTAGATTTAAGAGATGCAATAATAGAAAATACAGGAATAGATTTCCTTAAGTTTAAGACCAGTGAATTATTATCAGTAGAAATGATCAAAAAAGGTTATATTGCAGATTCTAAAGAGGCTTGGGGCATATTACTTGATAGATTGATTTCTCAGGGGGTAGAAAACAAACTAATAACTCCAACATTTTTGGTAGATTATCCGATTGAAATGTCTCCCTTGGCAAAGCTAAAACCTGGCTCTAAAAATATAGTAGAAAGATTTGAGGCATTTGTGTTAGGACAAGAATTGGCTAATGCATTTACTGAATTAAATGATCCAATTGATCAAAGGAAAAGATTCATTGAACAAGAGAATCAGAGAAAAAATCTAGGAGACGAAGAAGCCGATAGATTAGATGAAGATTTTTTAATATCTATAGAACATGGGATGCCTCCTACAGGGGGATTAGGAATTGGTATTGATAGATTGGTAATGCTTATAACTGGTCAAGATCAAATAAGAGAAGTATTATTGTTTCCACAATTAAGAACAAAGAAATAATGTTAGACATAAAAAAAATAATTGAAAATAAAGAAATTTTTTCCACAGGATTATCAAATAGAGGTTATGATATTTCCAATTTAGATTCGATCATAAATTTTGATTCAAAAAGAAGAGAATACATAAAAAAAGGTGATCAAAAAAGATTTGAAAGAAATGAAATATCTAAAAAAATTGGATTGGAAAAAAGGAAACCAACAGAAAATGAAACTACATATATAAAAAAACTCTCAGAAGATCTTAAATCTCTTGATAAAAATCTTTCAAATATTAATAAAAAAATTATAGAAATTATGCTTGAAATTCCAAATCTTCCTGCTGATCAAGTACCAATAGGAAAAGATGAATCATCCAACGTAGAAAAAAATACTAAAGGGATTCAAAGAGATGAAGAATTTATAAGACCTCATTGGGACATTGGACCAGAAAAAGATATTTTAGATTTAGAAGCAGGTGCAAATATTTCAGGAGCAAGATTTTTTGTTTTGAAAGGGAAAGGTGCAAAATTGCATCGTGCATTAATGAATTGGATGATGGATGTTCATACAAATGAATTTGGTTATACCGAAATTGATCCTCCTTATTTAGTTAAAAAAGAAACTATGATAGGATCTGGAAATTTACCCAAATTTAGAGATAATTTGTATAGAGATGATGAAACAGATTTGTGGTTAATTCCTACGGCAGAAGTATCTTTAAATGGATTGCATCAAGGGAAAATTATACCTCCAAATTCACTTCCTCTTTCATATGTTGCTATGACCCCTAGCTTTCGAAAAGAACATGCATCTGCAGGGAGAGATATAAGGGGTATAAAAAGAGTCCATCAATTTTATAAGGTTGAAATGTTTAGATTTGTGACTCCAGAAACTTCAATGGATTATCTAGAAAAAATGATAAAAAATGCAAGAGTTTTATGTGACAGATTAGAACTGAGTTCCAAATTAATTCAGCTATCCACTGGGGATATTGGTTTTCAATCAGCTATAACATATGATATTGAAGTATGGGCTCCTGGATCGAAAGAGTGGCTTGAAGTATCTTCAATTTCTAATTGCATGGATTTTCAAACTAGAAGAAATAATACTAGGTATAAGGAAAAGCAAGCTTCGAGTACCATTTTTCCGCATACTTTAAATGGTTCAGGATTGGCTTTACCAAGGATTTGGGTAGCAATTTTAGAAAATGGTCAACAAGAAGATGGAACAATAAAAATTCCTGAAGTTTTGGTTCCATATACTGGGTTTAAAACAATATAAATATAGTTACTCTCTGATGTATTTAATTTTGTCAAAGCTTTCAAAAGATCTTTGATATTGGAGGGGCCAAGCTTCAACATTTTCTTGAGAATATAAATTCCAATAAGGATTTCTTAGAAGCTCTCTACCTAGAAAAATCACATCTGCTTCTTCTTTTTCAAGAATTTCTTCAGCCTGTTTAGTTTCTGTAATTAGACCAACCGCACCAGTTAATATACCTGCCTCTGACTTAATTCTTTTGGCAAAAGGAACTTGATAGCCAGGAGTTAATTTCATAACTTGTTTTGAATAATTCCCTCCTGAAGAACAATCTATAAGATCAATCCCAACTTTTTTTAACATTTTGGCCAAATTTATCGAAGATTCTATATCCCATCCATTATTATGATATTCTGTAGAAGAAATTCTTGCTAGAATAGGGATCTCTTCACCAACTTTTTCTCTTATTCGTTTAGAGACTTCTACTCCAAAAATAGTTCTATTTTCAAAGCTTCCACCAAAATCATCTTCTCGCGTATTTGAAATAGGTGAAAAAAATTCACTTGCCAAATATCCATGAGCTAAATGTAATTCTATACATCTAAACCCAGCCTCAATAGATCTTTCTGCAGCTTTAACAAAATTACCAATTACTTCCTCGATTTCTTTTATTGTTAATTCTGAAGGTATTTGTGATTCTTGATCAAAAGAAATGGCGCTTGGAGCTTTGGGAATCCATCCTCCATCTTTTTTCTCAATTCTTCCTCTACCATCCCATGGTCGTTTAGTTGAAGCTTTTCGCCCTGCATGGGCAAGTTGAATTGCAGGAGTAGAATTTTGTTCTTTTATAAAATCTGTAATATTTTTAAGTGGACCTATGTGTTCATCTTTCCAAATCCCTAGATCCCAAGGACTAATCCTTCCTTCAGGCTCTACAGCAGCAGCCTCAGTCATTACTAATCCCGAACCTCCAACCGCCCTTGAACCTAAATGTACCATATGCCAATTATTTGCGTAGCCATCTTTAGAAGAATATTGACACATGGGAGAAACCCATGACCTATTTTTTATTTTTTCTCCTCTTATTTGAATAGATTTAAAAAGTTTATTCATCTTTTACTCCATTATATTTTTCCATTGAAATTTTAAGACCTTCGTCTATAATACTAAGACAAGCCTCTGCAGCTTTTTCACAACTTTTATACATTGTTTTTTTGTTTTTTACTTTTGATAAAACATATTTGATTTGATCTTCATTTGATCTTGGTTTACCAATTCCAATTTTAAGTCTTATGAAATTTTCTGATCCAATATGGTTGATAATAGAATTTAAACCATTGTGGCCGCCACTACTTCCTTTTCTTCTAATTCTGAGTCTTCCTTCACCAAGATTAATGTCATCAGAAATAATTATTGCATTATCCAAACTGAATTTATTATTATTTAATAAATATTTAAGGGCTAATCCTGAATTGTTAACATATGTTGTAGGATAAATTAAATATACATTCCAATTTTGGTGATCAAATCTATATTCAATATGATTTTTTTCTTTTTTTTCATACTTTTTATATCCTGAGAGTTTGTTTGAAAGAATATCTAAAACCCACCATGATATATTATGTCTGGTATTTTCAAATTTTTCACCGGGATTACCAAGGCCTAATATTATCCAATTTATCATGAAAAGTTTCTTTCTTTTGTAGAGATCATTTGAAGAAATTCTGAAAGATTAATTATTGCAATACTATTATTTTTTGCTTCTGACAATTTTGTTCCTGGATTTTCACCTTGTAATAAATAATCTGTATTAGAAGATACTCTATTAATTACTTTTCCGCCATTGTTTTTGATCATATTCTCTAATGTACTTCTATTGTAATTTTCAAATCTTCCTGTGATGACAAAAGTTTTATTGTTTAGTGAATTTGATTGATTTGTTACATTTCTATTTTTAGTTCCAATCCCTAGATTGATAAAATTTTCAATTAGAAAAATATTTCCTTCTTGTTTCATCCATTCAATAATTTTGTTTGCTACTATTGGGCCTATGCCTTCAATATCTATTAATAAATCCTCTAAATTATGAAGATTATTCTTTTTTTCATATAATATGTCTAAACTTTTGATTCTTTCAGCAATCAAATCTGCTATTTCTTCACCAACCCCTTCAATTCCAAAGGCTGTTAATAAATTATTAAATGATTTATTTTTCGACTCTTCTATGTTCGCCAATAGCTTATTTACACTTCTTTCTCCAAACCCTTCTAATTGCATTAATTGTTTTCTTTTTTGTTCTAAAATGTATATCTCATCTAAAGTATTAATAAATCCTTCCTTATATAATATTGAGCAAATTTTTGATCCTAACCCTTCTATATCCATACATTTTTTTGAAGAAAAATATTGTAGTAATCTTTCAAATTTATTTGGGCAAGATGAACTGACACATCTCACTGAAACTTCATTTTGATCTGATAACAATTTGCTATTGCAAGGTTCAGGACAATAATCTGGGAATTCAAATTTTTTTGATTTATTATTTCTTAAATTTTTGTTTGAAACTTTTATTATTTGAGGAATAACTTCACCAGCTCTTTGAAGTTCTACTAAATCGTTTTCTCTAATATCTTTTCTTTCAATTTCATCTCTATTATGAAGAGTTGCTCTGCTAATTTTTACTCCATCTATCATGATTGGTTCTAATTCCGCCCAGGGGGTCAGAACTCCTGTTCTACCAACATTAAAATTAATTTTATTTAACTTTGTTTCTACTATTTCTGGAGGAAATTTATATGAAGTGGCCCATCTAGGGTTTCTTCCTGTAGTTCCTAAATTTTTTTGTATATTTATGTCGTCTATTTTAATTACAATTCCATCAGTCCCATAGTCTAGTTTTGCTCTATTTTTACTCCAAAATAAAATATAATTTTCCAATTCTTCAAAATTATGTATTTGTTTAGAATTTTTTTCAATTCTAAGCCCTAATTTTTCTAATATTTCTAAAGATTTATAATGAGAGTCCACTATTTCTTTTCCTTGTTCATCAAATAAATTGTAAAAGAAAATATTAATAGGCCTCTTAGAAGTTTCGTTAGGATCTAATTGTCTTACAGATCCTGATGATGCATTTCTTGGATTTGAATATGAATTTAATCCTGCTAATTCTCTGCTTTCATTATATTGGTTGAATTTAGAAATAGGGAAATATATTTCACCCCTAGCTTCGATATTTTTTGAGTCATTTATTTTTAAAGGTATTGATCTAATTGTTTTGACATTGTTAGTAATGTCTTCGCCTATTGTTCCATTTCCTCTAGTTGATGCTTGATTTAGTAGTTTGTTTTGGAATTTAACAGAGACAGCTAGCCCATCTATTTTTAATTCACAAACTAAGGGGAAAATATCTTGATCTACAGTTTTAGATGTTTTTTTAATCCAATCTTTTAACTCATTTAAATCGAAAACATTGGAAAGACTCAACATTGGTATATTATGTTCAACCGTATTGAATTGAATAGAAAGATTACTTCCAATTCTCTGAGTTGGAGATTCTTCTACTATAGAATCTGGATACTCGTTCTCTAGAGTTAAAAGTTCCTTGAATTTTTCATCGTATTCAAAATCAGTTAAAGAAGAATTTTCCTTTATATAATATTCATGATTTGCTTGGTTTAATTCTTCTCTAAGATCTTTTATTTTTTTCTGTATTTCAATTGGAATCATTCTTTTATAAAAAATAAAATAATAACTTTATATTTTCTAACAGTTGCAGACCTATTTAAATTTGATCTTTAACCCGCCTGTTACTTACATTATATAATTTTCCTAATAATGAGTATCACGATTTGATTTCAAGATAACTATGAACTGCAAACTTCTTAGAAAAATACAAAAAAATATTTTTTCAAACTCAGAAAGATCAGATTAACCAAACAAAATGTAGTTATTTTTTTATCCTTTTATATAAAATAAGCAGATAATAAAACAAATAACATAATACAAAATGGCAGAATTACGTCCTTTTAAAGGAATTAGATATAATCAAGAAATATCAGGTGATCTTTCTAAAAATATATGCCCACCTTTTGATAGTATTTCACCGAGCCTACAAAAAAATTTGTATGAAATTTCGAATTATAATACAGTGAGGCTTGAATTGGGATTGAGGGGTCTCGATTCTGACCCTTATTTTTCTGCTGCAGAAACACAAAAAACATGGATGAGAGAAGGAATTCTAACCCAAGATGATTCTCCTTCAATTTATGTTACTGAAGAAGAATTTTCATACAATAATAAAACCATTAAACGAAGAGGATTTATATGTGCTCTTAAAGTTGAAGATTATACATCAAGAATAGTTATTCCACATGAAAAAACTAGAGATCTTTGGGTTGAAGATAGATACAAATTAATGGAGGTTGCAAAATCGAATTATAGTCCACTTTTGTGTCTTTACAAAGATGATTCAAGAGAAACTATAGCAAATTTAGTAAAATCAATTTCAGGAAAAAATCCATATATAGATATAGAACCTGATGATTTACAAAAAATAAAAGTTTGGAGAGTTACAGACTTTGGTACCATTTCTTTGATATGCGAAAAATTTAAAGATTCGAAAATTTATATAGCAGATGGCCACCATAGATATGAAGCTGGATTGAGATATATTTCTAATGCTAGGTCAACTCGAGAGATAAGATTTAATGAATCCATTAATTATAGAATGATTCAACTCATTTCAATGAGTGAACCTGGATTGATAACTAGATCGTATCACAGATATATCAAGTTGAATAAAAATGAAATAGAAAATTATTCCAAAAAAATATTATCTGATAAAAATACTTTTAATTATGAAGATAGTTTAAATATCTTAAATTATGAAAATGTTGAAAAATATTATAGATTTATATGTGATGATAAAGATTTCGATTCTATTTCTTTTGGAATAATCCTCAAACAAGGAAAAAAATTAAAAACTTTAATTTATTCACATTCTGATATTTCTAAAAATAATAATGATTATACATTTTTACATGAAAAATATTTTCAGGAAAATTTAGGACTAATAAAAGAGGAAAATATTTTATTTGAAACTGATTTAAATGAGATCATCAATCTCTTAAACAGAGAAGAGAATTTGATAATTTTATTGATGAGACCGATTCCTATGGACAACTTTTTATCTGCAGTAGATTCAGGATACAGATTGCCACCAAAGGTTACTAATTTTCTCCCTAAACCTCCAGCTGGGTTGGTTTTTCAGACCTTAGAAGGAGATATCTAATTTATTTTGTCCAAGGTTTCTTTTAGCGCGTTTATAGAATCTTCAATGTCTTTTTTTTCTACCCAGCCCATATGTCCTATACGAACAATTTTACCTGCTAATTTTTGCTGCCCTCCTCCAAGCACAATATTATAATTTTCCTTAATTTCATTGACTAATTTTTTTCCATCTATGTTTTCAGGCAGTTTAATTGCAGTAACTGTATCTGAGGCAAATTCTTCTTTGGGTAATATTTGCAACCCTATATCATTTGCTTTTGTTCTAGTAAATTTTGCTATTTCAGAATGTTTTTCAAAGATATTTTCAATACCTTCTTCAATCATTCTATTTAGAGAATATTGAAGGGCGAACATGGTTGATAGGGCAGGAGTAAAAGGAGGTTGTCCAATCTCTAGATAATCTTTATATTGTTTAACATCATAATAATATTTGGGGGAACTTGAAGATTCATATGCCTGCCATGCTTTTTCAGAAAAAGAAATCATTGCAATACCGGGGGGTGCAATCCAAGATTTTTGAGAAGCTGTAGCTACTATATCAATTCCCCATCCATCAGTAGAAATTCTTGTACCCGCAGCAGAGGAAACTGCATCAACTAATATTAAAGCATTTGAATTATTTTTAATTACTTCACATATTTCTCTTAAAGGATTTCTTACACCACTTGAACTTTCATTATGTGTGATTAATACAGCTTTATAATTTTTGTTTTTTAATAACTCTTTTTTTACCTTTTCAGGATCTGCAGGTTCTCCAGATTGAAATTCTAACCTTGTTGTTTTGCATCCATAGGCATCTGAAATATCTCCAAATCTTTGCCCAAACCAACCTATTGAAATAGATAAGATATCGTCTCCAGGGGAAGTTGTATTCACTATGGCTGATTCCATTGCACCAGTCCCAGATGCAGTAATAAAATAAACATCTGATTTTGTCATCAAGACTGATTTTAAGTTTGAAGACATTTCTTCTAACATCATTGCATACTCAAGACCTCTATGGTTTATCATTTGTCTTGACATGATTTCCAGAGTATCTTTCGGTAAAGGAACAGGTCCTGGGATTCTTAAATTACTATCTTCCATTTTCACTCCATGTGAGTAATAAAAACTCTAAGTAGAGGTATCTTCCTCTGTTACTTCACTTTCTTCACTGGAAGCATCATCTTGGGTCTCTTCATCACCTTCTTCATCCTCTTCTGATCCTTCAGTAATTGCAGCAGTTGCAGCCATTTCTTCTTCTGTTACCTGTACTCTAGGAGGCTGAATCCACGCTATTTGTGCATCTTCATCAGAAATCAACTCTGCCCCTTCAGGTAAATCTAAATCTTTAGAGTATATGTACATATCCAAATCTTCTAAAACAGAACAATCAACAGTAAGTTCAGAAGGAATTTCTAAAGGTTTAGCTAAAACAGTTACTTCATAAACACCTTGAGTGACCACTCCAGCTCCTCCTCTAGTTCCTGGTGCTTCTTCTTGATTCATTAAGAGAATTGGAACTTGTGCCTCAATAGGTTTATCTAAATCAACTCTAAGAAAATCAACATGTATTACTTTATCAGTCACAGGATGAATTGATATGTTTCTTACTAACGTATAAGTTTCTTCTTTTCCACCGATAGAGATTTTTAATGGGGTAGTATATCCTACCTCCTTAAGTGTTTTATATAGGATATCTTCATTAACTTGTAAACTGATTGAATCTCCAAGACCATACATATTGATGGGGATAATTCCATTTTTTCTCAAAGATTTGTTTTGTTTTCCAAACGTTTTTCTTGTTTCTGTTTTTAAAATTATTTCAGCCATTTTCTCATTTCTTAATAAGTCAATTAATTTATTATCTTTTATGTAGACTAACCTAAGTAAAGATAAAATTTTCAAATACCAATATACTATTGTATACTTCATATTATAAGAATTTTATTAGAAAACTAGGTTTTATTAAATATTTATGTTAGTTCCAATGAAGATAGATTATGCCCTTAGATTCCTTGTTTATTTAACCATGAATAAAGATAAAGGCTTGATTAAGACCACTGAAATTTCAGATATTCAAAAAATCCCTCATAAGTTTTTACTAAGAATCTCTAACGATCTTCAAAAAGCTGGATATATAAAATCAACCAGAGGACCTTTAGGTGGCCATACTTTGATAAAGAATTCAAAAGAAATATTAGTATCCGAAATTATAAAACTATTGGATTATACCTTATCTCCTGTTGAATGTTTGGATGATGAAGATAAGTGTATGCATTCTGCTTCATGCAGTCAGAGAGAGTTGTGGAAAGATGTAGAAAATGTTTTAATTCTACATCTTAGTAGTATTTCAGTTCATGATCTTTCAAAGAGACAATTAGTCTTAGATACAAGCAAAGTTACTTTTGTGTAATGAGTTTTTTTTTATCATGGATAAAAAATTACGTTAAAAACCCATTAGAATTAGGAGCAATTTTACCTACTTATAAATTTGCAGCAAATTTAATGACTAAGGAAATTATTTCTAATGAAAAAACCATAGTTGTTGAATTGGGAGCTGGTACTGGAGATATAACCAAATCAATCATAAATAGAGGAATTTTGCCGGAAAATTTAATTTTGGTAGAGATAAATGAAGATTTTTGTAAAATATTAAAACAAAGATTCCCAAAAGCACAAATTTACTGCGAGGATGCAAAAACATTTTTTAACAAAAGAATTTTTAATGGAAAAAAAATAAATTATATTGTCTCAGGGTTACCATTTGTAGCTATGTCCAAAGCACAAAAAATGGAAATTTGCGAATTAAGTTTTGACAATTTATCTAAAAATGGTGTTTTTTTTCAAATAACTTATTTTATCAAATGCTCTTTCCCTGTAGAAATTATAAATAAAAAAAATTTAATGAAAAGATTGATTGGATTTACTTTATTGAATGTACCACCTGCTTTTATTTGGTCAATAGCAAGGAGAAATTAATGGAACGTGTAGGATTTTTACTAAAAGTTAAAGAAAAATTTATTAATGAATATAAGGAGCATCATTTAGATGTTTGGCCTAAAATGAAATCCGCATTAACTAAACATGGATGGAAAAATTATTCTTTATTCATGAGATCTGATGGATTAATGTTTGGATATTTTGAATCTACAAAATCTTTTTCTGCTTCTCTCAAAGGGATGTCAAATGAAGAAATTAACAAAGAATGGCAAGATTTAATGTCTCCCTATTTTGAAATACCTGATGGATCTGCTCCTGACAAATCAATGATAGAACTTGAAGAGGTCTTTCATTTAGATTGAAAAGGAAAAATATATATTGAAAATGGTCATATTATGAAACTAAACGAATTTTCTTTTATTGATTCTCATGTTCATTTTTATGATATGAAACATCCAACACTGCATTATGGACATTGGCAACCACATGAGGATTTGCCTTTGAGAGAACTTGGGAATAGAAACTATTTAGCAACTGATTTTCTTAAGGAAGCAGAACCGCTTGGCATGAGAAAAGTTATTCATGTACAAGCGGCAATTGGATCAAAAGATCCTGTCGAAGAAACGAAATGGCTTGAAGATGTTTTTATTCAAACAGGGATTCCTCACGCAATTGTTGGGCATGTGGATTTAAGAGCCCCAAATGCCAGAGAAGTTATAGAAAAACACTTAAAATATCAACACTTTAAAGGGATACGAGATTTTTCTTATGGCGACTATCTTGTAAACAAAGATTTTAGAAAAGGATTTGCTTTACATGAAGAATATAATTTGATTTCAAGTATTGCTGTTAGATGGGAAGAAATGGAGAAATTAGTAGATTTGGCAAATTCTTATCCAAATATAATTATTATTTTAGATCATGCTGGAAATCCTGAATTTCGTACTGAAGAATATTTTAATAATTGGAAATCTGGAATGACAAAAATTTCTAAAATGGACAATATAATATGTAAAATTTCAGGACTTGGAATGGGTGACCATAATTGGACTCTGGAATCAATAACTCCTTATGTAGAAACATGTTTCGAACTATTTGGAATTTCGAGAACTATATTTGCAACAAATTGGCCAGTAGATGGATTATATAGTGATTATTCAAAAGTGATAAATGCTTATAGAGAGATCACAAAATTTCTATCGTTAACTGAACAGGAAGCTTTTTTTTGTAAAAATTCTGAAAATATTTATGATATTTAAAATTTATAATTTTTTGTCAAAAGATCTTCCTTGCGGTCTTTCACTATCGTTTAAATCGTCCCACATTGACAGTGGTGAAGCTGCCTGAACTCCAGCATCTACAGGAAGAACTACTCCCGTTACCCATTTTGCTTCGTCACTGGCTAAATAAACAACAGCCCAACCTACATCCCATGCTGTTCCTTCAGTTCCCAATGGGCCAGCTTTTTTTCTTAGATCTCTCCAATCTTCTTCCATTTTTTTAAATCGATTAGGAAATGCTCCGTAAACATGTCCTGGAGCGACACAATTAACCCTTATGTTTTGTCTTCCATGATGGACAGCCATGATCCTTGAAAGATGAGATATTGCAGCTTTAGAAATAGAATAAGGAACATTTCTTGTTGATCCTGCTTGCGTCCCATCAATTGAAGAAACATTTATTATGCATCCTCCACCTGATTTTTCCATTGCAGGAATCGCATATTTTGAACCCATTACAGCACTTTTTATATTTAAATCTATTGATCTATGCCAATCTTCTTCGTCTATTTCTGTAACCATTCCTCCGCCTGGTCCACCCACATTATTAAAGAGAATATCTAATTTATTGAATTGTTTAATAGATTCATTAATCATTGCTTCACAATCTTTTTCAGAAGTTACGTCTCCAACAAAAATCTTTCCTATTCCACCTTCTTTTTCTATCACATTTAATGTTTCTTCTGCTCTATCTATGTCTATATCACAAAGTAAAATCTTGGCACCTTCTCTAGCCATTAATATCGAAGCGGCTTGTCCTGTTCCTGCTATTTCTCCACGAGTTCCGGCTCCAGTCACAATTGCTACTTTATCTTCTAATCTGTTTCCCAAAGCCATAATTTTCTCCTAATTTTAGAGATTTACAAATAAATATAATAAATTTATATAACAGTGACAAACATAAATGTATCCAATTAATCGATTTTTCAAATATAATAAGTAAATAGTAAACAATTAATTTGGTAGTATTTATAAATTATGAATAATAATAAAAAATCATTTATTTGTTGTCGAACTTAGTTTTCGAACTGTATTTGCTTTGTGATTATTGTTCGAGACCCCCAAAAGAGGGGTTTTTTTTTAGATAATTTTTGATAGGAGAAAATAATGGCATTTACTCAGCTTTCACCATCTCAGGTTGAAAGATATAGTAGGCATTTAATTATGCCGAGTGTGGGAAGTAATGGGCAAAGAGCTCTAATAAATTCTAAAGTATTAATTATAGGTGCAGGTGGATTAGGATCACCTGTAGCTCTATATTTAGCATTAGCAGGTGTTGGGAATATAGGGATTGTTGATTTTGACACTGTTGACCTTTCTAATTTGCAAAGACAAATTCTTCATTCTGATCAAGATGTAGGAAAAAGAAAAGTAGAATCAGCTAAAGAAACATTGGAAGCTCATAATCCTGAAGTTAAAGTAACACTTCATGAAGAACCAATCAATTCAAGCAATGCATTTGAAATAATGGAAAATTATGATGTGATAATAAATGGAGCTGATAATTTTGCTACAAGATATTTAGCAAATGATGCTGCATATTTATTAAATAAACCTCTAGTTGATGGTGCAATTTTAATTTTTGATGGGCAAGCTACAACTTATATTCCTGGGAAGGGATGTTATAGATGTATTTTCCCAGAACCTCCTCCTCCTGGAGAAGTTCCTAGTTGTGCTGAAGCAGGTGTTATTGGTGCATTACCAGGTTTAGTTGGATCTATACAAGCACTAGAAACCATAAAGATAATCTTAGAAATCGGAGAAACTTTATCTGGGCGCATGCTTTTAATTGAGGCATTAAATATGGAATTTAGAGAAATAAAAATAAGACAAAATCCAAACTGTAAGTTATGTGGTAATAATCCTGAAGTTACTGAATTGATTGATTATGAAGTTTTTTGTGGAATTTCTGTTGGTCACTAAATAATTATGCAAACTGAAAATGAAATAAGTAAATTTAATACAGGCATATTAAAAGCAATTGGCAATACAAGCATTGTTGATTTGTCTTCATTGAGTCCTAATCCAACAGTACAAATATTTGCAAAACTAGAGTATGAAAACCCTACAGGATCAATTAAAGATAGAGTAGCAAGATGTCTTCTTTATGATGCACAAATTTCAGGTGCAATTTCTAAAGGACAAACTATAATCGAACCTACATCAGGAAATACTGGTATTGCTTTAGCGATGATTGCAGGTATTAAAGGATATAATATGATTTCGGTTATGCCAGATTCAGTAAGTGAAGAAAGGATTTCACTTTTAAAATCATTTGGATCTGAAATTATATTTTCAAAAGGGGATGATGGTACAAATGGTTCTATAAAACTAGCTCAAGAAATCATAAAGAAGCATCCTGAATATTACATGCCATTTCAGTATGGAAACAAAGCTAATATTATGGCTCATTATTACACTACGGGACCAGAAATAATAAAAGATGTTCCAGATATTTCTCATTTTGTTGCAGGTTTAGGGACTGGAGGAACTCTTATGGGTGTAGGAAAAAGAATGAAAGAGTTTAATAAAGATATTCAAATTATTGCAACAGCTCCGCATCCAGATGATGTAGTTCAAGGGTTAAGATCGATAGAACATGGTTATATTCCTCCTATACTTAACCTAGATAAATTAGATGGAAGAATAATTATTGAAGCTGAAGAATCGTTTTATTGGACAAAAAAACTTTTGGAAGATCAAGGATTATTTATAGGAGTTTCTTCAGGTGCAACATTTGCAACATGTATCAAAATAGCTAAAAAATTAAATAATGCAAAAATTGTTACAATCTTTGCTGATGGTGGATGGAAATATCTTTCAAGTGGTATATATGAAAAAAATTTTTCAGAAATATCTGATCAAATCAATGGAAAAACATGGTGGTAATTAATGAATTTTTCTAAAAGTGACAAACTAACTATTCTTGAGATGAAAGTTTCAGAAATGAAAAACTTGTTGATAAAAAATGAGATAAAGGCAGAAGAGTTGATTTCTTTACATATAGATCAAGTTGAAAAGTTTAATAAAATAACAAATGCTATATGTACATTTATACCAGATCAGGCAATTTCTAAAGCAAAAGAAATGGATCTTAAGAATGATTTCGAACTTCCGCTTTCTGGAATTCCTACATTCATAAAAGATTTAACTGCTACAAAAGGGATAAGAACAACTTATGGTTCAAGAATATATTCTGAGAATGTACCAATAAAGGATGATTTGATAGTTGAAAGAATAAAGAATTCTGGGGCAATAATAATGGGGAAATCAAATACTCCTGAATTTGGTGCAGGCTCACAAACTTTTAATGATGTTTTTGGTACAACAAATAATCCGTATGATACTTCTAAAACGTGTGGAGGTTCCAGTGGTGGTGCTGCTGTTGCATTAGCCTGTAGAATGGCACCAATAGCTCAAGGGAGTGATATGGGTGGTTCTCTTAGAAATCCTGCTGCTTGGAATAACGTAGTAGGTTTTAGGACTTCTCAAGGAAGGGTACCAAATTGGCCATATGATCTACCTTACAATAGTCTTAGTGTAAATGGTCCCATGGCTAGGACTGTGGATGATACGAGTTTATTGCTTTCAATAATGGCTGGTTATGATTCAAGATTTGCTACAAGTATCAACGAAGATCCAAAAATATTTGAAACAATTATAAAACCATCAGATAAAAAAAATTTAAGAGTAGCTTATACTGAAGATTTAAATATATATCCCGTAGATAAAGACATAAAAAAAGTATTTAATCATTCTATTTCTGTTTTATCTAAACTAGGAATAGAAATGGAAAATGCAGCACCTAATTTACCAAATGTTGATAATGTGTTCCAAATTTATAGAGCTTATTCTTTTGCTCACTCTCATAAAAATCATATAAAAAATCATAGAGATTCAATGAAAGACACATTGGTTTGGAATGTAGAAAAAGGAATGAATTTGTCTATTCTTGATATGGCTGAAGCTGAATCACAAAGATCTGTAATAATATCTTATATGTCAGATTTTTTTAAAAAATATGATTATCTTTTATTACCTACAACAAGTGTGTTGCCTTTTGATAACAAAATTGAATATGTTGATGAAATAGATGGAATAAAGTTAAATACATATATAGATTGGATGGGCTTATGTTATGCAATTACAGTAACTGGCTATCCTAGTATAAATATACCTTGTGGTTTTAGTGATAAAGGTTTACCTGTAGGTATGCAAATTGTAGGAAAAGAAAAAAATGAGCTAGGAGTTTTACAATTTGCTAAATTATTTGAAAATAATACAAATTTTTATAAACAAAAACCAAATATAATTTTATAAAAAGGAGTCTGTATGTTAAATTTTTGTGCTAATTTGTCCATGTTATTTAATGAAGTTAAATTCATCGATAAATTTAAATTAGCATCTGAAAATGGATTCAAAGGAATAGAATATTTGTTTCCTTATGATTATTCTAAATCAGATATCAAAGACCAGCTTAGCGATAATAATTTAAGTCAAATCTTATTTGATTTTCCTGCTGGAAATTTTGCTGAAGGAGAAAGAGGTATTGCTATATTTCCCGAAAGAAAAAATGAATTTCGAGAAGGAGTACATAAAGCCATTGAGTATGCTACATTTTTAAATTGTGAAAGATTAACTGTTTTAGTAGGAATTGCAGATGGAAAATATACTACAGAGCAATACAATGAAACACTCATTGAAAATTTATTATATGCAGCAGATCAAGTAAAAAATACTAATATAACGATATTAGTGGAAGCTCTTAATACAATAGATGCTCCAAATTATTTTGTATCTTCGACTTCTCATTGTAAGGAAATCATCAAAGCTGTAAATTTACAATCTGTTAAAATTCAATATGACATCTATCATATGCAAATTATGGAAGGAGATATTATTAGAACTTTTGAAAATAACTTTGACAAAATTGGGCATATTCAAATTGCGGATAATCCCGGGAGAAATGAACCAGGGACTGGAGAATTAAATTATAAAAAGATTTTTGAATATCTAAATAATAGTGATTATGCTGGTTGGATTGGGTGTGAATATGCACCGAAAAATAATACGTTAGAAAGTCTTAAATGGATTAGAGAATATGGTGTAATGAATGCCTAAATTTGAATCAAATTTAATGTATATGTTCAACGAATTTGATTTAATTGATCGATATGAACAAGCGTCTTTATCAGGTTTTTCAGGAGTTGAATTACAATCACCTTATTCAATAACAATAGATAATATACTTGATAAATTAGATAAATTTAATCTAAAGCACATCATAATTAATTTGCCTGTTATAGATCCTGATACCGGCATTGGGAATCTTGCTTTGCGTCCAGATAAAAAGGATCTATTTTTGGAAAGACTAGATTTAGGAACAAAATATGCTAAAGCTCTAGGATGTATAGGAATTAATACTGGGATAGGAGTTTACCCATCTGGATTTGAAAATGATGAAGTTTATCAGACTTTAATCGAAAACCAGAAAATTGCATCAGAAACATTGTCTAAATGTGGGATTAAAGCTTTAATAGAACCAATTAATACTGTCGATCAACCTGATTTTTACATTAATACATCTGCTCAGGCTGTAGATTTAATTAATCAAATTGATCATCCTAACGCTTTTTTGTTGTATGATGTGTATCATATGCAAATTATGGAAGGCAACTTATCACGCAATATTAAAAAATTAATAGATAAAATTGGACATATTCAAATTGCGGATAATCCAGGAAGATATGAACCTGGAACTGGAGAAATAAACTACCCTTATATTTTTAGTTTATTGGATGAAATAGGTTATAAAGGGTGGGTTGGATGTGAATATAAGCCTTCTACAACCACTATAGATTCATTGGGCTGGATTCAAGAATACTTAAATAATTATAATGAAGAATAATTCAGGGAAAAACTACAGAAAATATAATTTATTTTCATCCGAATGGAATATTTATACAATGATATCTACCGTAATGGGGATTGGTTTTTTCCCATTAAGAGGTGGAGGGAGTTGGGCTGCATTAGTTTGTGTTTTATTTTTTATCTTGTTTAAACTATTGATGATTGATTTATTCAACTTAAGTAAAGAATTGTTTTTTGGTCTGAATGTTATCTTATTATTTATTTTTACTTTTATAGGTTTTTTTTCCATAAAGAAAACTACTACAATTGAAGATCCAGATCCCCATCATATAGTAATTGATGAATGGGTTGGCATGTGGATTCCTCTTATGTTTATTAATTACAATTACTTGAATTTTGTTTTAATTTTGATAAGTTTTTTTATCTTTAGATTATTTGATATTTTCAAACCTTGGCCTATTAATAAGTTTGAAAAACTGCCTCATGCATATGGAGTTTTAGGTGATGATATAATTGCAGGAATTTTCACTTTATTTTGTATGCTTATTATTATTATTTTATTGCCTCTTATTTAATATTCAAAAAATTTCTCATTTCCTGAATGAATAAATCTTCTTTTTCTACATGAATATTATGACCAGTATTTGAGAAAAACAATACTGTTAAATTATTTAATATTTTTTTGATTTTTTCTACCTCTTTTTTTATTAAAACACCACCTGATTTTTGCTCATCAGCAACAATAAGTAAAATTTTTATTTTGTTAATTTTTTTTAAAATTAGATCTGGATTGAAACCTATCAATGCAGATCCATTTATGGTTTCTTCCAATACTCTGGGATCTAAGTTAAATAAATTTTCTGATATATCTTTATATCTTTCTTTGTCATCCTCCTTGTTATCCTTAATTAATGCTTGAAAAATTTCATTTTTATTTATATTTTTTGACAATTCTAGTTGTGTTTTGAATCTTTCTAATATTTTTTCCCTACCTACTCTTTTAAGGTGATATAGTGGAGGGTCTTCCAATATTAAAGATCTAATATAATTGGGTTCAATTGCAGCTATCTGAGAAGCTACACATGCACCTAATGAGTGTCCTAATATTTCCACTGGTTCTTGAATAAATCGATTAATTATACTTACAATATCTTCGCTAAAATCTAACCATTTATAAGTAGAGAAGTGGTCTGATTTACCGTGTCCTCTTAAATCCAATGCAATAATAGTTCTATATTTTTCCATAGTTTTAACAATGTGTTTCCAAGTGTTGGAAGAACTGGTGATTCCGTGAAGCATAATTAAAGGCTTGCCTTTACCGAATTTTTGGTAAAAAAATTTTTTGTTGTTTATGTAAAAATAATTATCCATTACAATTTTCAATAAATTTAACTATTTCACAGGCAAATTTTTTTGGGAAATCTCTATGAATATTGTGACCAGAGCCTTCCCAGTCATTTATTTCTATCAATTTATTTAATTTTTTTATTTCTTTTATTTCATCAGCAGAGTTGATACCTCCTAAGGAAGGATTTGAATTATTTAATATTGTCCTGCAAGGAATGTTTTTGTAAATTTCTTCTATAGAAAAATCGTCATCAAATTTTCTAGGAACCTCAAGTAAAAATTTATCTGTAAATTTCCTAGCAGTTGCAATTTCTACAGGGATATCATCCCTCCAGTCAGGCCTTAATATTTTTAATTCTTTTATTGCTTCATCTAACGATTTGGAATTATCAATGATTTCTGCTACTAATTTCCCCCTTTGAGCTCTTCCTGTTTTGTCAACTGGTTGAGAACCTAAAAAGGGATCCTCTAATATTACGCATGAAATTTTATTTGTTTTTGCAACCGAAGATACTATTGGTCCTCCTAATGAATGTCCAACCAACATCATTTCTTTTTTATTTAGTATGTTCACTAAATTCGATATATCTTTTGCCCAGGTGGATCTTTTATGATTAGTTAAAGTTTTACCTGATCTTCCAAAACCTCTCAAATCCACTGCAAATAAATTATAATGTTTTGGAAGAAAATTCATTGTTTGTTCCCATGATTGCCATCTTTCAAGGAAACCATGTACAAAAAGGATATTGATAGTATTAGATTTTTTTTCATAAGATGCAACATTTAGTGCAATATCTTGAGTATGTATATAATTTTCTTCGTAAATTTTCATTAAATAATTTTGATAATGATTATTGATTGGTATAGATTTTCTTTATTGTTTAAAATCGAAGTCAAAAGAAGATAATTTCCATTTATCAGATTCTTTTTTTATACCCCAAGAAACAGGAGTGTAATTTCCCCAACCTTTGTTATCCAAACTCTCTAACCATGCTTGACCTTTACATTTTAAATTCGAATTGCTTCTCTCTAATTCTTCTATATCTGTGATTTTGCTAACAATAGCTTTTGTATAATTAGCTCTTACTATTATTTCTTCTTCTACAAATATTTTTGCGCCAAATTCACAAGTGATAGTTTTCGGCTGTGTTTTAAATAAAGATAAAACATCAAAATTTAGCAAAAAAATTACTATTATAATGATTCCTAACGAAACACCTAATATTTTCCTATAATCTTCCATGGTTTTTCCAGAACTTATATTGTTAAAATACCATAAATTAGATTTTTTATTTATCTGGTAGTTTTACTGGGTTGAAGATTTATATACACAATTCAAAAATATTATAATATTTGTTTTATTGTTTCTCCAATTTTTGATAGATCTTCAGTATGATATGCTCCAACTTTTTTTAATGCTAATATTTTTTCACTTGCTAATCCCATTTTGCCGTTTATAACGGCCCCTGCATGTCCCATTCTTTTTCCTGGTGGAGCGGTTGAACCAGCAATTGTAAAAATTACTGGTTTGGATACATTGTTATTTATATATTCTGCAGCACTTTGTTCTTTTGTCCCTCCAATCTCACCTATTAAGACAATTGCTTTAGTTTCTGGGTCTTCTTCGAACATTTTTAAAACATCTACATAGCTTAAACCATGAATAGGATCTCCACCTATACCTACACAAGTAGATTGCCCCATCCCAATTTCACTTATTTGAGCTATTGCTTCATAAGTGAGAGTCCCAGATCTAGAAACGATACCAATATTACCTGGATTACAGATGTTCCCAGGAATGATTCCCATTTTTAAATTTAATTTCGGTGAAATTATTCCTGGACAATTAGGCCCTATAAGCTTAGTTTTTTTATTTTTAATATAATTTTTTATCATCATCATATCATGAATTGGGATGCCCTCTGTGATACAAACGCAAACATCCAAATCTGCATCTATTTGTTCAATTATTGCATCCATAGCAAAAGGAGCAGGAACGTAGATAACACCCGCATTTGCACCTGTTTTTTCTACTGCTTCTTTTACAGATCCAAAAAATGGGATTTTTTCCTGAAAAAATTGATCTTTTCTATTTGGATGGACGCAAGAAACTACATTTGTACCATATTCTATTGATTTGATAGCTTGAAAACTTCCATCTCGACCTACTCCCTGGATTAAGACTTTTGTATTTTTGTCTAATAAAATTGTCATTTTGTTTTTTCTAGTTCTAGTAATAATTTTGATACGTCTCCCAAGTTATTCGCAACATGTAAATTCAGATTAGAATTTTTTAAAATTTCAAATCCAGATTCAGAATTAGTCCCTCTCATGGATACTATAATTGGAAGCTTATTATTCAATTCATTGTTTGCCTCAACTATGCCTTCGGCGATAAGGTCTGCCTTGGCAATTCCTGCAAACAAATTTATCAATATATATTTTATCTCTTTATCTGAAACCAAAATTCTAAAAGCTTCTTTTATTTTCTCCTTATCTGTAGAACCTCCTACATCAAGAAAATTTGCAGGATAGCAACCTGATTTTGTAGTAATGTCCATTGTAGCCATTGCCAAACCTGCTCCATTAACCATACATCCAACGTTTCCTCCAGTTAATTTGACGTAAGCTAAATCATAATCTTTGGCCCTTGTTTCCATTGTATTTTCCTGATTAATATCTCTTAATTTTAGAATTTCTTTGTTTCTGAATAATGCATCATCATCGATAGTAATTTTACAATCTAAGGGTACAAGATTTGCTTTATCATCTATAACTAAAGGATTTATTTCTATTAAACTACAATCATTACTTATAAAAGCTTTATAAATATTGTTTATTAAAGAAACTATTTGAGAATTATCGTCTCCTGGTAAATTTAATTTGGCGACAAATTGCTTTAACTTATATGGTTTTATACCCAAAAAAGGGTCACAATTCATTTTAAATATATGGGTTTGATTTGATTCAGCTGTTTTTTCAATATCCATACCTCCATGTAAAGAGGCGATAAAAACGGGGCATTCACTATCAGGATCAATCAATAAAGAAAGATATAATTCTTTTTTTATATCAGTAATTTCTGTAACAAACATTTTTTCTACTAAATATCCTTCAGGACCCGTTTGATTTGTAATGAGTCTAGTATTGATAATTTTTTTTGAAAATTCTTTAGCTTCTATAGCGGAATTACAAATCTTTACACCTCCAGCCTTTCCTCTCCCTCCTGAATGTATTTGGGCTTTTACGACAACTTTACCTCCAAAAGATTTTGCAATATTATAAATTTCTTTAGGAGTAGAACCTACTTTACCTTTTGGGAATTTAATATTATGTTTTTCAAGCATATTTCTAGCTTGATATTCATGTATATTCAATGGATAACCACAACTTTTAATTTAGTCACTACATAATTAAATAGCAAAATTATGTTTTTCATAATACTTTTAATGAGAATTTATTGTTATTTCTAACAAAATGAAAATGAAATTATATATATTTAATCGTACTATAATTATAAGGAGAAGAATATGGAAGCATTTTGGGCTTTAATAATAGTTTTTGGATCCACGGCTGTTTGGTTAATAATTTTACAGTTAATAAATAATTATTTAGCAAAAAAAGAAAAATAAACTCTAATGTATAACTTTGCTTTGTTTTTGCATATAATCTCCGCTTTTATAATAGGGTATGTAGCACTTTATGGCGTTATAAATAGAGTTTTTATTACAACCTCTAGTCATTTAAGAATTAATCTAATCTTGTTATCTATTTCTAGCGTTCTTTCTTTATTAACTTCTGCTTGGATGATTCAAATCGCTGGATTTAGCCATTCTTCTCTATGGATATCTATATCTTATGCATTATGGGTATTATTAATAATTATTAATGAAGTTTTTATTCGAAGGAAATTTAATATCGCAAAAAGGGGTAAGACAAAAGAAATAAACTTTTCGGTAGAATATTCAATAATGTCATTGATTGTTGTTTTGTTGACATTATTGATGATATATAAGCCCTGATTAAATATTCATCTTTTTTCTTTAGTATTACCTGTATACCATATTCTATTTTCAATTATCCCACGAATATAATTTACTTGTCCCCAATGTTGGAAAGTTCCTGTAACCATTCTCATAAGTTCATGTGCTTGCGAATTTCCAGTTTCTGTAATCTTTTTATTTAAATCCTTCGATTTCTTTGAATTGAAAAAATCTATCATTTTTTTGTTGATTGATTCATAATAATTAATTAAATCTTTTACTTTTGATGGCTTTATTTTTGAAATATCATCGGTAGTATGTCCTATTCCAAGGTCTTTATTAGATGCAGGTAAATGGTATTTTTCATACCATTTCTCTGACATCCATAGTTGTTCTATACCATCCAGCAAAGAAATTCTTCTATCAAAACCCCTTGAGGTATGCCAAACTATCCAAGATATAGAATTAGATACCTTTGATGGTTGATAGCAAACCTCCTCTAAACTTAGATCTTTTAAATACTCATGAAGTAAATCTTTAGATCTTTCCATACACATTAATATGTAATCATTTGTATCCATAAAAAAATTATATAGCTAAAATGGCGGAGGGGACAGGATTCGAACCTGCGGTACCCTTGCGGATACTCCTGTTTTCAAGACAGACGCTTTCAACCACTCAGCCACCCCTCCGTTTGATAAATGAATTAAATCAGACTTTAATAACAAATTCTACTAAAAATTAAAAACGACAATTCGATTATATAATACTAGGCTCTCTATTTAATATTCAAAAGGTATTTTTTTATCTATGATGGCATCTTTACAGGGATCATGTTGTTCAGGGTGAGAGTCCTTTAACATTTGATTGAATTCTTCACTTGTTACATGACATAGCAGATAAATACTAGACTCTTCTAGAAATTTCATTACTTCATGGTGAATATCTTTACCATTTGGGTTTTTTGCTAAATCAAAGATTCCTAATGTTCCATAATAATTATCTTTGGGAGTTCGCCCTTGCGTAAAAGTTTTATTTTTTATTTTTCTTTTGGACAATTCGAAAACAAGATCATTCCATTCTTCTTTCTTCAGTTCCTCTATGTTGTACATTAAAGCATTACGTATTGGGAACATTGTTGCCATAACCTGATGAAAAGCTTTTTCATCGTTACTCATGTTTTCTTTAGAATATTTTATCAATTCATCTCCATCAAAAGAAGGTGTGCCTCTAGCTTCTAATATTTTCCCTGCACTGTTTATTGCTACAGCTTCCCTTAATGAAAACAAATAAATACCTTCTCTATCAATAATTTCATTTGATTTAGGCTTTAAGCCAGTTTGATGTGGATTCCCTGTAAAGATACAGTATCCTGATGCATTAATAACACAAGAATATCTATCTTGAGGTCTGTTACTTTTTTGTTGTATTACTGATTTGTTTGAATCAGATACATTTATATTTTTTTCTTCTGGATTATTAATTGAGTCATTCTTACAGCTTAAAATTATTATTAAAAATAAAATTATGAATAAATTTTTCACCCCAAATTTCCCCATGTAATCCCAGTCTTAATATCTACTAGAACTGGGACATCTAATTTAATTGCATTTGGCATGATGGAATTTATTATCATGTTTAACTCCATTAATTCACCTGATGCTACTTCAAAAATCAATTCATCATGAACTTGTATAAGAATTTTTGATTTCATATTATTTTTTCTCATTTCTTTGCCTAAATCAATCATTGCCACTTTGATTATTTCTGCTGCAGTGCCTTGTATCGGCATGTTGATTGCTATTCTTTCAGCAAATGCCTTTTCTCTTGCATAGGAAGAATTGATATTTTCAAGATATCTTCTACGTCCAAGTATTGTTTCAGAATATCCTTTTGATTTTGCAAATTCTATTAAATGTTGCTGATAAGTTTTGATGCCTGGATATTTACCAAAATATAAGTCAATAAATTCTTTTCCTTGTTGTCTTGAAAGATCTGTTTGTTGTGAAACTCCATGTGGTCCCAAACCATATAAAACACCAAAATTCAATATTTTTGCTATCCTTCTTTGTTCATCACTTACTTCATTAGATGAATACATCAATCTAGCAGTGGAATTATGAATATCCTCTCCATTTATAAAAGCTTTTACTAGATTAGTATCTTTAGAAAAGTGTGCTAGAACCCTTAATTCAATTTGAGAATAATCTACTGACAACATTTGGACATTTTTCTTTTCTTCAACAATAAATGCAGATCTTACTTCTCTACCAATTTTGCTTCTGATTGGAATGTTTTGTACATTAGGATTTTGGCTCGATAATCGACCAGTTGAAGTCCCAACTTGATTAAATGTTGTATGTATTCTTTTAGTTTTCGAATTTACCAAATTTGGTAAGGCATCTACATACGTAGATTTGATTTTTGATAATTCTCTATATCTCAATAATCCGGAAGAAATCTGAATAACTCTTTCATCCAAATTTTTATTTTTTGAGTATCGTTCTAGAACATCAGAATCAACTGAGATACCGGTTTTGGTTTTTTTCAGAAGAGGAGCTTTTAAATCATTAACCAAAATTTCTGATATTTGTTTTCCAGAGTTAATATTAAATTCTTTGTCAGGAAATTGGTGATGAATTGCTTGATTTAATTCCAGTAGTTCATCATTTAACTTCTTAGACATGGATTCTAATTTAGATACATCTAGTAAAAATCCATTGATTTGCATTTCAATTATTTCTTTTATTAAAGGAATTTCTAATTCATAAAATAGTTTTTCTTGATTGTATTTTTTTAAATCAGTTAAGAAAAAATCTCTTAATTTGTAAGTAATATATGAATCAGCAGCTGCATATTTATATACATCAATAAGAGGAGCTTCATTTAATGTTTTTTGATTCTTTCCAGTTCCGATTAGATCAGTGATTTTAGTCATTGAAATATTCAAAATTTCTTCGGATAGATTTTTTAGACTCAAACTAGATTTAGCACATAAAGCCGCTGCAATCATCGTGTCAAAATTTAGATTCACAACATCAATACCATAATTTTTCAATACCATAATGTCAAAATTTGCGTTATGAGCAGATTTAGATATTTTTTCATTTTCAAAAAGTTCTTTTATTTTTTTATACTGAGAATCATTAAATAATATTTTTTCATTTTCATGTTTTAAGACAACATACCAAGATCTTTTTATAGAATTGCAAAATGAAATACCTATTATTTCATCCTCTAATGTGTTTAATCCTGTAGTTTCTGTGTCAAAAGAAAAATGATCTGAGTTCATTAATTCTTCATGCATCTTAATAAATGATTCATTGTCATTTACTAGTACAAACTTATCATAATGTTTCTCTATGTTTGGGTTATTGTATTTCTTCTGATCGTTTGAAGTTTCAATATATTTTATTGTATTTTTAAAGTTATTTAGACTTGTTTTTAATTCATAATGTTCAAAAGTTTTAGTAATTTTTTCAATGTCAAAATTTCTAAATTCACACTTATTTAAATTCCAATCAATTACAACGTCTCTAACTATGTTAGTTAAACTCAAACCTTGAATTGCAATTTCTTTATTTTCTACCAAAAGGTTTTGAACTCTTTTGGCTCCCCTCAAATTAGTTATCTTTTCTATGTTCGCTGTATTTTCAAATAAATTTTTAAAGTGTCCAAAATTTAATAATAAAGTTCTAGCAGCTTTTTTCCCAATTCCTGGAACACCAGGGATGTTATCAGAAGGATCTCCTTCAAGAGCTTTTATTTCTGCAACGAATTCTGGTCCTAACCCATCATACCTTTCTTTAACAGCTTTGTTATCATAAGTTTTGATTTCTCCGAATCCAGAATACATAAGAACATTTGTATTTGAATTTACTAATTGTAATTGGTCTGCATCTCCAGTTAAAATCAAACATTGTACTTTATTTTTATCAGCTATTGAACTTATAGTACCAACGAGATCATCTGCTTCAAATCCATCTTGTTCAAATACAGGTATATTCATAGATGAAAGAAGATTCTTTGCTATTGGTATTTGTTTATGAAGATTTGGATCTACAGGAGGCCTTTGAGCTTTGTATTCTGGAAAAATTTTGTCTCTAAAAGTTGGAGCTTTAGTATCAAAACACACCGATACATGAGAAATATTGTTTTCTCTTATAGTTTTTAGTAATGTATTGATAAAACCATATGCGCCTCTGGTGTCTGTTTGATTACTGTTGAGTCTTTCGGGAATCGAAAACCAAGCTCTAAAGACCATTGCATGGCCATCAACAACTAATAATTTATTTTCTTCAGATTTAGACATCTTATTTAAGATACTAAACTATTTTTTAGTCTTATTGAACCTTAATTATTTTGTGATTTTTTTTACCTTTAGAAACAATAATCACTTTACCTGCTTTTAAGTCATTTGTAGTAATAATTTTTTCTTCGTCGTTAATCTTGATACCATTAATAGAAATTCCTCCTTGCTGTATAAGCCTTTTGGATTCTCCAATAGATTTACAAATATAATAATCAACCGTTAATTTATTTATATCAATTCCTTTTTGCAATAATTTTTTGTTTATATTAGCTGTGGTATTTGAATTTCTATATAAATCTTCATAATCAGAATCTACCAATATTTCCCAATCCCCAAAATTTAATCCCTGTGTTTGTCGTTTGGCATCTTCTAGTCCTTTTTCACCGTGAACCAGTTTGGTTATTTCTTCCGCAAGATATTTTTGAGCATTTCTAGAAGAAGCATTTTTACTTGCTTCTATTTCTAATTCTGTAAATTCTCCAACACTTATATTGGTAAAAATTCTAATATAATTTAGAACATCTTTATCAGATGTGTTGAAAAAATATTGATAAAGCTTATATGGGATCGTTTCATTGGAATCAATAGTGATAGCTCCTTCGATACTTTTGCCGAATTTTTCTCCGTTAGCTGTTGTTAATAGCGGGTACGTTATACCATGAGCTTTATGCTTTTGGGATGGATTTTTTTTTCTTATTAGTTCTATACCAGATAATATGTTCCCCCACTGATCAGAACCTCCCATTTGAAAATTACAATTATAATGTTCATAAAGGTACAAATAATCATACGCTTGGAGTAATTGATAGCTAAATTCTGTAAATGAAATTCCGTCTTCTCTAGAGATTCTATTTTGAACAGAATCTTTATTTAACATGGAATTAATATTGAAAAACTTTCCTGTTTCTCTCAGAAATTCTATTAAATTTATTTTTGATAGCCATTCAGAATTGTCTATGATTTGAGCAGGATTTTTTTTGTTTTCAAAATCTAAAAATAATTCTAATTGTTTCCTGATTCCTAATAAATTTTCCTGAAGTTTTTCTTTTGAAAGTAAGTTTCTTTCGTCAGATCTGCCTGAAGGATCACCAATCATTCCAGTGCCACCACCAATTATGATTATTGGAGTATGACCAAAATTTTGCAATCTTTGTAAACCTAAAATTGGTATTAAGTTTCCTATATGTAGACTTTTTGCAGTAGGATCAAAACCATTGTAACAAGTAATTTTGTCCTTAATTAAAATTTCTTTGGCACCAGGAGTGTAATCTTTTATAGATCCTCTCCATTCCAACTCTTCTATAATATTTCTGAATTTGTTATCCATATTTTTTTGGTTTCAAGATTTGAAATATGTTATTAATATCTATTTTAATTTGTTTTTTTAATTTATCTAATGATTCATATCTTACTTGATCTCTAATTTTTTTTACTATTGATATTTCAATTGATTTATCATAGATATTTTCATTGAAATCTATAATATGTACTTCAATTTTATGTTCATGTTTATTTTTGAGTGTGGGTCTGTTACCTATAGATAATGCACCAAAACAGGTTTTATTATCAATGTTAACGTAGCAAGCATAGATTCCATCTCCAGGAGCTAAAATTTCTGGGGAAATTTTCAAATTCGCTGTAGGGAATCCTAATTCACTACCAATTCGATCACCTTTAATTACTTTGCCTTTAACTTTGTAAAGGTCTCCTAAGTATGAGTTAGCCTTCTCAATGTTGCCACTTTTAATCAATGAATTAATTGAAGAAGTAGATATAATTTGTTCATTTAATTTGTTCATTTTTACAAAAGTTAATCCAAGTTTTAAATTTTCACAAAGTGTAGACAAAACATCACCAGAAAGTTGATCGTAGCCAAGTTTAGTTTTTTCACTAACAATTAAATGCTTTATATTAGCTAACTTTATTAACAAACAAAGAAATTCTTTAGCAGATAAATTTTTTATTTCATTGTTAAAATCCAAGGGATAAATGTAATCTATTCCTTCTTGAGATATTTTGTTTATTCTGAAATTCAAGTCTGAAAGATACAAACGCTTTTCATTTTTATTAATGAATTCTCTTGGTCTTTTTTTGAAAACTATAGTTATGGATTTTAAATTATTTTTTTTAGCTATGAAATTTGTTTTTTCCAATAATAGTTTATGCCCTTTATGAACACCATCAAATGTTCCTATACATAAAGCAGTTTTATTATGATTTATAATTTTTGAAAGATTATTTAACTGATCAACAGTTTTTTTTATCATGCTATTACTATAATTTAGGTGCCTAGTTGTTCATTTGCTTGCAAAATAATTTCTTCTGTTTTTTCCCATCCAACACATTTATCAGTTATGGATACACCATATTCTAAAGCAGTTGTATCTGAATTTAAACTTTGGCTTCCTGGATTTATATTACTTTCTAACATTATGCCTATAATGTTTTTATTACCAGATGTTATTTGATTTATAACATTATCAAAAACAATAGGCTGTCGATTATGATCCTTATTAGAATTCCCATGTGAACAATCAACTACGATATTAGGCTTAAGATTGTTTTTATTTAATAATTGTTGAGCATTTTTTACAGATTCTTCATCATAATTTGGTCCCGAAGCTCCTCCTCGTAAAATTAAATGATTTGCCTTATTTCCATTAGTTACAACTACTGAAGTTTTTCCATCATGATCAATACCTAAAAAAGCATGTTCCCCTTCACACGCAATCATACCATCTATGGCTAATTGAACAGAACCACCTGTGCCATTTTTAAAACCTATTGGCATTGATAATCCACTTGCCATTTGCCTGTGTGTTTGACTTTCTGCAGTTCTGGCTCCTATGGCTCCCCAAGAAACTAAATCTCCAATATATTGAGGAGTAAAAGGATCTAGAAATTCAGTTGCTGTTGGTAGTCCAATATCAGTGATTTCTGATAAAATTTTTCTAGCCATATTAATTCCTTTAGGAATATTAAATGTACCATTTAAGTCCGGATCATTAATTAGACCTTTCCAACCTATTGTTGTTCTAGGTTTTTCGAAATAAACTCTCATTACTATGAAAATATTTTCTTTTACTTTTTCGGAAAGTTTTTTTAATTTTTTTGCATATTCTATTCCAGCTTTTGTATCATGAATTGAACAAGGGCCAACTAAAAGTAATAGTCTTTCGTCTTTACCAGAAATAATTTTTTGGATACTTATCCTTGAATTTTCCACCAGTTTTGCTTGATTCACTTTTAGAGGAATTTTTTCAAAATATGATTCTGGTGATGGAAGAGTTGTTAGTTCTTTTATATTTAGATTTTGTATTTTGTTCAATTTTTTCTCCTTAAAAATTCTTAATCTCAATTAAATAAAAAAAAGACTCGTATCAGAGTCTTTAGAGTTATTTAAATCTACGAATGAATACTACAAAGACTCCAATCTTTCAACAAAATAATAATATGTATAAAATTTAGTTTTCATCGTTTTTTTGCTTATTCAGTTCTAGTGTAACTTAATTTTTCAGAAATTTCCTACGATTTATAGATCGGGTCTTAATGAAGTAGCTCCGTTAAGATATACATGTTTTATTTGATTTTGATTTTTTATAGTATTCCAATGAATTAAAATTCTAATACATTTTTTTAATCCGTCAGGGTTATCTATTTCATGCATGTTTAATAATGGGACTTCATTCATGGATAATTTTTCTCTAGCGGCTACTGCAGGAAATTCTGCATTTAAATCTTTGGTTGTAGTAAAAAATATAGAGGCAATGTCTTGAATTTCGACATTATTCAAAGTTGTCATTTCCCTTAATAAACTGAATGTAGAATCTATAATATTTTCTTTAGTATTATTTGATACTGTTGTTGCTCCTCTGATTCCTCTTACCGACATTTTCCCTCTTGCTTACATAACAAACTACAATAATTCAGATATAAAATTACTTGCCACTTCAATTATCTTATCATTTTTTGTATCTTTTAATTTATTTATTAACGCGGATCCTACTACTGCAGCATCAGCAAATTTAATTATATTAGTTATATCACTTTTAGTAGATATTCCAAAGCCAACTGCCACAGGTACATTGGTATGCTTTTTTACTTGTTTTACAAGATCCTTTACTCTATCAAAAACAATATTTCTTTCTCCTGTTACCCCTAGTACAGATACACAATATATAAAACCTGTAGCTAATTTGGTCGCTTTTCTAATGATTTCTTTAGAAGAATTTATTGAAAGAAGTGGGATAAAATCAATTGAATATTGATTAAGTATATTAACTAGAGGTTTTGATTCATTTACAGGCAAGTCTGCAACAATTAAACCATTAACTCCAGATTCCTTTGCTTCTTTGCAGAAGTTGTGCATATCATACGCAAGAATATTATTATAATAACCCATTAGAACTATAGGAATTTTTAATCCTTTTTTTCTAGCTAGACGAACAGTTTTAATACATTCCTGAGTATTTATACCATTTTTTATTGCTATATTACTAGAATATTGAATAGTTAAGCCTTCAGCTAAAGGATCACTGTTTGGGATTCCTATTTCGATTAGGGTAGAGCCAGATTGCTCTAAAGCAAATAATAAATCAATAAAATTTTTTCTTTTTGGGAAACCACAAGTGATAAAGGGAATAATACTGGTTTTTTTGTTGTTTGTTATAGTTTCTCTTATAAACATTATTCAATCTTAATTTTATTTTGATAATATTATAACGTTTGCATTGTCACTATCAGGGCTAAAAGATTATGCAAAGAATGAATTATTGTTGAAGGGATCAAGTTATTTGTTTTAAGTCTTATAAGTGATAGAGAAATTCCTAATATCACTGCCGGAATTATTGCTGACAATTCTATATGTATTATCCCAAAAAAAATTGAATTTAATATAATTGCGTAGAAATTATTCAATCTAATTTTTAAAATTTTAAATAAATACCCTCTAAAAATTATTTCTTCACATATAGGACCCAATATTACTGCTAAAAGAAATATCAAAATATAATTATTGTTTAAGGCTTCTACAACCATCCTAGAATAATTTGAATCATTGAAATTATCGAGTTTTAAAAATTCAATAATTTTTGCCCATAAAAAAATTATTGGCCATGCCAAAAAATAATATGATAAAGAAATTCCTATTATCATGGCAATTTTGCTTTTAAAAATTTTTTTTATTTCTAACCAATTTGCAACATTATTATCATATTTAGAAATGATGATTGATATAAAAATAACTACCCCAACGTTAAACATCATAAATTCAAATAAAATTTGCATACCTTCATTTGAAAAAATATTTTTTATTAAAGAAATCAGAAATGTCAGAATAATAAGAAAACGAATTCTTTTTGTATTCAAATGATTTTTATGAGCAAATGATAAAAAATATTTAATAATGAAAGCAGATAATAAAAAGAGTAATAAAAATTTTATTAATTCTGAGAAATTTGATTCATTTAAGCTTATTATGGTTGATAATTTGACTCCCAAAGCATTCAATAAAAAAGTTTGTAGTATAAATAATAGAATTAATAAAAAATCCAAAATGAAAGAGTCATTAATTTTGAAATATTTTATTATTCCCAAGTAACATCCCCAAAAATGTGACTTTTAAGGTTAAAATTTTTGAATTCTCTCTTAGATTGACGTATATCAGTGAATTTCCCATGTCCGGGTAATATTTTTGTTTCTCCGGGTAATGTATAAATTTTATTATTGATTGAATTATATATATTTTCAAAATCAATCGAGCTACTTGTTTTACCTGGACCTCCAGGGAATAATGTATCCCCAGTAAATAAAAATTTACTATCATCATCTGGTTCAAAAAGAAGGCATATTGAGCCTTCAGTATGCCCTGGTGTTATTAGGGATTTAACTGTGATGTCACCGTTTATTATTGAGTCATCTTTTCGTATTGGAAAAAGATTTTCATTATTAGCTATATACCTTGAATCTTTTAGGCCTATAGTGATATTAATTTTTCCTATTCTATCAAGAAATAAATCAAGCCCTTCTATATGATCATAATGTCCGTGTGTAATTATTACTTTGATTTTTTCTTGATTTAATGATTTATCCATTTTGTTTCTCTGAATTTTTGATAATAAGTCTCTGGGATTTTCAGGTACATCAATTATCGTTGCATGTTCTGATTTTTTTGAAGATATTAAATAAGAATTATTTGATAGAAAGCCTGAAACAAAGTATTCGATTTTATAATTTTCATTTTCAAATAAGTTCATGAAGATTGAGGTTCTGGAAATCCTTTTCCTCGCTTAGTTTTGGGGATCTTCTTCTTCTCTGGATTTATTTGGGTTGGTTTAGGCTTTTCAATTACTATTCTAACTTCGTTACCTGCCATAACATCTTTAAATTGATCTGCATCCAAAGTTTCATATTTCAAAAGATATTTGGCTACTAACTCAAGTTTCTCTTTATTTTTTGTTAGAATTTTTTTTGCATTTTCCTGACCAGTTTTTAACAACTTGTCAATTTCATTATCTATTTTTACCGCGGTTTCATTTGAATAATCTCGCTCTTCGTTTTGCTCTTTACCTAAAAATATAGCTTGCTGTCTTTTCCCATAGGTTCTATAAGCGAACCCTGTAGCCATTCCGTATCGCATAACAACTTCTCTAGCTATTTTGGTTGCTTGTTCAAAATCATTTGCAGCACCAGTTGTCAATACACCTTCTGTAAGTAATTCTGCTTCTCTTCCACCCATAGAAGAAGCTATCATGGCTTCCAATTCGGTCTTAGTTACCAAAGATTGATCTTCTTGCTCGTATCGAGTAAATCCACCTGCGTGTCCTCTAGATACTATTGTAACTTTTCCTATACTTTTTCCATCAGGTATAAAATGAGATACTACAGCATGTCCTGCTTCATGATAAGCAACAAGTTTCTTCTCTTTATCAGTAATCACTTTAGATTTTCTGGCCGGGCCCATTGATACTCTATCAATGGCTTCAGTAAGGTCTGAAAGAACTATAGTTTTTCCATTTCTTCTTGCAGCAAGTAAGGCTGATTCATTAATTAAATTTGCTAGGTCAGCCCCTGAAAATCCTGGAGTTTGTCTAGCAATCGTTCCCATCTCAACCTGTTTTTCTATAGGTTTCCCCTTAGAATGGACTGCTAATATTTCTGTTCTTCCTTGAAGATCGGGGTTGTCGATAGTTACTCTTCTATCAAATCTACCTGGACGTAGAAGAGCAGGGTCTAGAATATCTGGTCTGTTAGTTGCAGCTATAACAATAACATTAGTGTTAGTATCAAACCCATCCATTTCCACTAAAATTTGATTTAATGTTTGCTCTCTTTCATCATGACCTCCACCGAGACCAGCGCCTCTGTGTCGTCCGACTGCATCTATTTCATCAACAAAAATGATACATGGAGAATGCCTTTTTGCTTGACTGAATAGATCTCTTACTCTTGATGCTCCCACTCCCACAAACATTTCAACAAATTCTGATCCAGAAATAGAAAAGAAAGGTACGCCTGCTTCTCCAGCAACGGCTCTAGCTAACAATGTTTTCCCTGTGCCTGGAGGCCCAACTAATAAAACTCCTGATGGAATTTTTGCTCCAATTGATGTGAACCTATCTGGGAACTTCAGAAATTCAACTACTTCCTGTAATTCTTCTTTTGCTTCCGGAACACCCGCAACATCAAAGAAAGTCACGTTGGCCTTACTTCCAACAAACATTTTAGCTCTACTTTTACCAAAGTTCATAGCTTGAGAACCTGAACCTTGGGCTTGTCTCATAATAAAAAATAAAAATCCAAACATTAAAATAAATGGTAAGAGACTTAGAATGATTGAAAATACTGTACCAAGCCCACTTCCAGATTTAACCTCCACAGAATACGCTGAAGAATCTACATCTGAGGCCTCCATAATATCATAAACACTTGTACCAGGTTCTTTAGTTGCTTTGAACGTCTCGCTGTTTTTAGTATATACAAGCTTGTCACCATTAACCTGAATTTTTACAGGACTGGCTGTACCTTCAGAACTCTTTGATATTCTTACCAAATGTCCAAGATCTTTTTCTGTAGATCCTTCAAAGGATCGATTGAGGAACAGATAAAACACAGCAATTAAAATCAAACCCACAATTACGTATGTAACACTGTTTGAAAATAACTTTTTATTCATATTAAAAAAATGGTCCTAAATAATTTTACTTTATATATTAAAAATCCTATCATATCAAACATAAAAATAGTTATTAAAACTAAAATTTTGCCTTCATTAAAAGTTATTAAGAGTTATGATAATATAGAATCTGAAAAAAAGAAAAAAAAAAGTTGATTAAAAGTTGATTATTTCAAAAAGATTTAGGAGTAGAAAATAGCGAAAGATTATAGAGTTAATGAAAGAATCAGAACACCTTCTGTAAGATTGGTTTCTGGTGATGATCAGTCGAACTCTAGAATATTGAAAATTTCAGAAGCATTAGAAATGGCTTCTGAAAATGGACTTGATCTAGTAGAAGTATCCCCTAACCAAGATCCCCCTGTATGTAGATTGCTTGATTATGGAAAATTCAAATACGATATTTCTAAACGTGAAAAGAAAAATAAGAGCAAAACAGTACAAAGTCAGAGAGAAGTTAGATTAAGACCTGGAACATCTAATCATGATATTCAATTGAAGGTAAAAAAAATAAGAGATCTTTTGGATAGTGGATCAAAGGTTAGAATAGCAGTTATGTTAAGAGGTAGAGAACTTGCCCATCCAGAGGTTGCAATGAAAGTATTGAGAAATGTAGCCGAAGGTGTAAAAGATATCGCCAAATTAGATAAGGCTCCAGCTAATGAAGGTAGAAATATAAGTCTAGTGGTTTCACCTGGATTACCACCTGGGACTTTGAAAAAAAATGAAAAAGCGACAAATAAATAATGCCAAAAATTAAAACAAATAAAGCAGCAAAAAAACGGTTTCATATTACTGGATCTGGTAAAGTCATGAGAACTAAAGGCCCCAAAAGTCATCTTAGAAGAAAAAAGTCCAAAAGAGTGAAAAGACTTTTTGGAGGTAAGGTGGAATTATCTTCTTCAGTAATATCCGATAAAATAAAGAATCTAATAAAATAATTTTGGGAGCAAAATGTCTAGAGTAAAAGGTGGAAAAACTACAAGAAGACGCCATAAGTCTATATTGAGCCAAGTTAAAGGTCACAGAGGAGCTCGAAGAACTAGGATAAAAGCAGCTAAAGAATCATTAACCCATGCTTTGAATTATGCAACAAAACATAGACATTTAAAGAAACGTAACATGAGGAGTCTTTCTATTACCAGAATTAATGCTGCAACTAGGATTCATGGTTTATCTTATTCAAAATTTATAAATCTGTTAAGTATTAACAATATAGAATTAGATCGAAAGTCAATAGCTGAGTTAGCTATTAGAGAACCCGAAGGTTTTAAGACTTTGGTTGAATCAATAAAAAAATAGTTGTTTAGAACTCCATAAATTGTATAGAACTATCTATAATCACGAAACTCATTATTACAAAAAGATATAAAAGAGAAAAAATATAAGTAGTTTTAGCCTCTTTTTTATTTGCTATCTTAAATAAATTAAAAGATTTGTAAATAAATATTCCTCCAAATAACAAGGAAGATATCATAAAAAGCCATCCTAAAGAATTAGCCACCACGCCAGTTAAAATAGTAATTAGCAGCAAAATTATACTGTACAAAAAAATTTGTAAAGTAGTGTTTTTTATACCTTTAACCACTGGAAGCATTGGAATTTTTGCCTTTTCATAATCATCTTTTATCATAATTGCTAGTGCCCAAAAATGCGGAGGAGTCCAGAAAAAAATTATCAAAAATAAATATAAAGCTTCTAAAGTTATAGAATTACTTATTGAAGCATAACCGACCAATGGAGGAATTGCACCAGCTGCTCCTCCAACAACAATATTTTGAACGGTTCTTTGTTTAATATATAAAGTGTAAAAACCTACATACAAAAAAGAACCTAGAAGCGCCAACAAAGCGGCAAGTAAATTATTTATTGTGAATAAAATGATGAATGAAGCCAATATAAGAATAATTCCAAACAGCAAAGCATTTTTAGGTTCTATTTTCCCTTCAACTATAGGTCTGTTTTTTGTTCTACCCATATTCTTATCTATATCTTTTTCGAAGTACATATTTAGCGCAGATGAGCCTCCAGCTGCAAAATATCCTCCAAGTAATAAACCAACTAAACTTATCACATTTGGAACTCCTCTCGCTGCTAAAAACGCTCCACTGAAACTAGAAAAAACAAGCAGTGTTTGTACTCTTGGTTTTGTGAGCAAAAAATAATTATTGATCACTGAAAAATATTTATTTGTTAATCTCATGTTTGTTTATCTTGATTGTTTATTTTATAGTCTCTAATAGCGATTATTATAACCACTGATAGCATCCATGTAAGTGTTGCTAAAGACAAATGAAGTGTTCTAGCCCAAACCGTAAATTCTGTTAACGGTATTAAGGCTCCACTGAAAAATTGAGATAATCCTATAATTAGAAATAATTTTCCAATTTTACTTGCTAAAGTAGATGGATAATACTTCATTAAATTATAGTTAATAATGATTAAATAATAAATTAATCCAATAGAAATGATTCTGTGTATCATATGTATCCATTGTGAAGAATGCTTAGGTAGGAAAGAATCAGAGCATAGAGGCCATTTATAACATACTGCCCCCGCTTGCTGCCATACCATATAAGCTCCTGACAAAATAGTAACTAATGTGAAGATAGAAGATGTGATGGCTAATAATTTTATTTTACGTCCAAAATTAGACTCGGGCTTTATGGTTTCTAGGCTTATACCAGTTGTCATGAGAGCAGCAATTATTAAAGCTCCAGCCAAATGAAGAGTTCTTATAGTAGGGTCTAAATCTGATAAAACAACTATCCCACCTATGCCTCCTACAACAATTATTAATATTAGAGAAATGGTATAAATAATTGTTATGTTGTTAAATTTTTTATAGATCAAAAAGGAGAAAATTAAAACAGAAATAGAGACTAGCCCAAATAATGTTCCAGAAGTTCTATGACTCCATTCTATAATAGCATTGATATCATTTAGAGGAGGAATCCATGATCCAAAACAAGTTGGCCAATCAGGACACCCATCCCCTGATCCCGTAACTCTGGTGAAAGCACCACAGGTAGGTTGAAAAAAAGAAAAGAAGCAACCCATGGCCGCAAAAATCAAGAAAACTTTTCTTTTTTCTTTGTTTATATTCGACATATTTTAATTACACTAGATATTAGAAATTTAAGATATATTAAATTTACTTAATTTAATTTTTTTAGGTTAATAACAGGAAAATCATTATGGCAATATTAGGTATAGAAACTTCTTGTGATGAAACGGCATGTGGCATTATCAATTTAGATGGAAAAGTTCTTGGTAATGTTGTGGCTTCTCAAATAAATACCCATGCTCCATATGGGGGTATTATACCTGAATTAGCTTCAAGAGCACATTTAATAAATATTTATAAAGTATATAAACAAACGCTCCAAGAATCGAAAATCTCATCCAAAGAAATAAAGGCAATTGCAGTAACTTATGGGCCAGGATTGGCAGGATCTCTATTGGTAGGTATAAATTTTGCAAAAGGATTATCCATGTCTTTAGATGTACCCTTGATAGGAGTAAACCATCTTGAGGGACATATTATGGCTGCTTTAATTAGAGATAACAAGCTTATTTTAGATCTTGATAATTCATTTTTCCCAAGTCTATGTTTATTAATTTCTGGTGGACACACCGAACTTATTTTAATGAAATCATATGATAAATTTTCACTAATTGGTCAAACTAGAGATGATGCAGTTGGAGAAGCATATGATAAAGTATCTAGGTTGTTGGGTCTTGGATATCCAGGAGGGCCAATAATTGAAAAAATGGCAAAAAATTTTTCAAATAAAAATAGATATGTTTTACCAAGAGCTTGGCTTAATGATAGTTATGAATTTAGTTTTAGTGGTCTGAAAACTGCGACAATGAATTTGACTAACAAAGAGCTTTTTTCAAATAATTTAAACAAAGTTGAAACACAAAAGACTATTTCAGATATATCCTATGCCTTTCAAGAATCAGTATTTGATGTTTTATTTTCTAAAACAACAAATGCAGCTACAGAATTTAGTTGTAAAAACATTTTGATATCAGGAGGAGTAGCAGCAAATGGTTTTTTGAGAGAAAATTTTTTATCTAAGAGTTCTTTTAAAGTTATTTTCCCCGAAAAACAATTGTGTACTGATAACGGTATAATGATAGCTTCAAGAGGTTTGATAGACTATCTAAAAAATAAAAAATTAGATGAAAATTTGGAAGTTACCCCTCAATTGAATATATTATGATTTTTTTTTACTCTAATAGTAAAAAAAAATTACATTTCTTTGGTCATCTCTTTTATATTCCCAATAAATTTCCTAACTGACATGATCTTATTTTTAGGGAATTCTATAGAAATCAGATCTAGATTTGTTTTTATTGCCAGTTTCATGTAATTACTTTTCACAAAATAATCTAAAAGGAAAAATATTGCACACAAAAAAGACAATGTAGATAAAAGGGTATTGAAAATACTTTCGAATAAGAAAAACCAAATTATTAAGGATAGAAAAAAGCTTAGAAAAGCCCATATTAATTTTCTATTTGCTACATTATTTTTATCAATGTTAAAGGAGGTAATTTTACTTAAATGAATAGCTTTATAAGATTCATCAAAATCTTTGTATCTTAAATAATTTCCATTAATGATAACTTTTTTCCCACCAAAAGATAAATATTTTAATGTTTTCATCTAGTTGTTCTTTTCCACAAATGATCGGGCATTATCTAGCATCAGAGTATGAATATCGATAGTGTTCGTAATATCACTAGCTACAATTTTCTTTTGTTTTCTAGCTTTATCATCGATTTTTTTTGTCAACTGAACTCTTTCTTTATGATCAGGTTCTCCTGGCAAACCCATTGAAGCTGCAAGATCATTTGGCCCTCCAGTTATTCCTGATAAACCTTTTACTGACAATATCCCATCAAGATTTTCCCATCCTCTGACTGACTCTATTTGACCAATTACAAGCATATTTTTGTTGGTCCATTTAGCAAATTCTAGTTTTCCTCCATAAGTTTTGAGTTTTTTGTCATCATTAAACTCTGTTCCTCTACCTCCTCCCCAAGATCTTTTACCGTGAGGAGGGAATAAGCAAGCATCAGCGAAACTTTGAGCTTGTTCTTTACTTTCTATATGAGGTCCAGTTATACCCTGTATTCCTCGATCAAGAAATAAATTAATCCAATAAGGAGTACAGTCTGGAACTCTGGCTGTTACGGACATCCCGTAACCATTTGCAACTCTACATATGTCATCTATTGATTCCGGCGTAAAATATCCATGTTCCCCATCACAGTTTATTGCATCAAATCCTACGTGGTGTGCCATTTCTACTAAATGCAAAGAAGGGAAAGTAAGCCCAAATACGTTGGCTTTCTTATTATTATTAAATTTGTTTATGATTGTATTTTCTATCATTGTTTGTCCTTAATAATCAAATTTCAAATCTTTTTAATAGCCCCACCTTTTGATAAAGGCTTACTTAAAGGAGGATGTTTTTTTATTTCATTTTCATTCATTGTTAATCCCAATCCTGGCTTGTTATTTATAGTAACATAACCATTTTTTTGACGAGGGAATCCAGTAAAAACTTTAAAATAATGAGGTGAGTAAAATTCTGCGTGATATTCCATTATTTCAAAATTCAAAATCGATTTACTTAAGTGCATTTCAGCTATAGCTCCAACGGGAGAGCATGTATTATGAGGTGCAATAGTAACGTGCTTAGATTCAGCAAGAATAGCTATTTTTTTCAATTCTGTTATTCCTCCAGCATTTGCTATATCAGGTTGTAATACATCGGCTGCATTCTTTTCTAGAATTTCAGAGAAAGGAAATTTTGTATATAATCTCTCTCCTGTCGCTATAGGAACCTCAACTTTTTCTCTAACTTGTTTCAATTCATCTATTTTTTCTTCAGAAACGGGTTCTTCGTAAAAAAGAGGATCATATTTTTTTATCATATTTCCTATTTTTATAGCGTTCATAACATTAAATTTTGCATGAGCTTCTATTAAAATTTCTACATTTTCCCCCACTGTTTCTCTAACTGATTTGATTCGATTTTCTGCTAAATATAATTCTTCTTTTGAAATTTTGTAAAAATTATCTTGTCCAAAAGGGTCAAATTTTAATGCTTTATAGCCCATTTGTATAACTTTTCTTGATTCATTGGCATTTTGTTCAGGTGTACCTGGATTGGTGTACCAACCATTTGCATAAACTAATAATTTATCTCTTTGCGAACCTCCTAATAATGTATATATAGGTAAATTTAAAATTTTCCCCTTAATATCCCATAGGGCTATGTCTAATCCAGAAATTGAAGTGGAAGAGATCCTTCCTCCTCTCTGCAATGAGTTATTATACATATTTAACCAAAGTGATTCGGTATCTAGAGGATCCTTTTCTTTAAGAAATTTTTCAAAAAGATATCTTGTTTCTTCTATAATGATCTCATCTTCCCCTAAAGAACTAGCATCCCCTAACCCAAATATTTCAGGATCATTGGTCTTAATAATTGGAATTAACCAGTTTCTTGAAGCATTATGATGTTTAGCAGAAAACCTTCTAAACTCTAAATCAGTAATTTTATGCATTTTATAAATTCCTTCGTTTTTCCATCAAGTCACAAAAATCAATTTATTTATTGTTCTCTTTTTGAACAGTATAATGTGAAAAAATTCCATCTGCTAGATAAATTTATGAAAATTTAATTTCATAATCTAATTTAATAGCATTTTACGAGTAAATTACGTATGAATAGGGTCAAATTATAACCAAAAATTGGACATTAAAGCTCTTTTCAATGTTGACACATAATATTTATGTAGATATGCTCAAATGATACTGGCAGTTTGTAACAGTTGTGCTTAGATTTTTAATTAAATAAGTCCAAGCAAAATATGCTATAAAACTGCTAAAACAATAAACAATATCCGTTGGTATTCCAGCGGAGAAGGTTTGGAGGAATTTTTATGAGTATGAATATACTACGTAAATCCGGCTTATTGGTAGGTTTACTTGTTGCTTCTATGCTTATGGTTATGGGAATTGCTTGTGGTGGTTCTGATGCGCCTGAACGGTCATCACCAACTACTGGATCAAGTGCAGCCCCAGCACCAGCAGCACCAGCAGCACCAGCACCTGCTGCCAAAGCCGCTGCCCCAGCTGCACCAGCTAAAGCTGCTGCACCTAAAGCTGCTGCTCCAGCTAAAAAAGCTGCGAGCCCTGCAACTAAGGCTGCTGCAAAAACAGCTGCGCCAGCCAAAGCCGCCGCACCTAGTGGTCCTACTGGTAAGCTTATAAGAGCTCACCATGAGGTTAACCCTGTCTTTGGAACACCATGGTCAGGTCCATATAAATGGTCTGCTGCTGATTTGATTGGTATTGGGGAACACCTTTTCTATTTTGATAAAGGTAATGCTATGACTCCTCAGATGGCAAAATCATGGTCTGTTGACCCTGCTGGAACTAAAGTCACTATTGAACTTAACAAAGGAATGAAGTGGCAATCTCCAAAAGGACATGAAGATACAGACTTTGGTGAAGCTGATGCTGATAGTCTAGTAAGATGGTTTAACACCGTTAACGGTACAGTTAACCCTGATAGTTCTTACCCAGATTCTGGGGACTTAGGAGCTATTTTCACTAAGGCTGAAAAGACCGGTGATTACACATTCACAGTTGGATTGGTAAGTCCAGTATTTTTCTGTTTACCACTTTCTGAATTCGGATGTTTGGGTGCTGCCCCTGTAATTGGATCAACAGAACACGTTGACATTATGGGTGCTGACTGGGCTTCAAAGAACGCTGTTATGACAGGTCCATATGTACACGGTGATTGTAACGCTGGAGACAGATGTTCAGTGTACGCTGTTGAAGACCATTGGAGAGCTACACCAGCTGTAGCTGAAATTGAAGTAATTCAAGTACCTGAAGCTCAAACTCAGGTTGCTATGTTAAAATCTGGTGAAGTAGACATGGCTGTAGTTGACTATAAACTACTTGCTGATGTTGTAACCGGATCTGACAAATTACGATTCCTAGAGACTATGCCAGGTGGATATGTTGGACAATCAATCATATTCCCAGGAAACCTTTGGGAAGAAACTCATGCCAGAAGTGGTGAAGCATTGAATGCTTGGGATTCGCCCGCATATGACAAGGATGTTCCTTGGATCGGTGACCCATGGCAAGTTGATTCATACCACGAAGGAAGTACTGACTCATCAGTTGTTAGATACACTGATACAGACAACCCAGCAGGTATGAGCGACATGGAACAAGCTAGACTAGTAAGACTAGCTCTTTCCACAGCTTTGGATAGAGCTGCCATTAATGATGTACTTCTTAATGGAATTGGAACACCTATATATTCAGAATATATGGGACCAGAATATCCAGGTTGGGATCCAGCAAGAGACACTGGTATATGGGATGCTACTGGAAACAAGACATCTGAGACCGGTGGAGTAATACACAAATTGCCTGATGGAGACATCGTGGCTGCTGGTGCATTACTAGATCAGGCTGGTTATCCAGCAGATGCTAGTGGTAATAGACCTATTGACGGTTTAGTACTACAAGCTTATGCAGCTGAAGCAGGTCCAGTAGGACTTGAAGTAGCTGACACTGTTATGAGTGACTGGGCTAGATTAGGAATAGAAATCTCAGGATTAGTCGAAGACTATGGTGGAGTTATCTCTCCTAGAATGAAGAGAAGAGAACAATACTTACCTGTATTGAAAAACTGTGATGTTCATTCAAACGTTTGGCCACAAGACTGGCCAATACCTCCAGTTGACACTTCAAGAACACGACCTTCATGGGGTTGTGGATTTGAGTCAAAATTTGGAGCAAAGATGGTTAGTGACGTATTAATGGAAAAAGATGCTGCCGAGAGAAAAAGAATGCATATTGATTCAGTAGATTACTCAATGTACTGGTTACAATACGCAGGTGTTTACCAAGTTCCTAAAGGTATCGTTGTAAACGATAAAATTAAGTCTTGGAATGCTCCTCAACAGCACTATGCTAACGTTTCTAACAATCCAGAATTGATTGTTCTTAAGTAATTAATTGATTCAAACGGATTAGTTTTAATGCTAATTGAGTAAAAAAGTGGGAAGAATGCTTTATTTCTTCCCACTTTTTTTGTAGCATCTTTAGATAAATTATATTAATACCCAAGGAGAGGTTGTGTTTCGTTTTTTAATCGGAAGATTTTTTTCCTCATTTTTATCAATAATAGGAGCAACTCTAGCTATTTTTACGTTAACAAATTTTCATAACGATCCTAGATTACTTTTTGTACCAGATAGTGGTAACGGAATAACTCAAGAACAATGGGACAGATTGGGCGAAAGACTTGGAATGAATAAACCTTTTCATACTCGTTATCTTCAATGGATAGGACGGACTTTAAGAGGAGATCTAGGAATGTCCTTGGCTAGAAGTATGGCAGTAACCGATATTCTTGTTGCGAAAATACCAGCGACTCTTGAACTGGCTCTGGGAGGATGGGCTTTTGCTATTCTTCTGGGTATTCCTACGGGAGTTGTAGCGGCAGTGTATAGGGGTTCGATATGGGATTACATAGCTAGATTTATGGCTTTGGTAGGACAAGCTGCGCCACCTTTCGTTACCGGTCTTATTTTGATATATATATTTAATCAATGGATAACACCAGGAGGACAACCTCTATTACCTGCAGGAGGTAGATCTCCAGAATTTGATGTTAAAGATTATATTCTTCCGTGTGTAGCTTTAGGCTGGGGTGCAGCAGCAGCACTTATGAGACTTACAAGATCTTCCATGTTAGAAATTCTGGATTCAGAATACATAAGATTGGCTAGAGCAAAAGGAGTAAGCTGGTCAACTGTTATATTCAAGCATGCCTTAAGAAATGCGTTGATAGCTCCAGTAACAAGCGCTCTATTGATTTTTTCAGGATGGTTAAACGGTGCGTTGGTAGTCGAAATTATATTCTCTTGGCCTGGAATTGGTTTTGATGCTTTATATAAAGCAGTAAATGATAATGATTTCCCTCTTTTGTTAGGTACTGTTTTTGTATTTATTCTTATTTATTTGATTTTCGCAACTCTAGCTGACATCGCTTATACAATAATAGATCCACGGGTCAGATTAAATTAAAGAAAGGTTTATATTAAATGAGTACAGCTTTACAAAGCTCTAAAAATATACTTTCTATATTCCCTTTTTTATGGTGGTATTTTAGAAGATATCCAATTTTTCCAGCAGTTGTATTAGTTGTGTTGGTAATAGCCGCAATAATAGGTCCCACAATTGCTCCTTATGAAAGAGACATAGGTGATGTAAGACTCAGGCATTCTCCTCCAGGTTATGGTGATGTAAAATTTCCCGCTAGAAATATAGATTTAAATGAAGCATATGGTGCTACTATACCTGCTGGAACAGTTTTTCCATTAGTAGTTGAGTTGACAACTGATAATAGAATTTTTGATTATGATGATGATGGCTCCTTTAATAACAATGTCTCGTGGAATGAAGAGTCAGCTAATACTCCAGACATACTTTTCAATCAAGTAACAGGTGATAAAGAGATTGTTACCTTTGAAATAAAAACAAATGAAGCAATAGTTGATGGTGATAACGATATAGTTACTCTTGATATTCAAGTAGTTAGAATTGATACAAAACTAAGAGACTATTGGCCAACAGGTTATCATTTTATGGGTAATGATCATGTGGGGCGAGATGTTTTTAGTCGCCTT
>Ga0066372_10000012_pt1 | contig 58759 bp, 53 predicted proteins | sample Knorr_S15_td_250_FD_77011 | JGI IMG/M metagenome (GOLD analysis project Ga0066372, IMG submission 77011) | Marine microbial communities from Southern Atlantic Ocean transect - Knorr_S15_td_250_ad_251m_LV_A | ecosystem: Environmental > Aquatic > Marine > Oceanic | place: Southern Atlantic ocean... | reverse complement strand
TAATGAAATTTCTTGTCACAAACTTTAAAATAAAATCCTTAGGAAATGGAAACCAAATTTGGCCTTGGGTATCAATGGAAGATGTTTTATCTATATTCGAATTCATATTAAATTCAAATCATCTAGAAGGGCCTTTCAATATAGTATCCCCTGAACAAGTATCATCTGAAGAATTTTTATCAACTCTTGCTTCTATATTAAATAAAAAAGTGTGGTTTAAAGTTCCAAGATTTATAATGAATATGTTCACGAACACCCTTGCAAGTCAAATTCTTCTAGAGAGTTATCCGATAACACCTCGAAAATTAATAGTCAGTAATTATAGTTTTATCAATCCTTCTCTGGAAAGCACTTTTTCTAAGTATCTAAATTAATCAGAGTTTAAGACCATGCTACGAAGGACAAACTGAAGAACTCCACCATTAAGAACATAATTTTTCTCCACTTCTGTATCAATTCTTAACTTAACCTTAAATTTAATATTATCCCCATTGCTACTAATAGCAGACACTGATATTAGGGATGCAGGAGTAGTGTTTTTATCAACTTTTTGAAAAGAAAAATGTTCATCACCTTTTATACCCAGATTCTTCATATTATCCCCTCTCACAAATTCAGTAGGGATTATTCCCATTCCTATTAAATTACTCCTGTGAATTCTTTCATAACTTTCTGCTATAACTATTTTAATGCCTAGAAGATTTGGTCCTTTAGCTGCCCAATCCCTAGAGGAGCCAGTACCATACTCCTTTCCAGCTATAACTATCAAAGGAACATTATCTTGCTTATATTTCTCTGCGGCATCAAAAATTCTCATCTCTTTATTGGTCGGAAAATAAAGCGTCCAGTCTCCTTCTTTATCTGGAGTAAGCTTATTTTTAAGATGTATATTACCGAAAGTGCCCCTAGTCATAACATCATGATTTCCACGTCTAGATCCATAAGAATTGAAATCTTTTCTTGGAACGTCATTTGAAATTAGTAGTTGGCCAGATGGGGCCAACTCAGGAATTGAACCAGCTGGTGAAATATGATCGGTAGTAACAGAATCTCCTAAAACACATAATGCACGAGCATCGGAGACAGCTTCCAACTCTATAGCTTTTACTGAAAAATCTTTAAAAAAGGGAACTTTTTGAATATAAGTTGATTCTTTATCCCATTTAAATATGTCACCTCTTGATGAATCTAAATTATTCCAGTTATCGTCTCCGGTCATTGCAAGTTGATATTGATCTAGGTACATCTCAGAAGAAATACAATCACTAATTACAGATGAGATTTCAGCAGAAGAAGGCCAAACATCTGATAAGAAGACTTCGTTACCATCGACATCAATTCCAATAGAGTCTTCGGTTAAGTTAACATAAATCGAACCCGCAACTGCGTATGCAATAACCAACAGAGGGGATGCCAAAAAATTTGCTTTTACCAAAGGATGGATTCGACCTTCGAAATTACGATTGCCACTCAAAACACTCGCTACAATTAAATTAGAGCTCTCAATAGCTTCAGAAATATGGTCTTCGAGAGGGCCAGAATTACCGATGCACGTAGTACATCCGAATCCAACCGTATTAAATCCCATTGAGTTTAGTGATATATCTAAACCAGATTTCTCAAGGTAATTCGATACCACTCTAGATCCAGGAGCCATAGAAGTTTTAACCCAAGATTTTGGTTTAATGCCCTTGGAAATCAAATTCCTTGCTAACAACCCAGCTCCAACCATAACAGATGGATTAGAGGTATTTGTGCAACTTGTTATCGCAGCAATCGTAATTGAACCATCAGAAAGCTCTTCTATATTTTGTTTTTGCACATCTGGGAAAGATTTTTGGAAAGCATTTCCTACGTCGTTTAAGAAGATTTTATCTTGAGGCCTTTTTGGCCCAGACATACTAGGACGAACAGAACTTAAATCAAAATCAACAATTTGATTATATGCAGGAGTTACGCTGTCATCGTGAAATAGAAGCTGTTCTTTAGTATATTTTTCTACCAGTTTTACGATAGACTCAGGCCTACCGGAGTCTAGTAGATAATGCAAAGTTTCGTGATCTGTCGGAAAAAATCCACATGTAGCACCGTATTCAGGAGCCATATTGGCAATAGTCGCCCTGTCTTGAAGAGAAAGTTGACTTAGCCCTGAACCAAAAAATTCTACAAATTTTTCAACTACTCCCAAATTTCTCAAAACTTGAGTAATTGACAAAACTAAATCTGTAGCTGTAGTTCCTTCGACTAATTCTCCATCTAATCTAACTCCCACAACTTCAGGCAATTTCATATAGTAAGGCTGGCCTAACATTACAGCTTCTGCTTCTATGCCTCCAACTCCCCATCCAAGAACTCCAAGGCCATTAATCATGGTAGTGTGTGAATCTGTCCCAATGCAGGTATCAGGAAATATAAAACTTGTACCTTTACGTTCATCAATAGTGATTCCCGGAGCTAAATATTCTAAATTCACTTGATGAACAATTCCAACACCTGGAGGCACAATTCTTAAATTATCAAATGCCTGTTGTCCCCATTTTAAAAACTGATATCGCTCTCTGTTTCTCTTGAACTCTAAGTCAGTATTTTTTTGGAGAGCTTGATCTGTTTTAAAAAAATCTACTTGCACAGAATGATCAATAACTAGGTCAGATCGAACTAATGGATTAATTTTCTTAGGATCGACTCCCAATTCACGTGCTGCATCTCTCATAGTAGCTAAATCAACTACTGCTGGAACTCCGGTAAAATCTTGTAAGATTACGCGAGATGGCATGAAAGGTATCTCTTTTTTGGGTAAAGAGTCAGGACTCCAATTTTTTACATTATGTAAATCTTGGTCAGTAGAAAATCCATACTCCAGCCCTCTAATCATATTTTCTAATAAAACCTTGATCGAATAAGGGAGTCGCTCGATACTTGAGTTTTCACCTAGGAACTCTTTAATACTAAAATATGAATAATCTTTTCCTTCAACTTTGATTCTATCCATAAATCCCCCCAGATCTGTTCTTTCTTTTAGTGCTATACAGGATAAATTATACACTGGAATTGAATAAATTTATGAATCGAATACACTAAAAAGAAATTACGAAAATAGAGGGATTATGAACGGTTACGATGCAATTGCAAAAATTTTAAAAAAAGAAGGTGTTGAATGGCTTGCTTGCTTTCCATCAAATCCATTGATAGAAGCAGTTGCAAAGGAAGGTATAAGGCCTATTATGTTTAGGCAAGAACGAGGCGGCATTATGGCAGCAGATGGTTTTAGTAGGGTTAAAGCAGGCAAAGGGTTTGGCGTGTTTGCGTGTCAAGGTGGACCAGGTGCCGAGAATGCCTATGGAGCTATAGCTCAAGCGTGGGCTGACTCAGTGCCAATTCTATTTATTCCCGATGGAGTATCATTAATGAGCGTGGATGTTAAGCCATCTTTTTGGGCTTCGAGAAACTATGACAGAATCACCAAATGGTCCGAATCGATAAACAGTCCAGATAGAATTGTCCCCTTAATGAGAAGAGCTGTACATGCAGTTAAGAATGGAAGGCCTGGACCTGTTCTCCTAGAAATGCATAGAGACAATATGACTGATGAAATTTTAAACATTAATGACTATCATAGCCCAGAATCATCAAAAGTTTCACCAACTGATGACTCAATTGAAAAAGCGACTGAATTGATCGTGAATTCAAAAAACCCAATAATCTGGGCAGGTCAAGGAGTGCTTTATGCTGAGGCAACCAAAGAACTAAAAGAATTGTCCGATATCCTTGGTTTACCAGTCGTTACTACGATGCCAGGTAAAAGTGCCTTTGATGAAAGAAATCCATTATCTCTTGGATCAGCAAACAGAACTGCACCAAAGCCAGTATGGAAATGGCTTGGAGATTCAGACACTATTTTTGCAATAGGATCTAGTCTGACTATTACAAATTATGGAATAACTATTCCTAGCGGAAAAAAGATAATCCATTCGACAAATAATTATGAAGATATAAACAAAGATTACAACGTTGAGATACCTCTGCTTGGTGACGCAAAATTAGTGTTACAGATGATGATTGAGTGTATCAATTCCAATCATAAGCTCTCAAAGATTGAAGAAAAAAGAAGAACTAATAAAGAATTAATAAAAGAATGTAAAGATGAGTGGTATTCAGAGTGGAATCCGCTTCTGAACTCAAATATGAACCCTATAAACCCTTATAGGCTGATCAATGAAATTAATAACAACATAGATCACGAAAATAGCATTATAACTCATGATGCAGGGCATCCAAGAGATCAGATTATGCCCTTTCTTACTGCAACCATTCCTTGTTCATATCTAGGATGGGGTAAAAGTACTCATTTGGGTTATGGGATTCCTCTTATGATAGGAGCAAAAATGGCTGAACCAGGTAAATTTTGCATGAATTTTATGGGAGATGGGGCTTTTGGAATGTCAGGACTAGATATAGAGACTGCAGCGAGATCAGGAAACCCCATTACGACTGTTGTAATGAATAACCAAACTATGGGTGGCTATTCATCAAACTATCCACAATCAATTGAGAAATTCGAAACAATAAAAATGACAGGAAGCTATGCAAAAATAGCTGAAGGTATGGGTGCAATTGGGATAAATGTTGATAATCCTGACGAAATTAAAGACGCAATCCTTGAAGCAAGAAAGCTCAACGGAGAAGGAAAATCAGTTCTTTTAGATGTGAAAACTCAACAAGAGCTTAAAATGTCACAATATCCAGACTTATTATAAATTTTTATAGTTTTACGGAAAGTTTATATTAATGTGTTCAGGTTATAATAAGGATGACGCTTTAAACAAATACACAGTTATTGTAGAAAAATTAGATTTGCAGTATGTTGAGTGGGTGAGGCTGTAGTTCAGTATATTTGCTCTAAATATTAATCATATGAAATATAGAGAAATTCAGCATAAAAAATCATGAAAACTCAGATTGGAATTCTCAAATATATAAGTTTTTTTGGTATAACATTTTTTCTTGCAGGGATTATTGCGTGTGGGGGGGGAGACTCATCTGAAGATTTAATTCAAAAAATAACCCCTAGAGATAAAATTTACACATTAGAGGATTTAAAAACTGCAGGATTTAAGAAAAGTCGAAACTACAAAGTAGAAGGTTTAGTGGGCGCAACTGAAGCATACTGGGGATTTCATGACAGGATAGAATTTGAAGTACGCTTTTATGAAACCCACGAAGACGCCAAAACTTTAGGGATACCAATGGCTGAAGAAAGTACTGGTCCAGATGCCAAGCTTAAGAAGGAAGATGCTACCTGGGATGTAGGAATAAAAGATAGAAGAATGTGCGGAGGTGGTGAAAAAGGTACCAAAGATAATTGGTCTCATGATATCGGTTCATGCACTTCACACAAATACGGTGAATTTGTGGTCTATGGAAATTTTATAGTATTATGTCAGGGCTTTGAGGAGAAAACGGCATTATCTCGATGCAACGATTTGTTGAGTAAATTGGATTAGATAAGATGTTCTATGGATATAAAAGAGTAGTAAGGCAAATAGTAAATGAAAACTACAAGTTTTAGAACATTGGTGCTAGGCACTCCGTGGAGAAATCTTACTTACTTGATTGTTGAAACTGATGAAGGAATATCTGGAGTTGGAGAAGCGAGAGTACTAGGAAAAACTCACACTGTTAATGAATATTTAAAAGATATTGAACGACATTTTATAGGACACGATCCATTTGACATTGAAGATCTTTACAGAAGAATGACTCTTCTTGATTTTGGCAAACCTGGCGAAGTTGTCTACACAGGACTTGCATTGATTGAGCTTGCTTTCTGGGACATAATCGGAAAATATTGTGAAACTCCTGTTTATAAACTATTAGGTGGAAAAGTAAAGGAAAAAATTCCTGCATATGCCAATGGATGGTACACGGTTGAAAGAGATCCTCAACAATTTGCTGAAGCAGCCCAGAGAGTAGTTGATAAGGGGTACATTGGTATGAAATTTGATCCTTTTGGAAATGGAGACCTCGAATTAAGCAGAAAAGAATTCTATAAGTCTATGGATCTCATAGAAGCAGTTGCCTCTGTTGCAGGAAATAAAGCACAAATTATGCTTGAAATGCATGGACGTTTTGCTCCTCATCAAGCAAGAGAAATAGCCAAAGCAGTAGAACAATACAATCCTGCTTGGCTTGAAGAACCTACCAGGCCGGGTGACCTGCCTGCATTAAAATCTGTTAGAGAACACACGCATCTACCAATAGCTACTGGAGAAAGGTTATATGGCTCTCCTGAATTCAGAGAACTTTGGAATTTAGGCGCTGTAGATGTTATACAGCCAGATATTACTCAAACTGGAGGGTTATTAGAAGCAAAGAAGATTTCATCAATTGCTGAAAATTATTCAATAATGGTGGCTCCACATAATGTTGGAGGTATAATTTCAACCACAGCTTCGGTCAGTCTTGTTTTCACGCTCAGAAACGGAAAAATTGTTGAACACTTTAACGACTTTGCAGATCCTCATGTAAAGAAAGCAGGATCGAATTATCCAGAAGTTGAAGACGGATATTTCAGTTTGCCTAAAGGACATGGCTGGGGAGTAGAACTCAATGAGGATTACATAAAAGATAATCCTCCTGAAAAATTCAAAGATATTATACTAGACCCTGGCTTGAACATGTTTAAAGATTCTGAGTGGAATCAAAGAGGCCAAAAAGATTGATCAAGGCAAACTATAAGCTGAGTTCTGTACCTTTATAAGGCAGTAGCCATTTATCTAGTTCACTCGTCGCCGAGTAAATCAAGCGGTCTACCCAGAAGCTAGTCGGACTCGCTTAAGCTTCTCTATTTGACCTTGCACCGAATGGGGTTTGCCATGCCATTAAAGTTTCCTTAAATGCGGTAAGCTCTTACCTCACCTTTTCACCCTTACCAATAGGCGGTCTATTTTCTGTTGCACTTTCCGTCAAGTCACCTTGCCCGGTAGTTATCCGGCATTCACGTCCGATGGTGCTCAGACTTTCCTCTTTTAAAAAGCGGCTACTCGTTCACCTTGATCGCGATAGAATATACATAAACTTTAAACCTGAGTCAAAATTCTTACCTTGCCTGATTTAATTTCCATCACTTTTGGGGGAACTTTTCTTTTTTCCATTGATTGTAAATTATATCCGCTTTCAATATTTCGTAATTGTTGCAATTCAGATTCAAGATCAGTAATACGACCCTTTCCTCGACTCACAAGTTTTACTTTATCTCTAAAATTACGAATTAGAATAGAATAGTCCTTTAAAATTGGAGTTTCTTGTTGAATGTCTAATTCTTGTTTTAAAACTAAATTTTCATCTATCAGATTTTTCATTTGATGATTATCAAACTTATTTCTCTTTTTTATCGTACAAGCATAGCTATGGCATCTAAAATAATAATATACTTTCTCTTTCTCTTTGCCGTCTTTATTTACCCATTTTCTTGTATGAGAAGTCTTAAAAATAGGCATTCTACAAAAGCCACATCTAAACTTTATATTTTCATAACATACCAATGCTTTCCTAGAGATATTCTTTTTTTTTGAGGCCTTTTTTTTCTTCATCAAATTATTAACAAATTCGAACTGCTCGTGAGACACTATAGCAGTATGATTATTAGAAATTATCATCCCTTCTCTTTTATAAACACCAACATAAAACCAATTATTAATTATATTTTTGATTGATTGAGGACTCCATCTAGACTTAGGTTTTGGAAAATTATTATTTAATACATTTGAAATCCTTCTCAAGCCAATTGGATTAGATTCTCCAAAATTCCCACTATACAAACTATAAATACTCTTTACCAAATCAGATTCTTGAGCATCTACCACATAGCCACCTGAGTCTGACTTTCTATAACCGATAGGTATTCTTCCAAGAACATGCCCTTTTTTTGTTTTTGACTGAATAGCTTCGTTGATCTTGATCTGTGTGTAAGAAAGTGGCCTAGAGTAACCTAACTTTGATATGCCGTCTATAAGAACATCTGAATCATTAGACTTAAAACACTCTACTTTTATGTTTAACTTAGAGAAAGATATTAATAACTCCACCAAATAAGGTAAATTTGTTGCTAATTCACTAGAATCTTTCACCAATAATATAGAATTGTCATAGGGCATATCTAATATAGTTGAAATATCCCCTTTTTTAATTAATCCTTCTTGCTTAACATTAGAGTCAGTGTATATCGAATCCATATCGTAACCATTCTCAAAACAATAATTCAATAATGAAGATACTATTTCACTATCTTTATCAATTGTTTCTCTGTTTATAAGTCCTATTGTTCTCATGAATCTATTCTCTTGGATTTATTAAACTTTTTCTGCAAAAAGAATTCATTTATATCCTTGTTATCAACTATCTATTTAGTTATGCTTTATTGAGAATAAAATTATGAAATCTAAAATTCTATAAAATCAAGACAAAATATATTGAAATATTCAATTCAAAATTTTGTAAAATCGCGCCCAAAAACTAAAATTGTGTGTACAATTGGGCCAGCATCTGGAGATCTAGATTCGTTAAAAAAACTAATAAAGAGTGGTATGTCTGTAGCAAGGCTAAATCTTTCGCACGGAACCCAATCTGAGCATTTTCAGTACGTAGAAAATGCTAGAAAAGCCTCGAAAGATCTTCTAACGCCTTTAGCTATTCTCATTGATGTCCCAGGCCCCAAATACAGAGTTGGAAAAATTGATAAAGGCAGTGTGGAATTAATAAAAGGGCAAAAAATATTGATATCTGATGAAACTATATTTAAAGGTAGAATTCTAGAGAAAATAAAGGTATGGCCGCAAGGTATATATAAAGATTCAAGTACCAATTCTACAATTTTTCTCGATGACGGAGCAATAAAACTAAAAATAATAAATAAACGAAATAAAGAGATCCAGTGCTCTGTTTTGAATAGCGGGATATTAAAATCCAATAAGTCTGTTACGATACCCGGTTCTGTTTCAAGCTTAGATTATTTTACGGATGAAACAATCAAAAGTCTTAGATTTGCAAAGAAAATAAACTCAACTTTTGTAGGCCTTTCCTTCATAAGAGATGCTACCGATGTAAAGAAAGTTAGGCGATGGTATTCAAAGAATAATTTCAATACTCAATTAATTTCAAAAATTGAGTTACCAAGCTCCATACCTCATCTAAAAGAAATAATTGAAGAATCAGATGGAGTTATGGTTGCACGAGGTGATCTCGGTGTTCAACTTCCAATAGAAAAAGTGCCTGGCATACAGAAATTAATAATAAGAGAATCAAATGATCAAGGAAAACCTGTTATAACAGCAACTCAAATGCTTGAATCGATGATTGAAAATCCTTTCCCAACTAGAGCAGAAGCAACAGATATTCACAATGCTGTAATGGATGGCACTGATGCAATTATGCTTTCTGCAGAAACCTCAATAGGTAAATATCCAGTCGAAGCGGTAAAAAATATGTCAAAAATTTCTTTAGAGGCAGAAACTTATTTTGACTACGAAAATTATCTAGAAGAAAAAGCATTGAAAATGAACTTTTCTTCTGTGGATGATGCTATCTCATATAACGCGTGCAGGACTTCTAATTTCATTAGTTCTAGAGCCATACTAGCATTTACTGAATCAGGTAGTACTGCAGGTAGAGTTTCATCTTTTAGGCCAAAAGCATTAATAATTGGATTGATCCACGAGCAAAATATAGAAAAACTTCTTCTAAGGTGGGGTGTTATACCAGTTGCAGTACCACAGCTAAAAAGAGTACAAGAAATGTTTGTTCTAGGATCAGATATTTCGATAAAAACCGGCATATCTAAGAAAAATGACTATGTGGTAGCTGTCGTTGGGATGCCAATTGGTATTCCAGGTAATACTAACTTAATGAGAGTAATTAAGCTCCCAGAACCAAAAATAAATTGAAGTCAAATTTTGTAAGCATAAACAACAAGCTCAATTTACATTATCTTGAAGAAAAAAATAGATCTGATTACACACTTTTATTAATACACGGTCTTTCTTCTTCAGCTTATCTTTGGGAACCAATTGCAAAAAAATTTAACAATCATGATTTGAATATATACGCATTAGACCTGAGGGGTCACGGACTATCTGATAAACCTGATGGAGAATATTCTTTATCACAACTTTCTCAAGACGTGAAATCATTTCTCATACAAAAAAAACTTGAAAATATAATCGTTGTTGGACAATCAATGGGTGCTGATTTAGCAGTAATGTTAGCTTCAGAAAAAAATTCAAAAATAGTTGGTTGCGTGTGCATTGATGGAGGAGCTATAGACCTTAAGCAAAAATATCAAGATTGGAATAACTGTTTTGATAAGTTAAAGCCACCTATGCTGGATGGAGAAGACAAGGACTCTTTGATGAAAAGATGGAAGAGCTATAAGACTAATTGGACTCAAGAAGCATTGGACAGCCAAATGAACATATTCGAGATTGATTCTGAAAATAAAATAAAAAAGCGCTTAAGTCTAGAGAATCACATGAAAATTGTAAGGTCTATTTGGGAAAATAAACCATATTTCTATCTAAATAGTCTTGAAGTTCCTATATTGTTTATTTTAGTGAACTTTTCTCTAAATTATAAAAAAATTATTAATAAAAACTTGAACATTAGACAAGTAAAATTAGAAGGTGATCATGATATTCATGTACAAAAACCAGATATAGTCTCTGATATAATTGTATCGGCAATAAAGGAAAATTTTTTTGAAGAATCTTAAACCTAAAAACAACCCAAGTATCATAACTTTATTTGGTTCAGGAGAAACTTCTCCTCACATGTCCAAAGCCTATAGGGAGATACTGCAAACTGAAAATTTGCAGCCAATAAATAATTATCTTTTAGATACTCCTTTTGGATTTCAAGAAAACCATCAATCACTTTCTGAAAAGATAATTGCTTACTTCAGAGACAAGGTTGGAATAAATTTAAAAAGTTTAAATTTACCAAATTCTGATTCCTTTGCAGATAGACAAGATGTTCAAAATAAAATATTGGAATCGGACTTTATTTTTTCAGGTCCAGGTAGCCCAACATATGCTCTAAGTATATGGAAGGATTCTGGAGTCAATAATTACTTAAAAAATCGTCTGCATACCGGGTGTTTCATTACATTCGCTAGTGCTGCTGCTCTTACTGTAGGAACATTCGTAATACCTGTGTATGAGATCTATAAAGTTGGAGAGAACAAAAGTTTAGTAAGTGGATTAAATCTCTTAGAATTTCTTGATAATCAAACTATAGTTGTTCCTCATTTTAACAATCAAGAAGGTCAAGATCATGACACTTCTCATTGCTTTATTGGTGAAAATAGGTTTAATAAACTTATTAAGGGGAAAGATTTGCTAATGATAGGGATTGAAGAGCATACAGCATTGACTTTCAATCTAAACAAATCTTTGATAACTGTAAGGGGACGAGGAAATGCAATCTTCAAATCTGATAAAGGAGTTTTCATGATAAAAAGTGGAGGTGCTATGGATATCAAAGATATCAATAACAAATTTGTCGCACCAATTTCAGAAGAAATAGAATATCAAGAACCTGACTTGAAAAAAGAAATATCAAAAGTTGAAGTTGATATTAATAATCTTATTGATTTGAGAAATAAAGCTCGAGTAGAAAAAAAATGGGAATTTTCAGACAATATTAGAGATATTTTGGCTAAAAACAACATAATAATCAAAGATACTAAAGAAGGCACTACTTGGAAAAAGTTTTAAACTACTGAAACTTTATTTATCAGAGTTCCAATATTTCCAATACTTATACTTATTAAATCATCTTTTTCTAATGTAAATTCTTGGGGAGGAATTATACCAGTGCCTGTCAAAAGTACCACCACTTCAGGAAGATCATTACTTCTCTGTAGCCAATCAACTAATTCAAACACATTTCTCTTCATCTCAGATGTTGAAGATTCACCTTCAAAAACAACTTCATCTTTCCTATTTATTCTTAAACTTACATCTAAATTCTGAGGATCGGCAACGGAATCAGTAGACACGATGCAAGGACCAATTGAAAAAGACTTATTGTAGACTTTTGCTTGAGGAAGATATAAAGGATTTTCTCCTTCGATTGATCTACTGCTCATATCATTCCCAATAGTGTATCCGGCTATTTCTCCATCGATAATCACAACAGCTAACTCAGATTCAGGGACATCCCATCCTGAATCTTTCCTTATTCCCACGTCTTCAAAAGGGCCTTGCATTCTCTCGCCAGTCCCTTTAAAAAATATTTCAGGTCTATCAGCAGAATATACTTTTGCATATACATCTGGAGTGTCACTTTCTGCTTGCCTTTCCCTCATGCTGTCACTGTAAGTCACTCCTGCAGCCCACACTTCCTGCGGATACAACGGGGACAAGTAATCAGAATGCTTTATTGAATCAAATCTGTAGCTTGGAGTAGAAGCCTCTAAAATAAAATCTTTGACATATTGATCAACCTTCTTATTTAAAGATCTTGAATTGATAAAGACTTCTGTAAAATCTTGAGGACCAAGGTCATAATAGTTAACATCATCATACACAACCAAGCTTGGATACCAGTCACCTGGATTGGAACTGAGCTTTGCCTTCCTTCTGAAATACTTCATATACTATACTTCTTTATAATCACCTTCGATTGTATCAGAATCATTGTCATTATCTGTACCGTCATCAGTTGGACTTTCAGATTGTGCTTGAGAATAAATATTCTGACCCAAGCTCTGCATGCTCGCTTGTAAAGTATTTGTTGCCTCTGTTAAAGCTTCAGCAGTAGATCCTTCATTTTGAACTAGAGATTTCAAATTCTCTAATTTTTCTTTGATATCAGATGTCTGTTCTTCAGTCGCTTTGTCACCGTGTTCATCAAGCATTTTTTCAGCAGCGTATACTGTACTTTCAGCACTATTCTTGGCTTCTATAAGCTCTTTCTTTGCTTTATCTTCTTCAGCAAATTCTGAAGCCTCATCAACTAGCCTTTCAATCTCTTTCTCATCCAATCCAGATCTTCCCGTTATGGTTATATGTTGCTCCTTCCCTGTACCTTTATCTTTAGCAGATACTTTTAAAATTCCATCAGCATCAATATCAAAAGTAACTTCTACTTGCGGAATTCCACGTTGAGCAGAAGCTATTCCATCAAGGTTAAATCTACCGATGGAGACATTGTCAGACGCCATGTCCCTCTCACCTTGGAGCACATGAATTTCAACGCTAGTTTGGTTATCAGCAGCAGTCGTAAAAGTCTCACTTTTTGAAGTAGGAATTGTTGTATTTCTTTCAATCAAAGTTGTTCGAACGCCACCAAGAGTTTCAATTCCAACAGATAAAGGAGTTACGTCAAGAAGTAGTACATCTTTTACATCACCTTCTAAAACACCAGCTTGTATTGCAGCTCCCAATGCTACAACTTCGTCAGGATTAATTCCGGCAGATGGATCTTTTCCAAAAATTTCTTTAACTTTTTCTATTACTACTGGCATTCTTGTCATACCTCCAACAAGGACGATATCAGAAATAGATTTTTTAGGAACCTCAGAATCTTTCAAGGCCTGCAAGCAAGGTTTAACTGTTCTTTCTACTAAACTTTTAGTAATTTCTTCTAACTTTGCTCTAGTTATATTTGAAACTAAATGCTTAGGACCATTTGCATCAGCCGTTATAAAAGGGAGATTAATCTCCGTTTGAGTAACTGTAGATAATTCAATTTTTGCTCTTTCTACTTCAACTCTTAATCTTTGTAAGGCAGCAGGATCTTTAGTCAAATCTATTCCTTCCGAATTTTTAAATTCTTCAGCGACAAAATCTAAAAGTATATTATCAAAATCGTCTCCACCTAAATGAGTATCACCGTTTGTCGACTTAACTTCGAAAACTCCATCTCCTAATTGTAAAATGGTGATGTCAAATGTTCCACCTCCTAAGTCATAAACAGCGATTGTTTTATCTCCTTTAGATTCTAGTCCGTATGCTAAAGAAGCGGCTGTTGGTTCATTGATTATCCTCATAACTTCAAGGCCTGCAATCTTACCAGCTACCTTTGTAGCTTCTCTCTGACTATCACTGAAATATGCCGGTACAGTAATAACAGCTTGAGTAACTTTTTCACCTAGTTTATGTTCTGCATCTTCTTTTAATTTTTGCAAAACCATCGCAGATATTTCTGGAGTAGAATGTTTTTTTCCATTTAAGAAAACTTCTACATCTCCATTTTTGGCTTTTGCTAACTTATATGAAACTCTACTTTCATCTTCTGTAACTGACTTATCCTCAAAACGCCTCCCTATAAATCTCTTGGTAGAATAAACGGTATTTTCTGCATTGGTTACTGCCTGTCTTCTAGCTAATTCTCCCACAAATCTCTCTTCACTTTTTGCATTGACTGCTACGACTGAAGGAGTAGTCCTTTTTCCTTCTTTATTCTCCAAGATTGTAGGTTCTCCAGCTTCCATAACAGCTACGGCTGAATTCGTCGTTCCTAAGTCTATTCCAATAATTTTTGCCATGTTGCTCCTTTTATTTTTCTTTTTGACTTGGTTCTTTAGCAATTTCGACTTGGGCAGGTCTAATGACTTTGTCGCCCATAACATAACCTTTTCGAATTACCTTAATTATTGTGTCTGATTCGAACTTATCTGTTTCAGTTGTGATTACAGCTTCATGAAAATTTGGATCAAAAACTTTTACTTGCACAATCTCTTGAATATCTTCAGATTCAAATGCATTAGAAAATTTGGATCTGATACTTTCTAATCCCTCTTTCATTGCTCCAACTGGAGAATCTGCCTCCAAAGATTGCAAAGCTAAATCAAATTCATCTATTAAAGAAAGAATCTTTAGTGCGATCTTTCTTTTGCCTCTAGATTCTTTTTCATCCAGCTCAATTTTCATTCTATTCCTATAGTTAACCAAATCAGCCTGTGCTCGTGCAGCAATATTTTTAAATTCATCCTTCTGCTTCTCGAGTTCAGTGATATCTCCTTCTTTTTTACCTTTCTTCTGACTCTTACGCTTCTTATTTTCTGCCATTTTAGTTAATCACTTGGCTAATTAAAGATTTCAACTTTTTATTAATCTCATATCTATTGCTTTCGTAATTATGTTCATTTATATGATTCACAATAATAGAAATTTCATCGAGGCCTTGGATTAAATCCATAATGATTGATATACCAGATAAATTGACTCCAAAGTCATCAACTAGTGTTTTGATAATTTTTAGTTGTACTAAATCTTCTTCGGAATATAGGCGCAGCATGCCGACAGATCTAGAAGGACGAACAAGTCCAAACCTCTCATATTTTCTCAATGTCTGGGGATGCACCTCAAGTAGTCGAGCTGCGACACTAATTATATAAACTCCTGTTTCCATATCATATAAATCATATTGTATTTCTTATATCATTCAGCATATTATAACTTGATACAGTTCGTGTCAACATTAATTTTTAATTTATTATTCAATCAATTAGAATATATTTACGATGCCAAAAGGATTTCCCAAGACAAATTTTCTCAATTCTGATGTTCCTGAAGTTGTGCTAAACAGGTTACCCATTTACTTGAGAATTCTCAATCAACTACAGCAACAGCAAGTCAAAGTGACCAATTCTAAAGAATTAGCTACTTATATGACAGTTGAGCCTTCTCAAATAAGAAAAGATTTGACATATATAGGTCGTTTTGGATTGAACGGAAAAGGTTATAGCGTAAAAACTTTAAAAAACAACCTACAAAAATTTTTGGGTTTAGACGCAAGTTGGAATACAGTTCTTATAGGGGGTGGAAGGTTGGGTAAATCTGCTGTAGATCTGATAAATCAGCAAAAAAATAAAACATTTCGTATTGCCGCAGCTTTTGATCCTAGCCCTAACATGGTAGGAAAAAGAATAATGAGAATGAGAATCCAAAACTTGAAAGATCTAGAAAGAACTTTAAAAACAAGAAATATAAAAATTGGAATAATTGCAACATCGAATAATAGCACTCAAGTAGTAGCAAATATCCTAGTAAATAATAGAATAAATTATATAATTAATTTTTCAGGCTTTTCTCCTAAGCTACCGGAATATGTGCTGCTAAAAAACTTAGACCCTGGCCTTCAAGTCGAATCGATGACTTATCACTTGAGGCAGTCTAGGCTAAACAAGGGTTAATTTATCCTTCCTATACAGACTTACTGCAAGAAAAATCGTTACTTTGTAGAATCCGCTAGGATAGTAACAGAGTTGTTAATTACTTCCATAAATCCACCAGTTAGATATATATTCTTATCCCCGCTTGAGTTCCTCCACTTTACCTCGCCATCAGTTAATTCTGTTATTAAAGAAACATGCTTGGGTAAAATACCTAATCTTCCGTCAACACTTTTTACTCCAACAAAATCCACTTTGCCAGAAAAAACATTTTCTTCGGTCGTAACTATTTCTAACTGAATTTCTGACATTAATTAACTCTTTAGTGTTTTTGCTTTTTCAACAGCCTCTTCTATAGTTCCAACCATATAGAATGCTTGTTCCGGTAAATCATCATGCTGACCTCTAAGAATTTCTTGGAACCCTTTAACAGTATCTGAGACTTTAACATATTTGCCAGGAATTCCCGTAAACACTTCTCCTACGTGAAAAGGTTGAGTTAAAAATCTTTGAATCCTTCTAGCTCTTGATACTATTTCTTTATCTTCATCTGATAATTCTTCAACTCCTAGAATCGCAATAACATCTTGCAAATCTTTAAATCTTTGCAAAACTTCTTGTACTTGTCTTGCTGTCTCATAATGTTCTTCCCCCACTATTCCTGGTTCCATTATTCTAGAATTAGAAGAAAGCGGGTCTACTGCAGGATATAAGCCTTGCTCTGAAAGAGATCTCTCAAGAGAAATTGATGCATCTAAGTGTCCAAAAGTGGTTACAATTCCAGGGTCAGTATAGTCATCAGCAGGCACATAAACTGCTTGAAATGAAGTAATCGAACCATCCACAGTTGATGTAATTCTTTCTTGAAGATCCCCCATTTCGGTGGCTAGGGTAGGTTGATAGCCTACCGCAGAAGGCATTCTGCCTAACAGTGCTGAAACCTCCATTCCAGCAAGCGTATATCTATAAACGTTATCTACAAACAATAAAACATCTTGTTTTCCAACTTCTCTAAAATATTCTGCCATCGTTAGCCCAGTAAGAGCAATTCTAGCCCGTGTTCCAGGAGGCTCATTCATTTGTCCAAAAACCAGTGCAGTATTATCTAAAACACCATACTCTTTCATTTCATTCCATAAATCGTTTCCTTCTCTAGACCTCTCTCCAACTCCAGCAAAAACCGACACTCCACTATGCTCTTGTGCTATATTTCTGATCAGTTCAGTAATAATCACTGTCTTCCCAACTCCTGCACCTCCGTAAGCCCCTACTTTTCCTCCTTTTGCAAAAGGAGTAATCAAATCAAAAACTTTTATCCCAGTTTCTAGTATTTCTGTACTTCCACTTTGTTGTTCAAAAGAAGGAGGCGGCCTATGAATTGGCCATCTTTCTTCTGCATTAACGTCACCAAGGTCATCGAGTGCTTCACCAAGGACGTTAAAAATTCTCCCAAGAGAAGCTTTCCCAACAGGTACCGAAACTGGAGCTCCTGTATCTGAGACTTCAACTCCTCTAGAAACTCCTTCTGTGGGACCTAAGGCCAAACATCTAACCCAATTGTTCCCAACATGTTGTTCTACTTCTAAAACCAGCTTCTGGTCATCAATAATCAATTCTAAAGCGTTGTAGATCCCTGGAAGATTATCAGGTGGAAATTCAACATCTATCACTGTCCCAATCACCTGTACCACTTTTCCTTTAAAATTATTACTCATTCTTTTTTCCTTTCAAATTTTCAATTAGTTTAATTATCAAGCGCTAAGGCTCCTCCTATAATATCCAGAATTTCAGAGGTAACTTGTTGTTGTCTAGCTTTATTTAAATCTAAAGTGAGATCTTGTTTTAATTCATTTGCATTATCGGTTGCGTTTTGCATTGCAACTAATCTCGCGGAATGTTCGCTAGCTATTGAGTTTAAAACCGCATTAAAAATATTCATCTCTATGTATCTTGGAATCAAAGCTTTCGATACTGAGGCAATGCTTGGTTCGTACAGAAAATCGGTATTGGAGGCCTCTACTTGATTTTCTTTGTCTAAATCAACCGGCAATAATCGTTTGATCTTTGCCTTTTGGACAGCTGTACTCACAAATTCAGAGAAAATAATATTGAACTGTTCAAATTCACCACGGGAATATTTGTCTATAATTATTTTTGATATAGGCGAAACTTCTTCAAAAGTTGGCATATCGGAGACATTAAAGGATTCAGAAACTTCTTGCTTACTACGTAACATAAAACTATTACCTTTTTTGCCTAGGACAAAAATCTCTCTTTCCGTACGGTTCTCATCTAAGTAATTTGAAGCAGTTCTTATTACGTTAGAAACAAGTGCTCCGCAAAGGCCTCTGTCAGGTGTTATTAACAAAAGTAAGTTGTTATCAGTTTTAGATTTCTCAGATTTTGAAAATAGTTCTGGATTGCTAGAATAAACATTCGAAAGAATACTATCTAATTTTTCAGAGTAAGATCTCCCTTTCATAACCTTATCTTGAGCCTTCTTCATTTTTGCTGCTGCAATCATTTGAAGCGCCTTTGTAACACGAGAAGTGCTATCAACACTTTTTATTCTACTTCTAAGTTCACGCAGATTTGGCATATTTAACTCTTAAATACTTTATTGAAATCTTCAGCTGATTTCTTAATCTTTTTCATATCGGCTTCACTCAAATCACCTGATTTTCTAATATTATCTAAAACATCGGGAATTGATGATTTTACATGCTCGTTCCAAGAAATTTCATACTTAGTGATATCCTCCAAATTAATCTCATCCAAGAGTCCTTCAGAAGCTAGATATAGCAAAATAACTTGATATTCTAAAGCCAGAGGTTCATATTGAGGTTGCTTCAACAACTCTACTATCCGTGCTCCTCTGTTAAGTTGTCTTTTAGTAACTTCGTCTAAATCATCTGATCCAAATTGTGCAAATGCGGCTAACTCTCTATATTGCGCCAACTCTAATTTCAAACTTCCTGCCATCTTTTTCATGGCTTTTCTTTGGGCAGCTCCACCGACTCTGCTTACTGAAAGTCCCGTGTTTAAAGCGGGTCTTACTCCTGAGTTAAATAAATCCGACTCAAGATAAATTTGTCCATCCGTAATCGAAATCACATTTGTTGGAACATAAGCAGAAACGTCTCCTGCCAAGGTCTCAATAACGGGTAAAGCTGTTATTGAGCCTCCTCCACTATTTTCATCAACTCTAGCGGCTCTTTCTAGAAGTCTAGAATGTAAATAGAAAACGTCTCCTGGATAAGCTTCTCTGCCAGCTGGTCTCCTTAGTAAGAGAGACATTTGCCTGTAAGCCCAAGCATGTTTACTTAGATCATCATAAATAATCAGAACGTCTTTACCTTGATCCATAAAAAATTCACCCATTGCGCAACCAGAATATGGTGCGAGATATTGTAGAGGAGCTGAATCTGAAGCATTTGCAGTAACAATAAAAGTATGATCAAGTGCATCATATTTCGCCAACGTTTCTACAACACTTGCAACCTTCGAAGATTTTTGTCCAATAGCTACATAAATACAAATCAAATCACCTCCTTTTTGATTGATTATGCAGTCAATGGCTACTGCTGTTTTCCCGGTATTTCTATCACCAATAATTAATTCTCTTTGCCCTCTGCCTACAGGAACTAATGCATCTACAACTTTTACACCAAATTGAACAGGTTGATCAACAGACTTTCGTGATACTACGTTAGGTGCAGGTTTTTCAACAGGAGCAGTTTCATTTGTTTTTATAGGTCCTTTCCCATCCAAAGGTCTACCTAAAGGATCCATTACTCTCCCAATTAGTGCTTCACCAACTGGCACTTCAACGATTCTTCCAGTTGCCTTTACTTCATCGCCTTCTTTAATATCTAAATAGTCTCCTAAAACAACAGCTCCCACACTGTCCTCTTCTAAATTCAAGGCCATTCCGAGAGTACCATCAGAGAATTCGAGAAGCTCACTATATTTTACATTTGACAAACCATGGATTTGAGCTATTCCATCTCCAGCTTCTACAACAACTCCCACATCTATAAGTGAAGTTTCACCTTTAAAATCTTCGATCTGCTTTTTTATAACTGAAGATATGTCTTGTCCTGCCATTTTTTCTCCTAATAAATTTATTTATTCTAAAATCTTTTGTTTCATTTGGTTTAGTTTTCCTCTGAAGCTCATATCAAGCATTTGATCATCAAATTTAGCAATAAATCCTCCTAAAATAGATCGATCAACTATGTTTTGACTATGAACTTCAGCATCGACTATTCCATTAAGCATTTGGTTTATATTACTTATCTCTAGGTTACTGAGAGGAAAGGCACTAATTATTTCAGCTCTTCTAATGCCTCTAGATTTATCTAATAAAGTGTTAAATTTTTGGAGGATTGCTCCAGTCATAAAAATATGATTTCTTTCAAGCAACATTTTCAAAAAAGAGAATTGTTTATTATCTTCTTCAATTTCAGCTTTTTTAAATAAATCAATTTTCTCCGAAAGACTGATTTTTGGTCCCTCTAAGAAACTCCTCACTTCAATATCAGATAAAGCTACCTCAAGGTTTTTAAGAAAATCTTTCCATTCGTCTACATTTCTATCTTCAGAAGCGATTCTAAAAATAGCATCCGAGTATCTGTTTGGTGAAATTTTATTCTTCATTCAAGATTCCTATCATTTAATTTCTTTTTCTAAAGTTTTCTTGATTAATTCAGAATGGTTCTTTTCGTCAACTTCTTGCTCGATTACTTTGCCTGCTGCATCAACTACCAGATCTCCAAAATGATTTTTAAGTTCCATAATTGCCCCGTCTTTCTCATTCTCAATTTCTTTTCGAGCCTTACTCATCATTGATTCAATCTCAACTGTAATTTTCTTTTTCTCAGCTTCTCTCAAACTTGATGAGGTTAACTGAGCTTCTGCGATCAATTTTTTGCCTTCTTGGCGAGCTTTCATTATCTCTTCTTCGGTCCGCTGAGCTGCTTCTTCGGCACTTCTAGTTGCTGACTCTGCATCATCTAAGCCCTTCTTAATTTTTTCAGCCCTTTCGTCTAGAAGTTTTACGATTGGTTTGTATAGAAACTTTGTTAAAACAAGACCAAGGATAATAAAACTCACAAGCTGTGTAATTAAACCCGGTAAATTTATACCCAATTCACCCATTTTTCTCTCCTCTTTTGATCCTTAGTAGTTCACGCTAGGGGTAGGTGAAGCTCCAACAAATATAATAATAATTGCAACCACCAAAGCATAAATTGCTATTGCTTCAACGAAAGCAATGGCTAAAATCATGTTTTGTTGGATTGGGCCTTGGGCCTCTGGATTTCTACCTATTGCTTCTAAAGCTTTACCTGCTAGGATTCCAATTCCAATTCCTGGCCCTAATGCCCCGATACCTATAGCCAATCCTGCAGCTAAAGTCTGAAGATCTCCGAATACTAATCCCATCTCTTTCTCCTTTTTTAGTTATTTTTTTTGTTTCAATGTTCATTGTGGCTTGCCGTTGCAGCAACTCCAAAAAATAGAGTAAGCATTGAAAATATTAAAGCCTGAATTACGCCTACAAAAAGTTCTAATCCCATGAAAGGTATAATACCAATAAAAGGTAGCAAATACATCATTGCGACTAGCAAAACTTCACCACCAAACATATTACCAAAAAGTCTAAAAGTAAAACTAATTATTCTTGAAACTTCCGCTATCGTTTCAAGAATTCCTACAAAGAACATTACAGGAGATGAAAAATTGAGAAATTTTGAACCATAAGTTCTGAGTCCTAATGATCTGATTCCCCAAAACTGGACCGCAACCATTGAAACTATTGCTATCGCCAAAGTTGTATTTAAGTCCGTGTTGGCCCCTCTAAAAATTGGAAGTAGTCTACCTGTCAATTGGCCTTTCAAGGGTCCATGATCTATCTTGCTTTCATGTTCAATTACCTCACGTACTTCAACAACACCGCCGCCATCCTCAACATTTTCTCCTCCTCTACCTGGTGGTAAGTAGTGAAGACCTAATCCGGGAACTCTGTTAAAAACTACTAAATGTTCCTTTAAGGCAGGTTCACAAGAAAATAAATGAGAATCAGAATCTGTGTGGACGTCTGTGTGATTACAACTGGGATCGTCAATAAACTTATGTTCGGTATGTTTGTATACTGTTTCGGCAGGCTCAATAATTCCAATTGTTCCGACACCGGGTAAAACTCCAACCCAATTAGAAATCAAGACGCAAAGAAAAATTGATAAAACTAATGGCACGAATCTCCTACCCTTCTTACCTCCTGCGATAGAAACGGCCAACTTAATGAAAAATTCAACGAGTGCTTCAACAAGATTTTGCAATCTACCATTTGGAACTTCTTTCAAATTTCTAGTAGAAAAAAATATTATGGAAAAGATGATCAAAATGCCGAGCCATAGAGTCAATGTTGTATTAGAAATACCTATACCTGGGATGATTTCTCCTGGTAATTGAATATGGGCAATTGGAGCTTCAAAAAAACCTAAAAATCCGCCTATTGCGCCACCTATTGCGCCGCCAAGCACAGAAATCAACAACATAACTGAAAAGAAAACAATGACAAAGTGCTTATTCAACTTAATCATTTATTTTTTATCCATGTTTCTCACGTTTCTTATAGCTATCTTGATGCCTAATCCAGCGATGGTAGCACCTACAAGTGTCCCTAAAAAAGTAAAAATCACAGGAAACCCAACTTTATCCCCAATCAACTTGCCTATGAACGCTGAAGCAATAACAAGTGCTACTACAAACCACCCCATTCCAGTCAATTTCCCGAAAATAAAAAGACTCTTCTTAAATTGAGACAAAATCAACAGCCTCTAAGTCTAAGTTTATAAAGAAATCCCAATAAATCTATCATATTAGAGAACCATTCACAATAGATTTTTTTTAAATAAATGCCTTTATTAATTTTCACCAAAGCCTTCTAAATCTAATGTATCGATGAACTCGACAAAATCAGATAAATTTTCCCTTTGTTTATTTTCTTCACTCTTCTCAAAATTAGAAATATCATCGGAATTTTCATTTTTTTTCAATGCTTTTTCATGCTCATGATCGAGAGTTACAGATGCTTTCTCCACGACATCTTCGTTGATGAATATTGGAGCTTGAGATCTTACAGAAAGAGCTATTGCGTCAGATGCCCTGGAATCCAAGAATATGATGTTGTTATTTTTTCGAATAGCTATTTTTGCATAAAATGTTTCTTCTTTAAGAGATTCTATTAAAATATATTCAATGGAGACACCGACTTCATTTAACAAAGAGATTATCAAGTCATGTGTAAGCGGTCTCGGCAATGAAACTTTTTGTAATTTAATAGCTATTGCATCAGCTTCGTTAGATCCAACCCAAATTGGTACATACCTATCTTCAGACTTGAGTTTTAGGATAACAACTCTTTGGTAGTTGGTTAAGCTAACCCTTATGCTATCTATTGTAACTTCTTCCATTATTACTCCTAAGATGGAGTGTAATTACCTAAAACTTTATGTCAAACTTCACTTAATTATTTCAGACTTAAACTTTTTCAAAGATTGTTCAATTGCTTCTGAGTATTTTAAAGAATGGTACTCATCCAATCCTTTATCAGGAAACAAAATTGATCTTGATGAACTTATCATATTAAATCCATTACCGTGAGCTGATTTAAGAGTCAATTCAATATCTCCTTCTTGGTGTCCCAAGCCGGGAATTAAAAACGGGATTTTATCGTCTGCTGCCCTTATTTTTTTCATATCATCAGGAAATGTAGCACCAACCACCAAACCCAAATTTCCTTCTATGTTGCACTTTGACACTATTTCTGCAACTTCTTGATAAATCATCTTATCTTCATTCTTAGTCTGTAAATTTTGTATCTCTTTTGAACTAACATTGGAAGTCTTGCATATCACTAAGGCGCCTCTTTGGTATGCAAATGGCAAAATAGAATCTGTTCCTAAATAAGGATTAATAGTTGCGACGTCAAAGCCCCAGTAAGAATACATAGAGTTAGCATATGCTTGTGCAGTTGATCCAATATCAGACCTCTTTCCATCTCCAATCAAAATTTTTTCAGGAAATTTTTTCTGAATGAATTCTAAAATTTGTTTTAGGGCTATGTGACCCTCAATCCCCCACTCCTCAAAATATGCTATTTGAAATTTATAGATATTTGTTTCATTCAGAGTACTTTCAACAATTAACTGGCACCAATCCTTCAAATCAAGACTTGGTGCATACGTTGCCATTTTTTTTGGAATAGGGTCAATACCAACGCAAACCTGATACTGTTGTTCAAAGTTTTCTAGTTTTTGTATCCAGGTTTCTGACATTATATTTTTTTGTTCAATAGAAAATTATGAACTGTTATCGATGATACAGCCAATAAGATAGAAAATATAGATAAGCGGAACACAGATTGAGAATCACCTGAAGAAATTCCAGAAAATATTGCTGTTGAAAGATTCTGAGTTACGCCAGGTATATTGCCTGCGACAACTATAGTAGCTCCAAATTCAGCCAAACTCCTGACGAAACAAATAAGTAATCCAGCTAAAATTCCGTTCTTAGAGAGAGGAAGGATAATAGATAAAGATATTTGAATTGAAGAGAGTCCAAGGCTCTTAGCTGTACTTATTTCTTCTTTAGTTATATTCGAAAATCCGACTTGAAATGCCCTAACCATAAGAGGAAATGAAACAATTGATGCAGCTATAGATCCCGCAATCCAAGTAAATATCAACGTTCCACCAAACACATCTTCAATCATCCCTCCAAAAAAATATCTGGGGCTAAGCAATACCAACAATACGTAACCTATAACTACTGGCGGTATTCCGAGAGGAATAACTGTTGCCACTTCAAGTATAAATTTTCCTCTAAAATCTTTAAAAGTAAGAAAATATGCGACCGGTATAGAAACTAAAAAAGCAAAAAAAGTTGCAAGCAAAGCTCCTCTTACAGAAAATAAAATTAGAATTAAATCTTGTCTATATATTTCACTAATCAATTACTGAAAATCCGTTCTTTAAAAATATAGCCTTAGCCTTTTTTGATTTATTAAACATTAAAAGCTCATTTAAATCATCCTCTAATTTTTGATCAGGCTCATTTAGTAGAACAATTGGATACTTTATTATTGGTTGAAATAATTGATCATTTTTAAAAACTAACTTATAACCTAGTGTGGATAAATTATATAAATCAGATCGATAAACAAACGCGAAATCTATATGACCATATTGTAAAGAGGTTTTTAAAGACATTGCATTCTGAGAAATCTTCAAATTCTTTCTGATCAAACTAAGATCACATTGAACAAATTTTTTCATAATCTCCATTGTGTACTTACCTAATGGAGCAATATCAGGGTCCGCAATGCCTATAGTAAAGTCTCCAAGACAAATCTGATCTAAGCCCTCAAATTTATCCTCTTTTTTTGAAACTAATACAACAGAATTCTCAAGGAAATCATATTCACGGTAAATTAAGCTTTCATCAAATTCCTTTATTCTTCTTATTGGGTCATAACCTGCGGTCACCAGCACGTCAGGTTCAGCCCCCAAAATTACTTTATTAACAAGGGCTTGAGATCCTCCATAATCAATTGCTAATTTTCCGCCTAATTCATTATTAATTTCTTGAAATGGGGCATAAAGTGACGCAGCGACAAAAAGTACAAGTTTATTATCAGGTTTACTGCACGTTAGAAAAAAGAGAGCTAAAAACATAATGACAGGTATATAAAAATATTTTTTTTTAATACTCATTTAAGTTAATAAGTTATAAACTTTGTTCGCAATAAAAACTTTTTCACAACTGTAGTTAGGTGTATAATACATCCAATGAATGACAATAAAAATGAAGAATTCAATTTCAATAGCTTTTCTGGTCTTCCTTTCTACAGAAAAGTTAACTCACAACTTTTAGATTTAGCTAAAATCTCTGACAGTAGAAAAATAGTAGATCTTGGTTGCGGAGACGGAGGCATTACTGAAATGATTCTTGCTAAAGTCAAGGATGTAAGCAAGGTAGTTGTGTTTGCTGTAGATAGTTCATCTTCCGCAATCTCATTGGCCTTAAAACGTTTCAGTGATAGAAAAGATGTGATAATAAATTATATTCAATCAGAAGCTCAAAATTTACATGAGAACATCAAAGAAAAAGTAGACACAGTCATATACTGTAATTCGATACATTATGTACCTGAAAAAGAAAAAGTTCTGAGGTTGATTGGCAATAGATTAAATGATGGTGGACTACTTGCTTTTAACACATCTTTTTTTCTAGGATCGCACCCCAAAGAAACTGAAGTGTTTCTCAGAAAATGGATGATGAGGTCTTTAAGAGTTTTAAAAAATGAATATAACATGAAACCTAATAAGGATAAGGTACAGTCACGAGTACAATTAACTCCTGAAAATTATGAAGAAATAGTTAATAACAGTGGATTTGAAATTAAAGAAAAGAAAATTGAGAACGTGAAAGTTCCTCTTGATGGTTGGTATGAAATAAGTAGTTTTAAAGACTGGATAGAAGGAGTTCTTCCTGGCATTCCTCTTGATATAGGAAAAACTGTCTTGCAAAGTACAGTGACAAGCTTGTTTAAAGAGTTAAACTTAACATCTTTAGATAGAAGATGGCTCTCTATTGTAGCTTCAAAAAGTTAAATATTCATCCAATGACTTAACAGTAAGCTCTGATGCTTCAACTTTATCTCCTATGACAGCGTATGCTGTATCAAGAGAGGTAAAAAGAGGCGTTTTTCTTTCCGAAGCTTCTCTTCTGATATTAAATCCATCCTGGAGAGTTTTTCTATCACCTGTCACAGTGTTGATAACAGCAACTACTTGTGCTGATCTGATCATATCAATAACATTTGGGCTTCTATCTAGACTCTTCTCAATAACATCTGCAGTATAACCCAAAGATTTTATCAATTTTGCAGTTCCAGGAGTGGCAATCATATTATATCCTCTTTCGTTGATCAGTTTTATCAAGTTCTCACTTGCTTTTTTATCTCTGTCAGAGATACTCAGTAAAATTGAACCGTGATCAGGAAGATTTAAACCCGCCGCCAAAAATGCCTTCGACAAAGCTTGTTCATAATTATCTGATATACCCATCACTTCTCCAGTAGATTTCATCTCTGGTCCCAAAAAAGTATCTACGTCTGTCAATTTTGACATCGAAAAAACAGGTACTTTTACTGCGACAATTTTCTTCTCCTGGAACAATCCTACACCGAAGGAGGAATTAGACAGTTTCTCACCATTCATTACTCCAACTGATAAATCTACCAAAGGGACTCCTGTTGCTTTTGATATGAAAGGGACGGTACGACTAGATCGCGGATTTACTTCTATCACATAAACCTTCGAATCTTCTTTAATGTCTCTGACCAAGATAAATTGGATATTCATAAGTCCCACAATTCCTAATTGTTGAGCAATTTTTCTGCTATATTCAATAATAATTTGCTTTTCCTTGAGTGTAATTTCGGGTGCAGGGTATACAGCGACCGAATCACCACTGTGGACCCCAGATTTTTCAACATGAAGCATTATGCCAGGTATCAAGATATCATCACCATCACTTACAGCATCTATCTCTAACTCCAGGCCTTCAATATATTTATCTATTAATATCTGTGGATTTAGCATTGAAGAAAAATCATGGCTTTCAAAATAGTTTTCAAGTTCTTCTTGATTTTGAATTATTGTCATAGACATCCCTCCAAGTACAAAACTAGGCCTAGCAATAATAGGGAACTTAATGTGTTGAGCAATTTCTAAGGCTTGTTGAATATTTGTAGCAATTCCTGCAGGTGGTTGAGGCACATTTATTTTCTTCATTAATTTCTCAAAATAACCTCTATCAGATGCCATTTCAGTAGCATCTGCAGAAGTTCCTAATATGTCAAAATGATTATTTTTTAAGACTTGTGCTAAATTAATTGAAGTTTGGCCTCCAAATTGAATTATGGTCGAGGGTGTAACCTCAAGATAGGATTCATTGTCTAACACGTCGAGAACAGCTTCAGCATCTATAGGTTCAAAGTAAAGACGATTAGAAGTATCAAAGTCAGTAGAAACAGTCTCGGGATTAGAATTTATAAATATTGATTCAATATTTCTTTGTTGAAGTGCCCATGCTGCATGAACAGAGGAATAATCAAATTCAATTCCCTGTCCTATCCTTATTGGACCACTACCTAATATCACTGCTTTGTTAGATCTAGAAGGTAGAGCCTCATTTTCTTTTTCATACGTCGAATAGTAATAAGGTGTTATAGCTTCAAACTCAGCAGCACAAGTATCCACCATTTTATATGTTGGAATTATATTCCACTTTTTTCTTAATTTTCTTATATCAGCAATATCCATATTTTTAATTTGAGATATAGACTTATCTGAAAAACCAATTCTCTTCGCATTCCACATTAGATCAGGTGTAAGGGATATTTTTTTCAATTTTTTTTCAAAATTTACAATGTTCTGCAATTTGGATAAAAACCACTGATCTATTCCTGTCTTTTTATATATCTCAATAGATGAAGCTCCTCTCCGCAATAGAGAGAATATCTTAAAGATCCTTGTATCGTCAGGATATAAGTCACGAACATTTAACGATTCAGCTTTTGGAGGCTCTCCTAGATGAGATTGATTAGAAATATCTAAAGCTCTTATTGCCTTTAAGAATGCGCTTTCAAAAGTCCTATCGATTGCCATAACTTCACCAGTGGCCTTCATTTGAGTTCCAATTTTCCTATTGCCTTTCTCAAATTTATCGAAAGGCCATCTAGGAATTTTCACTGCACAATAATCCAAAGCGGGTTCAAAAGCGGAAGTTGTTCTACTAGTAACTTCATTTTTTATCTCGTCTAACTTTTTTCCTAAAGCGATCTTTGCAGCTACTCTTGCTATTGGATATCCTGTTGCTTTAGAAGCTAAAGCTGAGGACCTGCTGACTCTCGGATTAACTTCAATTACATAATAATTTGGATTGGACGTATCAAAATTATCATACGGCCTAAAAGCATACTGAACGTTACAGCCTCCCTCTATTTTTAATCCTCTGATTATCTTTAACGCGGAAGTACGGAGCATTTGATAATCCTTATCGCTAAGAGTTTGGCTTGGAGCTACCACTATTGAATCTCCAGTGTGAACACCCATTGGATCAAAATTTTCCATATTACAAATGGTTACAGCATTATCTCCCGAATCTCTCATTACTTCATATTCGATTTCCTTCCATCCTATTAAGCACTTCTCAATTAAAACTTGGTTGACCATACTAGCTTTCAACCCCGTCTCTGAAATCATCTTTAAGCTGTCTAAATCTTCTGCTATGCCACCTCCTGTTCCGCCTAGAGTAAACGCCGGCCTAACAATAACAGGAAACCCAATATCTAAAGCTGCATTTTCTGCTTCATCTACTGTGGAACAACTCATGCTTGCAGGAACAGGCTCTTCCAAATCATTCATGAGGTTCCTAAATAATAAACGATCTTCTGCCATATTGATTGACTCAATAGAAGTTCCTATTAGATCTACTCCATACTTCTTCAAAATTCCTTTATCATAAAGATCCTTCGTGAGATTTAGCCCGGTCTGTCCACCCAAAGTACCCAGTATTGCGTCTGGCCTCTCTTTATCAATAATCTTCTCAATAATTTCTACTGAAAGAGGTTCTATATATACTTTTTCGGCTATGTCTAAATCTGTCATTATCGTTGCAGGATTTGAGTTCACTAAGATCACTTCACAGCCTTCTTGTTTGAGTGACTTACAAGCTTGAGTTCCTGCATAATCAAATTCGGCCGCTTGACCAATTACAACTGGGCCAGATCCAACAACTAGAACTTTCTTGTAGATTTTAGTCATCATTCACTTCCATTAGCTCTATAAATTCATCAAAAATATACTCAGAGTCGATTGGACCTGGACAAGCTTCTGAATGATATTGAATCGATATTACAGGCTTTGTCCTATGTCGAAATCCGGAAATAGTATCATCATTTATATTTAGATGAGTTATTTCTAATTCTGACGGAAAATTATCTTTGCTCACTGCAAAACCATGATTTTGAGCGGTAGGATAAACTTTCCCCGAAATTAAATCTTTTACTGGTTGATTTGCGCCTCTATGTCCAAAAAGAAGCTTGAATGTTTTGCCTCCATATGCAATAGCTAGAATTTGATGCCCAAGACATATGGCAAGAGTAGGCAGTTTATCTGTCAATTCTCTCACTTTATTTATTTGATTTTTCAAAACTGAAGGGTCTCCTGGACCTGGCGATAGAACAACTCCATCAAATTCTGCTTGTGCTATTTCTTCAAAGTTAGATTTCCAAGGAAATACAGTGACATCACATTGCCTCCTATTAAGAAGTCGTACAATGTTATTTTTTACACCAAAATCGATTAATGCTACTGAAAATTTAGATGCAGTTTTATCAACTGAATATACAGCTTCTTTCTTAATAGAAACCCTCTCTACATGATTATGGTCTTCATAGTTTCCAAATTTTCGTATCTTATCTAATCCATTCTTTAAATCACCGTCATTAGATACAATACCCATCATTGCTCCGTCTTTCCTTATCTTCTTGGTAAGAGATCTAGTATCAACTGAGTGGATTCCAGGTATCTTGTGCTTGACCAAGAATTCTTCGAGAGTTTGTTTATTATCATAATGGAATGGAATTTCACATAGATCTCTTAGGATAAAAGATTGGATTTTAATGTTATGTGACTCATTGGCATTATCAGAAACTCCATAATTTCCTACAAGGGGATAAGTAGCGACTAAAATCTGTCCTTCATATGAAGGATCGGTAAGCATTTCTTGGTATCCTGTCATTGAAGTGTTGAAAACAACTTCTCCGATTGATTCTAAATCGAATCCAAAGCCAATACCATCAAATACAGTCCCATCACTTAAAATTAAAAATCGACTCTTAGCCATTAAATTTGATACTCAATTCTCCAGCATTAAATACGATCTTGCCATTCATAATAGTCATTACAGGCTTGCCTTTTAATTGTACTGGCGATCCATCAGGGTAATTAAAAATATAATTGGAACTTTTAGATTCTAAAGAAAGATGATCCAAAGTCCATTCAACATCACTAATCAAAGTAAAATCTGGCGTAAATCCTTCTGCTAATTGCCCTAATTTAATTCCAAAAAGCTCAGAAAAGATACTGCCAGGATAATAAGACATTCTTTCACATGCAAATTGATAACCAAGCTTATACGAAATAAGTCCAAAAGAATTTTCCATCCAGGATATTCCTGCAGAACAATCTTTGAAAGATTTTGACTTTTCTTCTTGTGAATGAGGGGCATGATCTGTGGCTATGACATCAATGACTCCACTCTTTAATCCAGAAAGACACGCATTCATATCCTTCTCACTTCTAAGAGGAGGATTGACCTTGTAAGTTGAGTTTAATCTTTCCTCTAGCATTTTTTCAGAGAAAAAAAGATGATGAGGACTAACTTCACAAGTCACACGCACCCCATCCTTCTTTGCTTTTTTTATCAAATCTAAAGATTTTTTAGTAGAAACGTGTTGAATGTGTATCCATCCATTAACTTTTTTAGCTACTTCTATATCTCGTTTTACAGCATTTATTTCTGCTTCAGCAGACCTACCTAGTAGGTTATGTTTTTTTGACACATATCCTTCATTAATACTCCCCTCCATAGCCTCTTTCTCTAAATCTTCAGCGTGATCTAATATTGGAAATTTGCCATCAAGGTCAATCAAAGATCTAGATAATAAGTCATTATCACGCAAGTAATCACCATCATCACTAAAACCAAAAATATTAGATTGAAACTCGTTAATTATTTCAGTAAAGTTGACAAGTTCAAAACCTTTTCTTCCCAAGGTAATACATGGAGCTATAAAAATCCTCACTGGCAAGCCTCGTGACTTGTTTACTATCTTAGAAATTATATCTGGAGAGTCAATTGCAGGATGGGTGTTGGGCATAACAACCACTGTAGTGTAACCTCCCTTTGCAGCAGCATTACTACCGGACTTTAAGTCTTCCTTATGTGTTTCTCCGGGATCTCTAAAATGACTATGAATATCAATTAATCCGGGGAATGCTAATAGGCCATCCGCATTTATATCAATTTCAAAGTTACCATCATTGCGCCTATTATTAGAATCGATAATTTCAATAATCTCTTCATCGTTGAATATAATATCTTCTCGGCTATTATGAACCCCGATTGAATGGTCTACAATTTGACAATTCCTAATAATCTTCATATCCCACCTCCTAAAACATTCAGGAGAACTGAAGCTCGTACCCAAAATCCATTTTCAACTTGATCAGAGATTAAAGAAATCTTTGAGTCTATTAATCCTTTTTCGATTTCTACATTCTCATTAACAGGCCCTGGGTGAAGCAAAAATTTAACGGAATATTTTTTGAGTAATTCTTTGGTAATGCGAAAATTATTAACGTAATCATTTAAATCAATTTGGTGTCCTTGCAGTCTCTCATTTTGTATTCTTAAGGCCATGATTACATCAGCAAATTCTAAAGCATCATTTAGAGACGCAAAAGATGTGAATCTATTCATATCTAGATCATTTGGTTGGAAATAACGTGGCGCACATATTGCAACTTCAGAATGCATTTTTGTAAAACCAAAAATTGTTGAGCGAGCCACTCTACTATTCTGTACATCTCCTACTATACAAATCTTAAGTTCATCAAGTTTCACACCTTTTTCAATCAAAGTCATCATGTCTGATAAAGATTGAGTAGGATGTGCCTTTCTACCTGTACCTGCGTTTATAACTGGGCATTTCATTATGGAATTTGCCAAGATTGCAGAGTCATCTTTTGAATCTCTAATAATTAACGCATCAATGGGGTATGAGCCTAAAGTTTTAAGGGTATTTTCAAGGGTTTCACCTTTAGTAATCGATGAATCAAGTTGAGATACATGAATAACATTCGCACCCAATGCTGAGCATGCTAATTCAAAAGAAGTTTTGGTCCTAGTACTCGGCTCCAAGAATAAAAGTAGGATATTTTTGCCTGATAGCGGTTTCTTATCTTTAATCCGAGAGAAATTCCCTTTGAGGAAAAAAGATGTATTTAGTAGATTATCTACTTGAGATTCTTTTAATCGATCAAAATCTAATAATTTGTCCATTAAAAGTCTAAAATAGCATTTTTACAGACTTATAACAACAAGTTAATGGTTTTTATAGGTTTTAGTGCCTAATTAGTGTTAATTAGGTCTACTACTCTTTTACCGAGCACTGGACCTAATTTTATCCCGTTTCTTCCTGCTCCAGTGCTGACATATAATCCTTTAATTGATTCAGATTCTCTTATAATTGGTACATTTTCTGGTGAAGATGGTCTCAAGCATGCAGTTTGCTTCTCAACATGGAGATCCGAAAATCCAGAAAACATGCTTTTGAAAGCATCTAGAATCATCTTCTTGCCATCCGAGGTAGGAGAATCATCAAATCCAACATCTTCTTCTGTGGTCCCCAACCAAAGCAAGCCATCTTGCTTCTTGGTGACATAATCTTTTCCCCAAGAGACAGAAATATTGAGATCTTCTTTTGAACTGGCTCGTAAAATCTGACCCTTTAAGGGCATCACATTCACGGTCATTAAATTATCCAACATTTCTTTTGTCCACGGGCCTGAAGAAATGATTATATTTTCTGCATGAATTTTTTCTTTATCTAAAGAAACACCTTCAAATCTAATGTGTCCGTTGACTTTGTGTGTAATTAAGTTTTCCTTGCGAAAATCAAAATTTATCAGCTTAGAGCCCATATTAATCGCTGCATCTTTTAAACTATTTGTAAGGTTGAATGAATCAACTTCAAAATAATTTTCAGTAAATATCCCACCGTACATCGCATTAATTAGTTTAGATTCGACTTTCTTGATTTCATTCTCGCCATACCAAAAGCAATCCTCTTTCGACGATATTGATAAGAATTCCTTAAAATTGTTCGCTTCGTCTTCATTAACTGCAACTCGAACATATGGTTTTTTAACGTAGAATGGGTCTGTAGGAGAAAAGTTCTGTAGCTCGTTTCTTAGTTCGGAATGTAGTGACATTGCTTCAGTATGAAATTTTATCATCTCTGCATTATCGTAAATGTAAGGCGCAAGTCCTCCTTGAGCATTTCCTGAAGAATTAAAACCGCAGAAATTTTTTTCTATGATTAAAACTTTCTTGTTCTTTCGGGAAGCATAAAATGCAGCTGCACTCCCAACAATACCGCATCCAACGATAACTAGGTCATATGATTTCATTTTAATGAAACCTTTTAAAAGACAAATACCCAGAACTTGACTTTGATCGTTTTCTAGATAAACCTTGTTCGACAGCGACTGATGCTACTGATTTTGCCACATTACGTACAACACTAGCGTCAAACATACTTGGCATTATAAATTCTTCACTCAGATTTTCGTCAGGGATTACAGAAGCAATCGCTTTGGCTGCAGCTATCTTCATTTCATTGGTAATAGTGGTTGCCTTACAATCAACGAGTCCTCTAAAAAATCCTGGATAGGCCAAAGAGTTGTTTACTTGATTTGGAAAGTCTGAACGGCCTGTTGCCATAATTGCCACATTGCTTGATACATCTTGTGGCAGTATTTCAGGGTTAGGATTAGATAGAGCAAAAACAATTGCATCTTTATTCATACGTTTAATTTGATCTTTGGTGATTAAATTCGGTCCTGCCAACCCTAAGAAGAAGTCTGCACCTTTTAGACAATCGCCTATTGATCCATCTAATTTTTCTGGATTTAGGTTTTTCTCTAACCAAATTGAGTGTTCGTAATTATCATCATGTCGTCTCTTAAATATACCTTTACTATTAAAACCAATAATATTTTTAATACCATAACTGTTGAGCATTTTGGCACAAGCTGTTCCAGCAGCTCCCAATCCGAGTAGAACTACTTTCAAATCCTTCTTTTTCTTCTTTAATACTTTTAGAGAATTTATTAAAGCAGCTAAAACAACTATTGCCGTTCCGTGTTGATCATCATGAAAAACGGGTATGTCGAGATCTTGCTGTAAGATCCTTTCAATTTCAAAACATCGTGGAGCACCAATATCCTCGAGATGTATTCCTCCAAATCCAGGAGATATCGCTTTTACAACATTTACTATCGCATCAACATCCTGAGTGTTCAGACAGATAGGCCACGAGTCAACACCAGCAAACTCTTTCAATATGACAGCTTTACCTTCCATGACCGGCAATGCAGCCTCTGGACCTATGTCTCCAAGTCCAAGAACAGCTGAACCATCAGTAACTATTGCGACTGTATGACTCTTGCCAGTAAGAGTCCAAACTGATTCATTATCTCTTGCTATCCTATCTGAAACTTTTCCGACTCCAGGGGTATATGCTCTAGACATCTGATCTCTGTTTTGAATCTTGATTTTACTTCTTACTTCTATTTTTCCACCAAGATGCATAAGAAAGGTTTGATCGGAAACATTAACCACTTTGACACCTTTAATACCTCGAATCGCAGACAGTATTGATTCTTCATGATCTGAATCAGTAGCATTAATTGTGAGGTCTCTGGTAATTTTTTTGTTGTTGATTGAAACAACGTCAATAGCTGACATGTCTCCGTTCGACTTACTCACTACTCGGAGTATATTTGCCAACATCCCCTTAGTGTTTTTATATTCGAGCCTGACAGTTATACTGTTAGCTCCTCCAAAAATACTTTCGTTCATTTACCTGACAGATATTATTTATATAATGATAATGACCGTATGTTATCACTTTACATTTGTCGTTGAGAACATTTAGACATGCAAGAAAAAAACAAAAAAATATTAAAAGGAAAAATCGTTCAAAGAAAAGATTTGACTAAAGACTTATGGAAAATCTGGATAAAACCTGAAGAGCCAATTAGTTTCCAAGCAGGGCAATATTGTACGATAGGAGTAAACGGGCTTGAGAGACCCTACTCCATAGTATCTGCGCCAGATGAAGAATTAATTGAACTTTTTATAGAACTAATCCCGTCGCCGCAAGGACAATTGACTCCAGTAATGTATGAACTTTTTGAAGGTTCAGAAGTGACAATTCGAAAAAAAACAAAAGGTCTATTTAAATTACAAGAAAAATTTACAAACCATATAATGGTATCTACGGTGACGGGTGTAGCTCCGTTTGTAAGTATGCTTAGAGATGGCAAAATACTTAAAAATTCAAATTATAAAACATGGATTTTAGAAGGAGCCAGCTACATTGATGAATTCGGATACGACCAAGAAATCCAAAAATTCTCCGATTCAAATGAAAATATAAAATTTACTCCCACTTGTAGTAGACCAAGTGAAATCAGAAATAAAAATTGGAATGGATCTAATGGGAGAGTAAATGAAATATTAAAATCAGTAATAAATAATATTCCAAACATAAATAAAGAAAATACAATAATATATGCCTGCGGACACCCAAAAATGGTAAGTGATGTAGCTAAGAATTACTCAAAGAAATTTAACTTCATAGAAGAAAGGTTTTGGAAAGCTTAAGAAGTATTCGAATATTTAAGTGATCAATTCTAGAAATCGAAATCGAAATCAAATATAGTAGTCGTATCCAATTCATTCACAAAAAGGAGAAAAATGGTAGAAAAAATAGGATTTATAGGTTTGGGAATTATGGGATCCCCAATGGCAAAGAATTTGGTCGAAGCAGGTTATGAAGTCACTGCTTACGACATCATAGAAGACAATCTCAATAAAGTCGTAACAGCAGGAGCAAAAAAAGCGTGTTGCGCAAAAGAGGTGTCAGAGAATAGTGACATAGCAATTACAATGGTCCAGAATTCACCTCAATCTGAAGCTGCAATACTCGGAGATGAAGGGGCTTTGTCTGGCGCAAATGAAGGGGATTTAATTATTGATATGAGCTCAATATCCCCTCTTGTATCACAAAAAATTGCAAAAAGTTGCAAGAATAGTGGAGTAAATTTCTTAGACGCCCCTGTGTCAGGAGGAGAACCAGGAGCTATCGAAGGAACTCTTGCGATTATGGTAGGAGGGACATCAACAGATTTTGAGCGAGCAAAGCCAATCTTTGAAGTATTGGGAGCGTCTTCAGTATTGTGTGGAGAAATTGGTGCAGGAAATTTTACGAAATTAGCAAACCAAATGATAGTTGGTGCAAACATACATATTTTGGCAGAGGCACTAACTTTAACATCTAAAGCAGGACTGGATCCAGAAACTGTTTTCAACGCAATAAAGGGAGGTCTCGCAGGAAGCAATGTAATGAATACAAAAGCCCCGATGATGTTTAATAGAAACTTCAACCCTGGTTTTAGGCTTGAATTGCATTTGAAAGATATAACGAACGCTATGGAAACTGCCAATGAATTGCAAATACCTCTTCAAGTCACAGCCAACCTCCACCAAGTTTTGAAAACTTTAGTTCTGAATGGCGGAGGCAAAGATGATCACTCAGGTATTCTAAAGTTTGTTGAGAGACAATCCGGAGTAGAAGTAAAAAAGTAAAAAATGCTTGAAAGATTCCACATACCAGAAGAAGATGAAATCAGAGTAAATCCTGAAAAACTACGGGAGGTCTCAGAACAAATATTCATGAAATGTGGCATGAATTTTGCTAATTCTAAGATAGCTACTGACGTTTTGTTACAAGCAGACATTAGGGGAGTTGATACACACGGGGTTTCAAATATGCTAAGAAATTATGTTATGTATCTTACGGAAGGTAGTGCTAAACCAAACCCTCTCTGGAAAATAACAAGAGAAACTGAATCAACCGCGACAGTTGACTGTGATGAAGGGTTGGGTCTTGTTGTTGCACCTTTATGTATGGATATAGCAATTGAAAAGGCAAAGAAAACTGGTGTGGGATTAGTATCTATGGGAAATGGTCGTCACTTAGGAATGGCTGGTTATCACGCTATGAAAGCACTAAAGCACGATATGATAGGTACTTGCATGACTTCTTCAACTACAAATGTTGTTCCAACTTATGCATCTAAAGCAGGACTGGGTACGAATCCTATTGCAGTCGCAGCACCTGCTCTAAATAAAGCTCCATTTGTCTTCGATGCCGCAACTAGCGCTATAGCCACCAATAAAGTTAGAGTAGCTCAAAGACTGGGGGTTCCTTTAGCAGCTGGATGGATAACAGATGAGAACGGCAACCCTATTATGGAAGAAACATCTTTGAATATCAAAGATGATCCAGATGAAGTTTCTAATCTACTCCAAACACCAGTTGGAGCTACTCGTGAAATAGGATCTCATAAAGGCTACTCTCTTGGCATGGTAGTTGATATTCTAGGATCTATATTAAATGGTAGTCTCGCCGGACCATTAAGGACAATAAAGCAACACCAAAATCACTTTGTTGCTGCTTATTCCATTGAAGCTTTCATTGATACTCAAACTTTTAAAAAGATGATGGATGAATATTTACAGGCATTAGAAGATCTTCCACCAGTAGAAGGACAAGAAAGAGTTTTATATGCAGGATTAATAGAGGAAGAGACTGCAATAGAAAGAAATAAAAAAGGGATCCCTCTTCACCCAGAAGTCATCAATTGGTTTGAAAGCATCTGCTCTGAACTCGAACTACCCTTTAGTTTGGTTGAAGATAAGAGAGATAATTAATGCTAGAAAGATTCCATGTGCCAGGTGAAGAGATTGTTTTAGTAGAAGAAAATCGACTAAGACACGTTACCGAACAATTTTTTGTAACTCAAGGGATGTCAATTGAAGACTCTAAGATAGCAACGGATGTTCTAATATCCTCAGACTTAAGGGGCGTTGAGACTCATGGTGTTTCAAATATGCTAAGAGCTTATTTGGGTGCCTTTAGATCAAAAAATCTCAATCCTAAACCCAATTGGAAAATAGTCAGAGAAACTCCATCATGTGCAACAATCGATTCAGATGCTGGATTAGGAATCGTGGTAGCACCAAAAGCAATGGAAATTGCGATCGAGAAGGCAAAAAAAACTGGAGTGGGCTTAGTCAGCTTAGGTAATGGAAGGCACATTGGCATGCTCGCCTATCACGCCATGATGGCCCTTGAGCACGACATGATAGGCACCTGTATGGCGTCTTGTGGCCCTAGAATGGTACCTACTTTTTCATCTGAAGCGGCTATTGGAACAAATCCTATCTCATACGCAGCTCCCGCTGACAAACTTCCTCCATTTGTATTTGATGCCGCCATGACATCTGTTGCCGGAAATAAGATAGTCCTTGCTTCTAGGCTAGGGGTTCCTTTAGAGCCAGGATGGATTGCTGACAAAAGAGGCAACCCCATTATGGAAGAAGTTTATTTGAATGATTTTCCCGAATTTGAAAACGAATCTAAAAATCTTGAACAAAGGTATTCCTCAGGAAATATATCAAGTGCAGTTAGCCTACTCCCATTTGGTGCAACAAGAGAAATGGGTTCTCATAAAGGATATTCTATGGCAATGGTGGTAGATATTCTAAGTGGCATATTAAATGGAAATAAAACTGCTCCTACTGGCGAATTTACAGGACAAGGACATTTTTTAGCTGCTTATTCAGTAGAGGCCTTTATAGATACTAAGGAATTCAAAACCTTGATGGATCAGTACCTCCAAAGTTTTCTAGATCTTCCCTCCAATTCTGAAGGCAAAGAGGTCGTCTACGCTGGATTCTTAGAAGCAAAAGAGCAAGAAAAACGAATGAAACAAGGAATTCCTTTGCATCCAGAAGTAATAGATTGGTTTACTTCAATGTCAAAAGAGTTGAATATTGATTCGTTAGTATGAGAAATTTTAAATTCGTTTTCCTGCCATCTGTAAATAATGGATTTAAATTTGATCCTAGAACCGATGGCGCTGAGTTAATTCAATCTTGGATAGAAAGACTCAATGATAGCGAGGATTATCTTGAAATAATAGTGCCTGCAAACATAGAATCTGCTAAAAAAGAATTGCGCAATGCAGACGCTGTATATGGAATTTTGACACCAGAACTACTAGCAACTTGTAATAATTTGGAATGGCTACAAGCTCCGCAAGCAGCACCTTTTAATCCGTCAAGGTATTATTTTGATGAATTAGTAGAACATCCGGTTAGAGTAACAAATTTCAAAGGAATATATAGCGATCATATATCCCACCATATTATGGCAATGGTTCTGTCGTTTTCAAGAAGCCTAAACATTTACATGCAACAACAATTAAAAAGTAAATGGCAACCTATTATTAATTCTAAAGGATCAACTAGATTCTTACCTGAAAGCTCTGCCTTAATAGTTGGGGTAGGAGGAATAGGCGCTGAAACAGCAATTCATTGTGCAAATTTTGGAATGACTGTATATGGGATTGACTCGAAAATTAAAGACGCTCCGGAAGGAGTTGAAAAAATGTACGGCTCTGAAAGCCTGATGGAGATTGCAGAAAAAGTTGATTTCGTTATTAGCACGATTCCCCACACACCTGAAACCAAAGGAATATTTAATTTTAATTTCTTCAAGAAGATGAAGAATTCCTCATTCTTTATAAACATTGGAAGAGGTCCGACAACTATATTAGATGATCTCCTTAAAGCATTAGATTCTGAAGAAATAAGCGGGGCTGGTTTAGATGTATTTGAAGTCGAGCCGCTTCCTGAAAATCACCTACTTTGGAAACACCCTAATGTTATTATTACCCCCCATATTGCAGCATATGATGTCCCATATTTAAATGACCGTCGATTTAATATAATTTTAAAAAATTGTAGATTGTTTGCTCAAGGCAAGGATCTTTTCAACGTTGTAGATAAAAAATTATGGTTTTAAAATGTAAGTGATAGGAGAATGAACATGCCTACTAAACGAGAAAATAAAAGAGCTCTAGGAAAACACACAAGTTGGGAAACAACCGAAGGTGCAGCTAGGGCACCTCACAGATCAATGATGAAAGCTATGGGTCTAACTGATGAAAATATAAATGCACCATTCGTAGGAATTGCATCAACTCACAACGAGGTTACACCTTGTAACGCTGGAATAGATCCATTAGTAGAACAAGTCAAACGAGGGGTTTTTGCTGCGCAAGGTACTCCATTTGTTTTTGGGACCATAACAGTCAGTGATGCAATATCTATGAACACTGTAGGGATGAAGGGTTCATTAGTCAGTAGAGAGGTAATAGCAGATTCGATAGAAACTGTAATCTTTGCTGAAAGATTTGATGGTCTTGTTGCTGTCGCAGGATGTGACAAAAGCCTTCCAGGATCTATGATGGCTATTGCCCGACTAAATGTGCCATCTGTATTCGTATATGGCGGGTCAATCTTGCCTGGAAATTTGGATGGAAAAACGATTCAAATACAGGACGTATTTGAGGCTGTAGGAAAACACCAAAAGGGTGATATATCTGATAGCGAATTGTATAAAATCGAATCTAGAGCCTGTCCGGGCCCTGGCTCATGCGGGGGGATGTTTACAGCTAATACTATGTCCTCAGTGGGAGAAGCACTGGGATTGAGTTTACCAGGATCTGCTTCCGAACCAGCTGTTGATCAACGTAAATCTGCGTCTAGTAGATTAGCTGGGGAAGCCGTTCTTAACCTCCTAAGAAAAGATATTAGACCATCTGAAATATTAACAAAAAAAGCTTTCGAAAATGCTGTTACCGTCGTAACTGCAATGGGAGGATCAACCAACACAGCTCTACATTTGCCTGCAATTGCTCACGAAATGGGAGTAGAACTTACTTTGGATGATATTCATGAGATATCAATGAGAACTCCTCATCTTGCAGACATGAAACCTGCAGGTAAATATATCATGTACGATTTAGATAACGTAGGTGGAGTTCCATTAGTCATGAAAAGACTCCTGGAGCTGGGCTTAATTCACGGAGACTGCATGACCGTGACTGGTAAAACTATTGAAGAAAATTTATCAGAAGTCGAAGACGACAAATCAGAAAACAGTGTCGTCAAATTGCCAAATGAACCACTGAGCCCAACAGGAGGACTAGTTATACTTCACGGAAACTTAGCTCCAGAGGGAGCTGTTCTCAAAGTTGCAGGACATAATTACGGGAAGAGTTGGTCAGGTCCTGCAAAAGTGTTTAACCAAGAAGAAGAATGTATGAGCTCTTTAAAGAAGGGTGGTATTGAACCTGGCGATTTCGTGGTCATACGATACGAAGGACCTAAAGGCGGTCCTGGCATGAGAGAAATGCTTTCAATTACCAGCGCGATAGTTGGTCAAGGATTGGGAGATAAAATATTCTTAATGACAGATGGCAGGTTTTCAGGGGCCTCACATGGACCTATGATTGGTCACGTAGGACCTGAGGCAGCAGTCGGAGGACCTATTGCAGCAGTTGAAAATGGAGACATTATAGAGATAGATCTAGAAAAATTTGAACTTAATATGAAAGTTTCAGATTTGGACATAAAGAACCGTCTTATCAGTATTAAGCATCCTGATCCTCCTTATAAATCTGGAGTCTTAGGAAAGTACATTAAGCTTGTACAGCCAGCATCAAAAGGAGCAGTTACAGGTTAGTTTAGGCCTACCAATTTTTTTATCCAGCTCTTTTTTGCATGTTGACCATTAAGCTTTGGAGGTGCTGTGGATGGCGCTACTTCAGTCCTTTTAGACCTTACATTTATAGAAGATCTGCCCTTTCTGAAGCCACTACTCTTCGAAGAATAAGGTTTTTTAGTATTGCTCGAATAATAGGTCCGCTTTTTAGGCTTCTTATTCTCACCTTCTGGAGATGAAAACTCATCTTTTACCTCTTCTTTGTTATAAGAATTTGAGGCCTTCCTTAAATCGGATTTGGTCATCCAAAGATTATTGAAATACGTTTTATTCAATTTGACGTGGAGGTCAGCTATTCTTGCTATCTCTGGAGATATATTTGAATCGAATGCAGCTATTTCTACATGTTTACCTTGATCTTTCGCTGCCTGAAGAGCTGGATAAAAATCTCCATCGCCACTGACCAATATAGCGCTATCATACAGGCCTTCATAGGCATTCTTTAATATGTCTACCCCTATCATCATGTCGACACCTTTTTCAACCATGGCGTCTCCTCGTTGCTTTACTATACCTAATTTAACTTCAAAATAAGGTATCTCATAAAGAGCAGAAAGAAATTTTTCTTGATCTTTGGCTCCTTTTATACTTGAGTCTTGCTTAATGTTGTAATAGTAAGTTCTAACTAACTCTCTATCACCTGCTAATTTCTCGGCAAATTTACCAAATTTAATATCGTTCCGCGAAAAATGTTGGTTCAATACATGATAGAAGTTACTTCCATCAATAAATACCATAACTCTCTCTTTGGAACTCTCTGTCGTAGTAGTGTCTGACATTGTGTCTCCGAATCTATTTAGAATGTTTCATGAAATAAAATAAATAATTTAAAATATACTTAGTATTGATTATAAAACTAAACGACATATAGAATACACTATATTTGTTACAATTAATTAACTTTTTATGGATACACAGTCAAAATTTGTTTCTGCTCGAGAATGTAATGTTGAAATGCCCAACGGATTACAGTGGGATGGAGAAGATTTATGGGTCATTGATCAAAAATCAGACGATATATTTGTAATAGACCAAGAAGGAACAATTAAGAAAAGAATAAAAACGATTTGTGAGAATGGATCAGGAATCACTCTTGGAGAAGGTTGCATATGGTTAGCATCAAATGGAGTAACTACATCTAGACATTATAGATCTACTGACACCCATCAGAATTGGGTTCTAAAACTAGATTTTGAAACTGAAAAAATTATAAACAGATATCCAACTCCTGACGGTGGCGGAGTCCACGGTTTGGAATGGGACGATGGCAAACTGTGGATAACAGCATTTAATCCTACTGCCTTAATTTTAGTTGATCCCAAGAATTTTGATGAGGTTTCTAAGTTTGAAATTGATCAATCTCCTCACGGACTAGCCATAGAAGGAGACTCAATTTGGTGCTCAGATAGAGTCGCTCGTAATATAATTAGATATAACAAGACGACTGGTGAAGCAATAGAAAAGATAGATGTACCTGAAGATGGACCAGATCCTCACGGTTTGTCTATAAAAGATGGCATACTTTGGTATTCCGACGCTGCTCACCCAAAGCCATATAGGCCTTACCCAGAAATCGGATGGATAGTCGTCGACTAAGTAAGTAATAGATTTATGAAAATATTAGATACTCATCATCACTTATGGGATCTTTCTCTGAGATCGTATGATTGGATTAAAGAATTACCTCCAGATGAGTCAGAAAAAATTTCTAATAATTTCCTTCATGAAGATATATTGAATGAATCAATATCTAATAGTGTCACTGAAACAATTTGTGTTCAAGCACATCAATCAGAAGAAGAGACAGATTGGCTTCTTGAAATAGCTGATAAATCTGAATTAATTAAAGGTGTAGTAGGATGGGTTGATTTAAAAAGCCAGAAAATTGAATACGCGTTAGATAAATTTCAGAATAATGAAAAATTTGTTGGTGTTAGACACGTATTGCATGATGAATCAAATGAAAACTGGATAATGGATTCTAAAGTGTTAAATAGTTTAAAAATTCTTTCCAAAAGAAAAATTAATTTTGATTTTTTGGTAAGGCCAAATCATTTAAAATATATAGCATCAGTTTATGAAAAAATTCCTGAATTAAATGGAGTTATTGATCATATAGCTAAGCCTGAAATAGCTAATAATAAATTTGAACCTTGGGCTAGTGATATTGATGAACTTTCAAAAATAGGTAACTTGTATTGCAAGATTTCTGGAATAATAGAAGAAATGGGTGAAGGGCAAATTTTAGATGATGTATATCAATATTCCTCCCATATTATAAAATCTTTTGGCACTCAAAGGATTATGTACGGAAGTAATTGGCCAGTATGTTTAATAAAAAATTCATATAATTATGTTCTAGATTTAGCAAAAAATATCAGTTCAGATCTTTCAATCATTGAAAAAGAAGACTTTTTCTTTAATAACGGATTTAATTTTTACAAATAGTTATACCTGATTTATTTTTGGATCAAATGATGGGTCATCAATAGGATAAAGTTCTCTTTTAATATTATTAAAACTAAGATTTTTTAGATCTGCAGTCGTTGTTCCCTTAGTATTCACCAACAGAGTCTTTGCTGCAAAAGGATCATATGCAGGTCTCGGTAAAATAACTCCTCGGGTTGTAATAAGTTTCTTCTTAGATGGATCTATTCCAATATGTGTAATTTGACCAATACTCTGAGGAGGTTGCCTTAATGAAGTTAGAATAATTGATCCGGAGTTTTCTGTTTCAAAAAGAGCTGATGGACCTTGATTATACTTTGTATAACCTCCGTGCCTGACCTCATTATCTTCCCATATTCCATCAGTGATATTTTTAACTTTCCCTTTCAGTTCCACTGGCGATCCATGCTGATTATCAACCTTTCCTCCTATTTTCAACTCCAAAACTGAACCTGTTCCAGATTTAATACATTGGGAAACTGACTCAGGATCGTAAAAAACAGTGCAATAATTCTCTACGTCTTGCTTGACAATTTCATGCAGAAGAAAGGTCGAATCTGCAGAACTTCCACCTCCTGTATTGTCTCCAACATCATTCAATATAACAGGGAATTCTTTGGCCTCTTTTGCTACTCTAACTGCTTCTGATATTTCATATGCATCTAAATTATAAAGTTCTCTATTTCCCCATGCTCTACTAGATACCCATTCACATTTTTCTCTTGATAGTTCATTGTCATTATTTGTATAGACAATAAATGATGCCCCTAGTTCGGGAACGTCAGCAAACTGAAAACCTAACGCAAAGCTTGCAGATATAACTGATTTGTCACTAAATAAAGATTCCATATCCTTAATTATTTTTGAAACGGGCTCTTCAAAAGTATTATTTTTAGTTATGTTTATCATCATAGGTGGAGCAATAAATGTTCCAGAAGGTTTCAAATCGTTCTTTAACATCTGATCAATCAATTGAGCAGCTTCAACTCCTCTTCCATATGTATCAAGATGCGGGCAAGTTCTAAATACAATTAACATGTCTGCATTTTCAAACATTTTTGTAGAGATATTTGCATGCTTATCCAAAGTACAAATTATCGGAAATTCAGAACCTAATTTTTTTCTTAATCTAAATAAAACTTCACCATCAACATCTGAGTACTCTTCAGACACAGTAGCTCCATGAAGATTAATTATTAATCCATCAATTTCATCCACATTAATCTCATTTACAAGCCTATCAACGATAGAATCGAAGGCAGTTTTCTCAACAGTTCCAGAAGGGGTAGCTATAGCACATAACTTCGGAACAATAGTATTCCCTTGTCTCTCTAATTCATCAATAGAACCACTAAGTTCATGGTTCCCTCCTCTAAAATGATCAATTAGGTGATCACCATAAAGAAAATCACCAAAAGATGGATCTTTAAAATTATCTAAAGATGTTGTTTTCTTTATAAATGTATTTGATTCGTGCATAAAGCACGTTAATCCAATTCTCACGACCTCTATCCTCTAGCAATGTATGGCATTTTTGTAGCCATGATAGTCACAAATTGAACATTTGTGTCTAGGGGCAAATTTGACATGTATAAAACAGTTTCTGCGACATGTTCTACATCAAATCTTGGTTCAACCATCGTTGTTCCATCTGCTTGGGGAACCCCATTATTCATTCTTTCAGTCATGTTAGTTGCAGCATTTCCAATATCTATCTGCCCACATGCGATATTATATTTTCTTCCATCTAGAGAAATGGATTTAGTCAATCCGCTCACTCCATGTTTAGTAGCTGTATAAGGTGCAGAATCTGGTCTTGGTGTGTGAGCCGAAATAGACCCGTTATTGATTATCCGACCACCCATTGGATTCTGATTTTTCATAATCCTAATTGCTTCTTGAGAACACAAAAAAGTACCTGTTAAATTTGCGTCTACTACATTTTGCCAGTCACCATACGATAAATCTTCAAAAAGTTTTTTAGGTGCTCCTCCTCCTGCATTATTAAATAGGACATCTAATCTGCCGAAAGCTGCAAGAGTCGACTCAAACAATCCTTTGACGGCATTTGGATCACCAACATCTGTCTGAGCAACTATGATATTTTTTCTTTCAGATCCTGCCTCGTCCATAGTTTTCTCAAGCACATCCAGCCTCCTACCAGCGATAGCAACTGAATATCCATCCTGAGCTAGTGCCAACGCTGAAGCCTTACCTATCCCAGAGCCTCCGCCAGTAATTATTGCAACTCTTCCATTAGATGATCCCATTTTCTCTCCTAACAATTATTTTTTATGATTTTCATAATATTGCATTAAAAACTTTTCTGCTAGAAGATATTTTTAGGAGATCATATATGACTGAAACAAAAGAGAAGCTCAAAATTTTAGTTCTTAATAGTAAGGCGCTTAATTTATCAATAGAAGATCTGAAAGGTCAAACGAAAGTTCCAGTAGAATGGACAGTGATTGAATCATCAGATAAGGAAGAAATAAGAAAGCTACTCCCTAGATTCGATATCCTTGTATCTACTTCTCTTGAAGTCTCTTGGAAAAATGAAGCAAAAAATTTAAAAGCGATTTTTATGCCTGGTGCTGGTTGGGATAAAGTTTCAGCAGAGGCTGTTCCTGAGGGATGCGTAGTAACAAATAGTTATGAACACGAAGCAGGAATTGCAGAGTATGTACTTATGTCAATGATTGCATTAGATAGGGATTTGATAAACTCTCATAATAGTTTTTCACAAAATAACTGGGATTATTGGCCAGCCAGATACGGACCATTCAAAGAACTCACGGGAAGGAATATAACTGTTCTGGGATTAGGTAGAATCGGGAAGAAAGTACTCGAATTAACCAAAGCATTTGGAATGAACAATTTTGCAGTTGAGGAACTCGATGTAGATGAAGACATTATACAGAGTCTAAATATTCAAGCAGTAGCAAAACCTAAGGATATCAACAATTTGATATCGATATCTGACTTCGTAATCATATGCGTCCCGTACATTAAATCAACAAAAGGGATGATAGGAGAGAAGGAAATATATTCAATGAAAAGGGACGCTTTTATCATTAATCCAGCTAGAGGACCCATAATTGATGAAGAACACTTGTACCGCGCTCTTAAGTCAAATAGGATAGCAGGTGCTTGCCTCGATACTTGGTATACATATCCAAAATCTGCCAATGATAACCCCCAGCCTTCTGAATATCCTTTTAATGAATTACAGAACGTTATACTGACACCACACGTATGTGGTTCTACATTTGGTACATTCTCGAGAAGAATGGTAGTTGTGGCGAACAATATAAACCATTTCTACAACAACGAACCCTTAATAAATGTGGTCGAGGAGATATCTAATAACTAGAATTTCGATCTAGCTCAAACATAGCAATCGAGGCTGCGACAGAAGCATTTAATGAATCTATTTTCTCTATGTTGATAGGGATACTTACGAAAATATCTACTTCCTTTTCAACAGTTCCAGATAATCCCTTGTGCTCTGACCCAATCACGAGGGCAACTCTCTCAGAAAATTTATGCTCCCGGATAGATTTATAACTCCCGGATTTTAAACCTACAATCCAAAATGAGTATTTCTTTATTCTTGCAAGAAAATTAGAAATATTGGCGACTCTCACAATGCTTAAGCCGTGAATAGCACCAGCTGAAGCTCTTATTGCACCAGCTGTGATACCGACTGACCTCTTCTTGGGTATAATTATGTAGTGTATTCCTAAAGCCAATGCGGACCTTGCCATTGCCCCAAAGTTTTGAGGGTCCTGTATACCGTCGAGAACTAATAGGTTCATACCTAACAGGCGCTCTTTTTCCGCTAAGCTCCAAAATTTAGCCTCAGGGAAGTATCCTGCCGAAACCAAATGAGCGATAACACCCTGATGTTTGCCAGTGTAACTTAGCTTATTAATTGAATTTTCATCGATATAATCTAACGGTATATCGTTATCTTCGCACCTTAAAATAATATTCTGAAGAGAATCTGAATTCCTAAGGTCTAACCTCACAGACACCCTTTCCACTCTTGAAGGATCTTTTAATGACTCCATTACAGATCTTCTACCTTCTGAAGTAGGATCTTTTCTCATTTTTGCAGTTTTACTGGGCATAATTATTAAAAAAGTGGTGTAAATTTCATTTTAATTGTTTTGCCTGACTGCTACGATGAATTTTGATACAAAATTAACTTAAAATTCAAAACTATAAATGAAAACTAATAATTACCTTAAAATTAGGGCATATAAAATTACATTAATCTTAATAGGTTGCTTAGGTATTTTTTCTTGTTCTGGGGTGGGCGAACAAGGAATAATATTGTACATTTCCGAAAAAGACGGTAACCCAGAAATATATTCAACTGATACCAGAGGGCAGTCACATTCTAGATTAACAAGTACATCTAAACGTGAGGATATACCTAAACTTTCACCAGATGGAAGTCATATCGCATTCATTTCAGATAGAAAAGGATCTTTTCAATTATGGGTCATGAGTATCGAAGGTGGTGAAGAAAAATTGATAAGTAAGAAAGGCGAAATTGTAGCAACAGTCGTAGAATCATTTTTTTGGTCTCCGGATTCTCAGAAAATCGCATACAAATGGCATAACTCTGGACAACACGATATCAGTTTATATGACATGCAAAGTGGAAATATCACCTCAGTCACAAATGATCAAGCTGTAGAGGTTCTTGGTGACTGGTCTCCTAGCGGAGAATGGATAGTGTATTCAGTAATCGCAAATCCTGACGTAAATAGAGTAGGAATTTTCAAAAAGAATCCTCAAGGAGTAGATGAAGTGCAACTTACTACTGAATTTGAGGATCATAATGCCAGATGGTCGCCAGATGGAAGAAAAATAGCATTTCTGTCAAAGAGGTCACAAGAAAATACAGACATATACGTGATTGATGCTGATGCAAAGAGCGAATCTGAAAATGAGGAGAAAAATATCACGATTAGTAGCGGAGGAAATAATTGGGACTTTAGTTGGTCGCCAGATGGAAAAAGAGTAGTTTTCGTGTCTGATAGCGAACAAAACCCGGAGATTTTTGTCGTTGACATTGATGACCCAAGCCAAACAATACGACTCACAAACAATAACAGTCAAGAAAGTGCTCCTATATGGAGAGAAAACAAGATAATCTTCTTATCTGATTCTGATGGTGATTCTGACTTGTACAGTATGAAACCGTCTGACGGATCTAACCAAAAAAGGTTGACTGAGACTGTTCAAGCTGAATACTCTCCAAGCTTAAATTAGAATCAAAAAAAATGTTTGTTGAAAGCCTAATGGACAAATTTTGCCCTATCTTCATAAAGCTAGTAAAATGATTTTTTCAGAGTCGATAGACAACTCGACGTAGTTTGCGTTGTCCGTTGTCTATATAAAAACAAAACATGGAGGAGAAATTATGTTCTCTAAGAGAAATTCACTTTCTTTTATTGGCGTTCTCTCACTAGTGTCACTAGTTTTAGCTTGTGGAGCGGGTACTACTGAAACAGTAACTGTAACGGAAACTGTTGAAGTAATTAAAGAAGTACCGGTAGAAGTAGTTAAAGAGGTACCAGTAGAGAAAATCGTAAAAGAAACTGAGGTTGTTGAGAAAATAGTTACGAAAGAAAAAGAGGTTGAAGTAATTGTTGAGGTTGAAAAACCTGATGCAGCTACCACTGATCTCGTGTGGGGTACTAAGAAGATTGAGGGAATTTTCGGACTACGATGGCAAGGACCTTACCGAACATCTGCTATTATAGCGATGCAGGGTGTAGAAGAACCACTTTTCATATATAAAAATGGTACTCCTATGGAACCTTACACAGCTGAAAGCTGGGACGTTAGTGCAGATGGAAAATACTTAAATATATCTATTAATAAAGGTATACCTATTGCATCCCCTAAGGGATTAGAAAATATAGATTTTGGTGACTTCGACGCGAGCGACGTTTGTTGGTATTTTAATAATGCTAACCCGTCTATAAACGCTGAGAGTACTGACCCTAACGGTGGTGACTACGCTGCCATATTTGGTAATTGTGAAGTCGTTGACTCACACACACTGAAGTGGGAATTAGTATCACCTCTATATTTCTGTTTCCCTATCTCTGACTTCGGTTGCTTGAGTGCTCGAATGGGTCCTCAGATGCAAAAGTCTTACGATAAGATGGGTTTTGAATGGTCAAAGGCTAACCACGTTGGTACAGGCCCTTACGTTCAAGGAGCTTGTATAGCTGGTGACAGGTGTACTATTCATAAAGGAGCAGGCGCGCACTGGAGTGGAAACGATGGAAACATCGATTCTTTGACTCAGGTTCAAGTTCCAGAAGTTGGAACTAGAATTGCGATGTTAGAGAACGGATCTCTAGACTTCGCCGATATGGACTTTAAGATGGTTCCAAGCCTCTTAGAGAAAGGACTTGATTTCGTAGAAACCATGCCAGGTTCTTACGTTAACCAGTCAATCATATGGGCAGGTAACCTTTGGGAAGAAGTTCACGCCAGAACTGGCGAAGCTTTGAACCCTTGGGACGCACCTTCTTATGCTAAGGACTACCCTTGGATTGGTGACCCTTGGCAAGACCTATACCCTGACAAGGTTGTGTACACAGATACCAACAACCCTGCAGGTATGACAGATATGGAACAGGCAAGACTAGTAAGACTTGCTCTTAGCATGGCGATCGATAGGAACGCTATTAACAAGAACCTATTGAACGACCTTGGACTTCCAATCTACTCAGAATACATGGGTCCTGAATATCCAGGATGGGACGCAACTAGGACAACAGGTTGTTGGGATGTAGGAGACATTGGTACAGGTACTGGTGTCACTGCGCCTCCTAGCACACACGCTTGTACTGGTACAGAGGCAATAATGGGTGACGGTGGTATTCCTTGGGAATTACCAGGTGGTGGTGGAGACATGAAACTAGCAGGTGAACTATTAGACTTAGCTGGATACCCAGCTGACGCTTCTGGATCCCGAGCTGGTTTTGGTGGAGACCTAGTACTACAGAGTTATGTTGCTGAGACTGGTGAAGTTTCACTAGAAGTAGCAGACACTGTTATGTCTTCTTGGAAACAATTAGGACTAGAAATTAGTGGACTAGAAGAGGATTATGGTGGAGTAATTAGCCCTCGAATGAGAAGGAGAGAGCAACTTCTACCAGTATTGAAGAACGGTGACGTTCACTCAAACTCATACCCTCTAGACTGGCCACTACCAACAGTTGACTCATCATCATCTAGACCAGGATGGGGACCAGGATTTGAATCACCAGCACAAGCTTACTGGTTGTTCCAAATTCTACCTGAGAAAGATCCTGTAAAAAGAGGTGATATGCACTTGTCGGGTGTGGACTATAGCATGTTCTGGCAGCAATACGGTGGAATCTATATGATTCCTAAGGGTGTTGTCGCACAGGCTGGTATAACTTGGGATGGATGGATTTCCCACTATGCCAACACATCCGCTCCTCAGTTTATAGAAGTGCCTAGTGGTTATAGCGGTGCTGGAGCAGTATACGTAAAATAACCAAGATATAGGTCTTTTAATAAAGACACTGAATAAAAAAGGACCCCGAGAAATCGGGGTCCTTTTCTTTTATTTGTTAAAGAATTAAGTTATTTTCTTTATCTCAGTATCACAGAAATCAATCATTAATGACTCCGACTCTGGACTTAGCGGAGTAACCCCGACTTCGTATCCGCCTTCTTCATAAGCATTTGCTGTTGGAAGATAGCCAAGCCATCCATTAGTATATCCAGAAAAAAATATCTTAGTTTGCGGGTTAAGTGACTTAATCTTATTGCCGAATTCAATGAAAGGCTCTAAAGGAATACCCTGAAGTATAATGTCGCCTATCTTTATCGTTTGAACCCAAATATTTACCTTTCCTCCACCAGCGATTTTAGACAAGTTTCTTCTAAAATTAGTTCGCTTTACCATTGAAACAGTTTTCTTTATTAAGTCAGGATCATTCGTTTTCCTTACATCCTCTAATTCCGCTGTAGCCTTCTTAAAAGCAGCTAAAGCCTCTTCAAATGGAGGAAAATCCAGAGATGGCAATTCTATAAAAGAATTACTCACCTTTAAGGTATCGCTTGGTTCAACTATTATTTCGTCTTCATAAATTCCCAGGTCTGCTCCCGAGGGTAAAATTTCTACAAGTTTCTCACGTCTTTCAAATGGATCTATAGACATTCTTATTTTTGAAGCTTCAAGTCCAAGAATAGCTCCAGCCTTTCTTGCAACTTCTACTTCACCCACAAATCCGTGAACAGGCCCTTGATTTCCTGCTGCCCCTTGTAAAAATAAACACATACCACCGACAACTTCTTCAACCATTTTTCTTGCGTGCCCTGGATAGTCAGGCGATAACAATCGATTTTCAGGCCCCAATATAGTAGGATGGCAGGCATAACCCACGATTGTCGCGATAGGATTTCCGCTAGCATCATCGAACCCGATTATATCAACTGAATGGTCAACTACTCCATTCCAATTTCTCCCAGTAAACAAATTACCGTTCTCATCAGCTGGTCGCCTGTTTATGTTAATATCAGATCGTCCAATTCCGTGAGAGATGTGGCATTTTGTTTTTTTATTAGCAGCAGACTTGGCCGCCTCTCCAATCTTAATGGGAATTGAATCATAATAAGGTTTTATATACTCCTTTCCTCCTACTACCCAACTACCATCACCTCCACCGTGATCTTCATACCAAACAGGTCCAGCGTGTGTATGAGTGGCACTAATTCTGATATTTTGGGGGTCAATATCAACTTCCTTGGTAATGGAGTCTCTTATTTTATTATCTAATCCGTCAGGTACTCCTCCCAGGTCGACATCAACAATTACTACCTTATCTGCACTAGATTCAGTCTCAATAAGCAATACATAGGCATACATAGGCATATCCACACCTTCAGCTTGTTCATGAATTGCAGCACCCCATCCTGAATGTGAAATTCCCACAGGTGGCGTTATATCTACTTTTGACACTCCTACAAGAAACATAGTTCCTCCTTTATTACTAATTTATAATTCATTTAAATCTATTCCAAGCAATTAGAGAAATAACTGTCCCTAAAAGAGCAAGGACAGAAGTAAAGGTCAATACAGCGTTGAAGCCAAAAGAGTCATAGAAATATCCAGATATCAAGGGTGAAAGTGATCCCAAAATTGCCCCTCCTGAGAATAAAAGTGATACTGAAGTTCCTTCAGTCCCTTTGATTGTATAATCGATTGCTGCAGCAGATATCACGGGCACTATTGCAAACAACACACACCCAAGCAGGAGAAGTAATATTATCAATGACCATCCAGAACTTCCAAATCTGATTAAATATATGAAAATTCCCGTCAAAATCATACCTAGAGTTATAACTGGAAGTCTCCCTACTCGATCAGAAAAAGCTCCCCAAATTGGCGTAAATAAAACTCCTGATAAACCAATAAGAGAAAAATGAATTCCTATGGCTACAGGACTTAGGTTCAAATATTCCTTGAGATATATCAATAAATAAACTGTGAATCCACTATGTACTGCTGACCTAACAGCATGCAAAAGTATCATAACGATTACTTCGATTTTTTTTAACGATTTGTAGGCATCGGAGAAGTAATTTCTGACATTAACTGTTTTTTTTCCTTTTATGGTTATTTTAGGGCTGAATATGAATATAACTATTGCCAAAGTGAAGCACATTGCGGATATAAGAATTGATAAATTCCTCCAGTCCATTCCAGCTGAGTATATTCCATATATACCACCACCCAATAAAACTCCAACCATCACAGGTCCCAAAGTATTACCAGCAGATGCAGCTGATAAGTGTACACCCAATGCGAATGCTTTCCTGTCAGGGTACCTGGTACTAAGCACTGCAAAAGCGGGTGGGTGCCATAAACTGGCACCTCCGCCAAATAATATAAAGGCTATAAAACCCAAAACGATCCAATTTTCCTTGGAAAGAAAAAATAATATCAAGTAACCTATGCCAAGAAATAAAGCGCTGAACCCTATGATTATGCCTACTTTCTTTTTGAATAAGTCTGACAATATTCCTGAAGGAACATTAACTAAAGCCCCGGCTATACTATGCGAAGTAGCTAAGGCTCCTATTTGAACACCCGTTAGAAGAAGTCCTTCTTTTATAAAGGGAATCAGAACTGAAACGGAAGTGGAAAATAAATGCTTGATTCCGTGACCTGCAGAAATAGAATAAAGAAGGGCATTTTTACGAAAATATTCTTGCTTGCCCCCCAAACTTTTTAAATTCTATTCGGGAAGTAAGCCTCTAAGTTGGTTAGCAACAGGACCAGGATCATCTATTTCTTCCATTCTAATCGTCATCCTAGCTCCTATTCCACTAGAAACAACAACGCTGCCTCGTCCAGTCAATATTTCAAATAAACCTCTAGCTTCTTGAATTGAGATTATTCTCCCAACAGGAATTTCATTGGTATATAGCCACAGGAATTTATACATGTGAATAATTCTTCTATCAGTAACTAGATATGTTATACATAGATTTCTTAGGTATCTAGTAGTGCCTTTAAAAAACATCCAAAAACCAATTAATCCTACTACAAAAGGATATACATAGGGTGACATAGTAACAAAGAATAAATAACCTGCCCCAGCGAAGAAAGGGACTGATATGAGCATTCTGACATAAGCTGGTCTCATAGTTGGGTGCCTCATTATCAACTCTTTTTCTCCTTGAACCAGCATCGGCATAGGAAAACTAGCTAAAAATCCTAAGAAAAACCCAGTTACTAAAAGGAACGCCCCAATACCGCCACAAACTAGACTAGCGTACAATGGTATAGCATCTGGAGCAAGAATAAGTCCATATACCGAAAACCCAATAAAAGGCAAAGAAACAAGCAGATTAACGAGGGTTTTAACTATAAAAGTGGAAACTCCTCGAATTTCAGCTGGTATGTCCTGATTTGTTGTCATTTTTCTTTTTCCATTCTAATTTATTTCTTCAAATATAAAAAGTTAGCTTCCCCTAACCATCTGTAGCAGAGTTGCACCCACAGTAACTACAAGACCGATTATAGCCAGAGTCGTAGGATCTTTAAGTCTTTCCTGGTATCCTGCGTCCATTCCACAGTCAATTTCAGTTCCTATGTCTATATTGCCAAATAGTCCTCTTGACCCTTCCTCGTTTTCAACGAAACATTTCTCTTCGGGCTCATAAAAGCTTTCTCTTCCGCCGGATCCTTCCATGTTTTTCATCATCTCTCGTTGCTGTTCCATCTGCTCACGGTCCATCGCCAACTGCTCTTCTCTTCTTTGTTGCTCCATCGCCATCCTCTCTCTGTCAGCTTCCATCTGCATTTCAGTCCTTTCACGCTCGAAAGACATCTCTTCTTCTCTTCTTTCGCGCTCCATCTGGTCTCGGTCTCGTTGAGACTGCAATTCGCTTTGGCGTCTTTCTTCGTCCATCTGATTTCTTTGGTCTTGTTCACGGGACATTTGATCCATTCTTTCTTGCTCTCTTTGGCGCTCCATGTCCATTTCCATTTCTCTTCGTTCACTCTCCATCCTCATTCTTTCTTCCTCTTGCCTCATCATCTCTTCTTGCTGCTTCATCATGTCATCGCCCATATTCATCATGCCCTGCATAGTACCCATTGGGTTCCCTCCGCCACCCATTGGTGGGTTTCCACCGCCACCCATCATATTGCCCATTCCTCCCATCATATTGCCCATGCCTCCCATCATGCCGCCCATCATTCCGCCACCACCCATACTAGGTCCATAATCCACTCTGTTTGCTGCCCAATTTGCGTTGCCGTCAGGTATAAGAATCGGATTAGATTGATTGTCGCAGTAGTCATGGAGACCAATCTTTCCACCTTCTTCAACAACGAATGCGATAGTACAAGGATCATCGGTGCTGAATGCTATATTAATCGTGGTGCCTGGTACGTTTAGTGGCCAGTTACTCTGCTTATAGTCATTGTTCCAGCCAATGAGTGAAGAATAAAGTTGACCACTTTTAAGAAACATAAATTCAGGTTGCTGAGAACGTCCTCCGCTCATTCCTTCATAAGGGTGAAATGCTGGAGAGGTTTCTCGTTCTCCACCTTCTCGCACAGGCCAACTTTCGAATCTTTCCGTATCGATTACCCATATATCGCTATTTTGGACGTATGCAAGAATATTTCCATTACTTTGGCCTGCCCAAGCGGGAGAAGTCTGGTCGCTGCCATCAAAAGTAATTTGGGCTGGTTCCGATGACCCTTGACCTCTTTCTTCTGGAGTATTCCAAACATTTTTTACATATATATCTTTATTGCCAGATCGGTCAGATACAAATGCTACTTGATCCCAAGCTCCCCAGTCAGGCTCGGTTTCATTTGCGCAACAGTGAGTTAAGTTGAATCTTCTTTCTCCACTAAGATCCTGAATTACAATATTATAGTCACCGTCCTCATTAGAAGAATAGGCTATATGTCTACCATCAGGTCCAAAAGTGGGCCACCTCTCATCAGCCGCAGAAAAAGTTAACTGTCTCAGATCATGACCGTCGCCTGTCATCATAAAAATGTCCCAATTCCCATTCATGTTTGAATCGAACAGAAGGGTTCCCTGCATATAAGGTCTATCATAAACCTGATTTGATGACGCATCAGGTATCTCATCGTTGGACGCAGAAACAGGAAAGCTCATCATTGCGACAAACATCAATACAAACAGAACCAACGATCTCTTTGTTAACAGATTAGCAATCAACAGAATTACTCTTCCTCTATACTAATTCTCTCATTCAAAACTTTAAAAGCTTGAGCAAAATCACCCGGTAACATTCCTAGAGCTCCACCAGGAAGGGTGTTATAAATATCAACTACCACATTTGTTACCTCCGACTCCTCAAGAGCAATACTTACAGCTCCTCTTGCTCCTTCCGCAGCAAATGACTTAGCAAATTTAGTCATCGCATCACCTTCATATTCTTTTACTGCTCCATCAAGCGGATAAGCAAATCTTGCTCCAGCACCTACGACTGCGCCTATGATTAACAGTCCTGCTACCAGTCCAAGTGCGGCACCTCCCAATTTATCTAACCAACCCATCAGTACAACATTCAGCAAATTTATTATTAACTTTGCTACAATTCTTCCTACTAGAAAAATTCCCACATAAATAATTACGTAAGCCAATGCAGTCGAGATAGATTCGCTCTCAATATTCTGACTGATAATTCCGACAACTCGTTCTGCAAACTGACTGCTAACCAAACCTGCGACATAAAGAGAGGCAACGGTTAAAGCACCAGTTATCAATCCAGATTTGAATCCCCAAAAGGCTCCAAGTCCGAAAAGTATAATCAATATCCAGTCAAAAAAGTTCATAAAACCTCGTTTTTCAATAAATTAATATGTAACTATTTATATCTTCTAAATTATACGTGATAATGTCAATTGTTTTTTGGTCGGGGAGCCGGGATTTGAACCCGGGACCTCC
>Ga0066372_10000010_pt1 | contig 61327 bp, 62 predicted proteins | sample Knorr_S15_td_250_FD_77011 | JGI IMG/M metagenome (GOLD analysis project Ga0066372, IMG submission 77011) | Marine microbial communities from Southern Atlantic Ocean transect - Knorr_S15_td_250_ad_251m_LV_A | ecosystem: Environmental > Aquatic > Marine > Oceanic | place: Southern Atlantic ocean... | reverse complement strand
CCTTTCGAGGTCCGCATTGACGAGCATCTCTACGTGTCGGAGGGGGGACTTGAACCCCCACGCCCTTGCGGGCACCAGCCCCTCAAGCTGGCGCGTCTGCCAATTCCGCCACTCCGACGTGGCGCTTCCGGGAGACCCGGAGCGGACGACAGGCTACCTGCACCTGTAGGAGGCGGACACCGGCCTCACACCCAGTCCAGCGTCCTGGCGACCGCCTCCGACCAGCGGGCCAGCAGGGCATCGCGCTCCCCTTCCGGCAGCATCGGTTCCCAGCGGCCGCCCTCCTGCCAGTTGGCCCGAAGGTCTCCGAGGCCGTCCCAGTAGCCCTCGGCCAGCCCGGCGGCGTAGGCGGCACCCAGGGCCGTCGTCTCCTCGACCACCGGTCGCACCACGGGCACGCCGAGCACGTCGGCCTGGAATTGCATGAGCAGGTCGTTGACGACCATGCCGCCGTCGACCCGCAGCGAAGACAGGTCGACTCCACTGTCGGCCCGCATGGCGTCTAGGACCTCCCGCGTCTGGAATGCCGTGGCCTCCAACGCCGCCCGGGCGACGTGCCCCCGGTTTGAGAAGGCGGTCAGGCCCATGAGGAGCCCCCGTGCATCGGAGCGCCAGTGGGGGGCGAACAGGCCGGAAAACGCCGGCACCAGGTACACATCCCCGTTGTCGTCGACCGACCGGGCCAGGCCCTCGACGTCCGATGACTCGTCGATCAGCCCGAGTCCGTCCCGCAGCCACTGAACCAGAGCCCCGGCGACAGCGATGGAGCCCTCAAGCGCATAGACGGGCGCTTCCCCGGCGAGCTGGTAGCCGACCGTCGTCAACAGCCCATGCGTCGAGGGCACGGGCTGGGTCCCGGTGTTGAGCAGCATGAAGCAGCCGGTGCCGTAGGTGTTCTTGGCCTCGCCCGGAGCGAACGCCGTCTGCCCGAACAGGGCAGCCTGTTGGTCGCCGAGGATGCCGGAGAGTGGCACGCCCTCCATAGGGCCGGCCAAGGCCCCAGCGAACAAACCGATCCGTCCGGAAGAGGGAACGATCTCAGGCAACATCGATGCCGGGATGCCCAATTCGTCCCGAATGGCGCCATCCCACACGAGTGAGCTCAGGTCCATCATCAGCGTCCGCGAAGCGTTGGTGACATCGGTGACGTGCCGCCCTCCCTCCGGGCCGCCGGTCAGGTGCCAGGCCAGCCAGGTGTCGACGGTCCCGAAGAGCAGGTCACCAGACGCCGCCCGCTCGGCGAGGCCGTCGACGTTCTCGAGGATCCAGGCCGCCTTCGGGCCGGCAAAGTACGTAGCCAGTGGCAGCCCGGTCGTCGCCCTCCAGCGATCCGGCCCCTGCTCTCCTGCCAGGCGGCCGACCACCTCATCGGTACGCGTGTCCTGCCAGACGATGGCGTTGTGCACAGCCGTACCCGTGTGACGATCCCAGAGGACCGTGGTCTCCCGCTGGTTGGTGATGCCCACCGCCACCAGGTCGGCTGCGCTCAGGCCCGCCTTGGACAGTGCCTCGGCTGCCACCGCCACCGTGTTGTCGAGGATCTCGTGTGCGTCGTGCTCGACCCATCCGGCTCGGGGAAACACCTGCTCGTGCGGCCGCTGCGCCATCGAGACCACACCTCCCGAATGGTCGAAGACCATGAACCGTGTGCTTGTCGTCCCCTGGTCGATCGCCCCCACATAGCGCTCCATCGGCCCAGTCTTCCCCATCGCCGCAGCGCCCTGTCACACGGACGCCCTACCCATGAGGTACCCCACGAAACAGGAGTACCTCCCATGAACATCCCCACCCTGGAGCACGCCGCCGTCGGTCGCCCCGTCAACCGCCTCGGCTTCTCCCTCTTCCCCGTCTACCTGCCGCCGGCCGACCTGCCGCCCATCGCCACCGGCCCGGGCTCCGGGCTCGTCGTCGACGAGTTGCCCAACGCCTCGGTACCGACCCTCTCGGTCACCAACCCCACCGACCGGGCGATCCTGCTCATCGAGGGCGAGAGCCTCGTGGGCGGCGCCCAGAACCGCACCCTCAACGTCAGCGTGCTGGTCCCTGCCGACACCACCCTGGAGATCCCCGTGACCTGCCTCGAGCAGGGCCGCTGGGGTGCCCGACGGGCCTTCCAGTACGGCGACGTGATGGCCCCGCGCCGGGTACGCCGGACCAAGCAGGACGCCGTTGCCGCGCACCTGGCCACCGTCGGAGCGCCCCCCGGGGCGCGCCATGCCGACCAGGGCGCCGTCTGGCAGATTGTCGGCCGTGAACTCGACCGCATGGGCGTCGAATCCTCCAGCCGGGCCATGTCCGACGCAAAGGCGTTCTTCGACCGTGACCCCGACCGCCGGAATTTCGTTGAGGAGCTCATCACGATGGGGCCCCTCCCCGGCCAGTGCGGCCTCGTCGTGTCGCACGGACGTCGCATCGTCGCCGCCGAATTGTTCGCCTCCACCGACCTGCTACGCCCCCACTGGGGCGCCATCGTCCGCTCGCACCTGCTCGAACACCCCACCGCCGACGGGCGTCCCTCAGCCGGCCGGGCCCTGCGCTTCCTCGGCCGCTTCGCCAACAGCCCGTCGGAACGCAAGGAGGGACTGGGCCACGGAATCGAGCACCACGTCCGCACCGACCGCGTCGTCGGCCAGGCGCTCGTGCTGCCCAACACCCTCATCCACGCCGGAGCCTTCTCCCGCTGAGGGGGCTCCCAGGCGCCGGACCGGCCGGTCTCAGGGCCTGGGAAATCCTCAGTACATCAGGCCGAGGGACACCGTCGCGAAGACGAATACCAGAGCTGTCACGATGGTGATGCGGTCGAGGTTCTGCTCGACCACGGTGGAGCCGGCGGTCTGTGCGCCGATACCTCCACCGAACATGTCCGACAAACCGCCGCCCTTCCCGCTGTGCAGGAGCACGAGGAAGATGAGGCCCAGCGCCGAGGCGCCGAAGAGGATCGAAGTCAGGACGAACATGGTGACGACAGGTTATCGGTGCTCTCAGCCGATGAGCCGGTGGTACGCCACGATACGGGCGAACTCGTTCGGGTCCAGCGAAGCGCCGCCCACCAACAGGCCGTCGATGTCGGGCTGCATCATCATGTCCGGGGCGTTGACCGGCTTCACCGAGCCCCCGTACTGGATGCGCACAGAGTCGGCCGTCGCCCGACCCCATCCATCGGCCACGACCCCGCGCAGCACCCGGCAGGCAGCCTGCGCATCCTCGGGCGTCGCAGTGAGGCCGGTACCGATCGCCCAGATCGGCTCGTAGGCGATCACCAGGCCCGCCACCTGCTGCGGGGAGAGGCCGGCCAGCCCGGCCCTCACCTGACCCGAGACCTTGTCGTCGGTTCCGCCTGCCACCCGCTCCTCCTGCGTCTCTCCGCAGCAGAAGATGGGGGTCATTCCGTTGGAGAGTACGGCGGCCACCTTGCGCCGCGCCTCCTCATCGGTCTCACCGAAGACCTCGCGTCGCTCCGAGTGCCCGACGATCACCAGCGCCACGTTGAGCTTGGCGAGCATCGTCGGGGACACCTCACCGGTGAAGGCACCCTTCTCCTCGAAGTGGCAGTGCTGGGCACCGAGGATCAGGCGCATCTGGTCGGACTCGATCACGGTCTGCACGGAGCGGATGTCCGTGAAGGGTGGGTGCACCGACACGTCGACGACATCGTGGTCGGCCGGGTTCAGCACGTAGGCCAACTTCTGGACCGCCTGGATGGCCTCGAAGTGGTTGTGGTTCATCTTCCAGTTGCCGCTGATCAGCGGTCGGCGTGCGTCTGCCATGTACCTGCTCCCCTCGTCACCGATCCGGCCTGCTCAGGCGTCGCCGCGCAGGGCCGCCAGGCCTGGCAGGTCGCCCTGTTCGATCAATGCCAGTGCGGCGCCGCCACCGGTGGACACGTGGTCCATGCGGTCGGCCACCCCGAACTGCCGGGCCGCTGCCGCCGAGTCGCCGCCACCGACGACGGTGAAGCCCCGGCAGTCGGCCACGGCCTCGGCGACGGTACGGGTACCGGCGGCAAAGCGGGGATCCTCGAAGACGCCCATGGGGCCATTCCACAACACCGTGCGGGCCTCGGCAATCACGTCGCAGAACTCGACGGCGGAACCGGGGCCGATGTCGAGGCCCATCCATCCGTCGGGCAGTGACGTACCGGCCTGGCGCACCTCTCCCCCTGTCGACGGATCACCGATCCTCCCACCGGGGCCGAGGGCCGTGAGGTCGATCGGCAGCCGAATCGGGGCCCCCGACTCCAGCAGGCCGGCACAGGCTTCGACCATATCCTCCTCCAGAAGCGAGGCGCCCACCGAGGCGCCCCGTGCCGCCAGGAAGGTGAAGCACATGCCGCCACCGATGAGCAACTCGTCCACGACGTCGAGGAGGGCCTTGACCACCCCGAGTTTGTCGCTGACCTTGGCTCCGCCAATGATCCCGACGAAGGGCCGCTTCGGCGACTCCCGAATGCCACCCAGGACTTCGACCTCGCGGGCCAACAGCCGCCCGGCGGCCGACGGCAGGTGTCCTGGAGGGCCGACGACCGAAGCATGGGCCCGGTGCGAAGCGCCGAAGGCGTCGTTGACGTATGCGTCCTGATCGTGGACCAGACGCTCGGTGAACGCCGGATCGTTTGCCGTCTCACCAGGATCGAAGCGCAGGTTCTCGAGCAGCGAGACGCCCGGTGCCAGTTCGGCCAGTCGATCCCGGACCGGGTCCATGGCGAAAGCCGGATCCGGTGCCCCCCTCGGGCGGCCAAGGTGCGAACACGCCGTGACCTCGGCGCCGGCGTCGAGCAGGTAGCGCAACGTCGGCAGCACCGCCCGGATGCGCAGGTCATCGGTGATGGCCCCCCCGGACAGGGGGACGTTGAAGTCGCAACGGACGAGGACCCGACGACCCGACAGGTCACCGAGGTCCTCCAGTCGAGGTACGTCCACGAGCCCGAAGGAAGAGGCGCTAGCGACGGGTGCCGATGATTGACGAGAGGTCCACCAGACGCGTCGAGTAGCCCATCTCGTTGTCGTACCAGCCGCACACCTTGACCATGTTCCCGGAGGCCATGGTGAGGCCTGAGTCGATCGTGCACGACGCCGGACGCCCGACGATGTCCGATGAGACCAGCGGGTCCTCGCTGTAGTCCAGGATCTCGGCCAGCGGACCTTCGGCGGCAGCCGTCGCGTAGGCCGCGTTGACCTCCTCGACCGAGGCCTCCGTCCGGAGCGTCCCGACGAAGTCGGTGATCGAGCCGTCGGGAATCGGCACCCGCAACGAGATGCCGTCAAGGCGCCCCTGCATCTCAGGCATGACGAGGCCGGTCGCCCGGGCGGCACCCGTGGAGGTCGGAACGATGTTGATGGCAGCGCCACGTGCTCGACGCAGGTCGCTGTGGGGGCCGTCGACGAGGCTCTGGTCACCCGTATAAGCGTGCGTCGTGGTCATGAAGCCCCGCTCCACGCCGAAAGCGTCGTCGAGTACCTTGATCATCGGCACGAAGCAGTTCGTGGTACACGAAGCGTTCGAAATCACGTGGTGCTGCGCCGGGTCGTAGTCGTCGTCGTTCACACCGACCACGAAGGTCGCATCGCAATCGCCCGACGGCGCCGAGATGATCACCTTGCGTGCTCCCCCTTCGAGGTGGAGTGCCGCCTTGTCGCGCGAGGTGAAGATGCCGGTGGACTCGACCACCACGTCGACGCCGAGGTCGCCCCAGGGCAGGTCGGCCGGACTGCGCTCGGACAGGACGCGGATCTCGTGGCCGTCGACGACGATCCCGTCGTCGGTCGCCACCACCTCGGCGTCCATCCTGCCGTGCACCGAGTCGTTGGCCAGCAGGAACGCCATCGTGTCGATGGAGCCGAGGTCATTCACGGCGACGAACTCGAGGTCCGCTCCCCGGGCACGGGCAGCCCGGAAGAAGTTTCGGCCGATGCGGCCGAAACCGTTCACACCCACGCGGACGGTCATCGAGATGGTGCCTCCTGCGGAGGCGCAGCCGCCGCGTCGTCGTTTAATTGGGGCAAGGCGCCCACAGTATTGCTAGCCGATGATCGCCGGAACGACACGCCATCGGGGACATTGATTAGTCACACTTCGGAGGCGGTCCTCGCTAGGCGCCCCACGCTCAGCGATCGACGTCGCGATGCGTCACGGCCGGGCTCTGGCCCATGGCCCGGAGCGATCCGGCAACCGCCTCTGCGATGGCCACGGACCGGTGTCGGCCACCCGTGCACCCGAAGGCCAGCGTGAGGTACGACCGTCCCTCACCGACGAAGGCGGGCAGGAGCAGGTCCAGCAGTCCATCCAGGCGGCCGAGGAATCCCTGGGCGAGGTCGCTCCCCAGCACATGCTCGCGGACCGGCGCGTCCAGGCCGCTGAGCGGACGGAGTTCGTCGACCCAGTGCGGATTCGGCAGGAAGCGGCAGTCCATGACCAGGTCGGCATCGCGGGGAGCGCCGTGCTTGTACCCGAAGGAGGTCACGGCGAGGCGCATGGGACGGTCGTCGGCCTGTCCGTAGAGGTCGGCGACCTTGTCGTGGAGTTCGTGGACGTTGAGGTCCGACGTGTCGATGACGAGGTCGGCCTCGGCCCGGACGGGATCCATGAGAGTCCGCTCGGCATCGATGGTATCGGCCAGCCCCGCGTCGCCGCCGAGTGGATGTGGGCGTCGACTGCCCTCGTAGCGCTGCACCAGAACCTCTGTCGAGCAGTCGAGGAAGACGATCCGGAGCCCCTCGACGACCGAGCGCATCTCGGCGATTCCGGAGAGCGTCTCTCCGTCGACCGTGTCGCTGCGCAGGGCGAAGGCCACGCGGTCCAACGGGGACTCCGGGCCCCTCGCCAGGTCGGCCACCTTCACCATCAGGTCTGGCGGTAGACGGTCGATGACGAACCAGCCGAGGTCCTCGAGGTCGCTGGCGAACGCTGTGCGCCCCGCCCCCGAGAGGCCCGTCAGCACGAGAAAGTCACTCACGACCTAATGTTAGGCGGCGAGACCCGGATCACTGATCACGGTGGGCCTTGGCGTAGACCGCCGAGGCCACGGCGTCCGGCAGCCAGGTCATTTCCCGCAGGTCAGCGAGAGTGGCGCCCTGCACGGCCCGCACACCACCCATCTCCTTCACCAGACGCTTCCGACGAGCCGGGCCAAGACCGGCGATGCCGTCCAGGACGGAGCCCGTCATGCGCCGGGACCTGAGTTGCCGGTGGTAGGCGACCGCGAACCGGTGGGACTCGTCGCGTACCCGTTGGAGCAGGTAGAGCGCCTCCGACCCACGGGGCAACAGGATCGGATCGCTCCGGCCCGGTACGAACACCTCCTCGAAGCGCTTCGCCAGTGCTGCCACCGGGATCCGGTCCGCCAGGCCCAGTTCGGCCACGACGCGTTCGGCAACCCCCAACTGCCCCCTGCCACCGTCAACCAGGAGGAGTTGGGGTGGATAGGCGAACCGACCCGGGCGCTCGGCCACGGGCAGTGCTGCCTCCTCCAGGTAGGCGGTGAGGCGCCTCGTCAGGACCTCCTCCATGGCTGCGTAGTCGTCGTTTCCGGGTACCCCCCGGATCTTGAAGCGGCGGTAGTCGGACTTCTTCGCCAGGCCATCCTCGAGCACGACCATCGAGCCGACGTAGTCCGTGCCCTGCAGGTGGCTCATGTCGTAGCACTCGATCCGCAGCGGCGCATCAGACAACCCGAGCGCCTCCTGGAGTTCGTTGAGCGCCCTGGCCCTGCTGTTGTGGTCCGTGGCCCGCCGGAGGCGGTGGCGCATGAACTCCTCGTCGGCATTGCGGGTGACGGTCTCCTGCAGGGAGCGCTTTCCGCCTCGTTGTGGCACCCGGATCTGCACCCTGGTGCCCCGCTCCGTGCTCAGCCACTCCCCCAGCAGGTCGGCCTCGGCCGGCAGGTCGGGGACCAGGACCTCCCGGGGCACCCCCTGGGGGGGATCGCCCCGGTAGTGGGCGGCCACGACCTCGCCGACCAGTTCCCCCGGCAAGAGGTCCTCGATACGGTCCACGACGAAGCCCTTACGGCCGACCACCCTGCCCCGGCGCACGTAGAAGACCTGCACCGATGCCTCGAGGTCGTCGCCCGACAAGCCGAACACGTCGACATCCTCGTTGCGGGACCCGACCATCTGTTGGCGCTCGGCCACCTTGCGGACGCTTCCGAGCCGGTCACGCCAGCGGGCCGCCGCCTCGTACTCGAGACCGGCCGAGGCCGACTCCATCTCGGCGACCAGGCGGGCCTCGACCTCGTCCGTGTCTCCGCCGAGGACCCGGCCCAGGTCGGCGACGATTCCGTCGTAGTCCTCCCGCCCGACCTCTCCGACACAGGGCCCTGCGCACTTCTCGATGTCGTAGAGCAGGCAAGGCCGTCCGAGACGACGGTGTGCCTCCAACTTGTTGTCTGAACAGGTGCGGATCGGGAAGGTGCGCAACAAGAGGTCGAGGGTCTCGCGGATGGCGCCGGCACTCCCGTAGGGGCCGAAGTACCGGACCCCCCTCCGACGGCGGCCGCGCACGACCATGGCCCGCGGCCACTCATGGTCCAGTGTGACTGCCAGGAACGGATAGCTCTTGTCGTCCTTGAAGTCGACGTTGAAGCGCGGCGAGTGCTCCTGGATCAGGCTGAACTCCAACATCAGCGCCTCAAACTCGTTCGAGACCTGGATCCACTCGACGCTCTCGGCTGCCTCGAGCATCTGTGCCGTCCGCTGGACCATGCGGTCCCGACGACCGAAGTAACTGCTGACCCGGTGCCGCAGGCTCTTCGCCTTGCCCACGTAGAGCACCCGGCCATCGGCGTCCTTGAACTGGTAGGAGCCGGGCACGTCGGGAACCGTCCCGGCGGGTGGCCGCTCGATCATGCCCGCAGCGTAGGGGCATGGGACCCATGAGGCCGGCGCCACGAACGTAGACGGGCCACGGAGCACTCCGACCTGCTCCATCGAGTCGGTCGACCCGATGACCTACTCCTACTCGACCATGTCCCGCAGCGGCGCCACCCACCCCGCCTGGATCCTCGAGTGGATGCTCGCCGTGCCCTGGGCCGCGACATGGCGTTCTGGACGGTCAGGTCGCCAGCACGTCGCGTAGGTACCGGCCCGTGTGGCTCTCCGACGCAGCGGCCACCTCCTCCGGGGTCCCCGTGGCGACCACGGCTCCACCTCCCCGGCCACCCTCCGGCCCGAGGTCCAGCAACCAGTCGGCCGTCTTGACCACGTCCAGGTTGTGCTCGATGACGATCACGGAATTTCCCTGGTCGACCAGGCGACTCAGGACCGCCAACAAGCGCCGCACGTCCTCGAAGTGCAGGCCGGTGGTCGGCTCGTCGAGGATGTAGACGGTGTGGCCGGTCGGCCGCTTCGCCAGTTCGGACGCCAACTTGACCCGCTGTGCCTCGCCCCCGGAGAGCGTCGGTGCCGCCTGACCGAGCCGGATGTAACCGAGGCCCACGTCCACCAGGGTCTGCATGTGCCGGGTGATCGGGGGATGCTTCTCGAAGAACCCGAGCGCCTCCTCGCAGGACATGTCGAGCACGTCGGCGATGGTGCGGCCCTTGAACTCGATGTCGAGCGTGTCCCGGTTATAGCGGGCCCCGTTGCAGACCTCGCAGGGCACGTACACATCGGGCAGGAAGTGCATTTCGATGCGTAGCGTCCCGTCGCCGGAGCAGGCCTCGCAGCGTCCCCCCTTGACGTTGAAGCTGAATCGTCCAGGCTGGTAGCCGCGCACCCGCGCCTCCTCGGTCTGGGCGAACAACTTCCGGATGCGGTCGAAAACGCCGGTATAGGTGGCGGCGTTGGAACGCGGGGTGCGACCGATCGGGGCCTGGTCGATGTTGATGACCTTGTCGATGTGCTCGACGCCCTCCAGCGCCGTGTGGAGCCCGGGCGGCACCTTCGAGCGATAGACGGCCTGCATGAGCGACTTGTGCAGGATCTCGTTGACGAGGGTCGACTTGCCCGACCCCGAAACGCCCGTGACGGCGATGAACTGCCCCAGCGGAAACAAGACGTCGATGTTGCGCAGGTTGTTCTCGCGTGCGCCCCGGACGGTCAGGAACTCGCCGGTTCCGGGCCGCCTCGCCTGGGGTACGGAGATCTCCCTCCTTCCCGACAGGTACTGCCCGGTGAGCGACCCCTTCTTCTTGAGGAGCGCTTCGACCGTTCCCGAGTGCACCACCGCACCGCCGTGCTCTCCCGCCCCGGGTCCGATGTCGACCACGTGGTCGGCGTTGCGAATGGTCTCCTCGTCGTGCTCGACGACGATCACCGTGTTGCCGATGTCGCGGAGCCGCAGCAGCGTCTCGATGAGGCGGCGGTTGTCGCGCTGGTGGAGCCCGATCGACGGTTCGTCCAACACGTAGAGCACCCCGACGAGTCCGCTGCCGATCTGGGAGGCCAACCGGATCCTCTGTGCCTCGCCGCCGGCCAATGTCGCCGCCGAGCGGGAGAGCGACAGGTAGTCGAGACCGACGTCGAGCAGGAACCCAAGGCGGGCGTTGACCTCCTTGAGGACCGGCTCGGCGATCATGGCGTCGCGGTCGCTGAGCTCGAGACCGGCCAGGACCTTGGCAGCCTCGCCAATCGGGAGCTCGCAGACGTCGTGGATCGAATGGCCGTCCACGTTCACGGCCAGCGAGAGTGGGCAGAGGCGTGCGCCGCCGCAGTCCGGGCAGGGCACCTGTCGCATGTAGCCCTCGATCTGCTCCCGGCCGCTGTCGCTCTCGCTGTCCTGGTGGCGTCGCCGCAGATACGGCATGACACCCTCGAAGTGGGCCGAATAGACGCGGGTCCGGCCGAAACGGTTGCGGTACCGGACCTGCACCCGATGGTCGATGCCACCCTGCAGGAACAGTTTCTGGTGCTTCTTCGTCAGTGACCGCCATGGCTTCTCAGGGTCAACGCCCTGGTCTTCGGCGACGGCCGCCACGAGGCGCTTGAAGTAGCGGTTGTGCCCACTCGACCAGGGGGCGATCGCACCCTCGTCCAGGCTCAGGTCGGGGTTCGGAACGACAAGCTCCGGATCGACCTCGAACACCGAACCAAGCCCGTTGCAATGGTCACACGCCCCATACGGGCTGTTGAACGAGAAGTTGCGGGGTGCCAGTTCCTCGAACGACTTGCCATCGCTGGGCCGGGACAGGTGCTGGCTGAACACGATCGTGTACGGCTCGACCGGCTCCCCGTCCTCGTCGAACTGCTCATCCCCAGATGGCAACACCTGTATCTCGGCGATGCCCTCCGCCAGCGCCAGGGCCGCCTCCATCGACTCGGTCAGGCGATGCTCGATGCCCTCCCGCAGCACCAATCGGTCGACCACGACCTGAATGGTGTGCTGCTCGTATCGGGCTAGGTCGACCTCGTTGGTGAGCTCATGAAGTTCGCCGTCCACGATCGCCCGGCTGAAGCCCTGGGAGGCCAGGTCGGACAGCAGGGTGTCGTAGGTCCCCTTGCGGCCCCGGACCACGGGTGCCAGCACTTGGAAGCGGGTTCCCTCCCCGAGTTCGAGGACCCGGTCCACGATCTGCTGCGGGGTCTGGCGAACCAGGCGCTCACCAGTCTCCGGGTCATGTGGCACGCCGATCCGGGCATACAGCAGGCGGAGGTAGTCGTAGACCTCAGTGATTGTGCCTACGGTCGAGCGGGGGTTCCGGGAGGCACTCTTCTGGTCGATCGAGATGGCCGGCGAGAGGCCCTCGATGAAGTCGACGTCCGGTTTGTCCATCTGACCGAGGAACTGCCGGGCGTAGGACGACAACGACTCGACATAGCGCCGCTGGCCCTCGGCGTAGATGGTGTCGAAGGCCAACGAGGACTTCCCGGATCCGGAGATGCCGGTGAAGACGATCAGCCGGTCTCGGGGCAGGTCGAGGTCGAGGTCGCGCAGGTTGTGCTCGCGCGCGCCACGCACCACCAGTCGTTCGGACACGGCGGCGAGCCTACCGGCCGCCCCGGAGCCCTTCTGGACCCGGCCTTGGCCTCCTCAGGCCAGTTCGGCCAGGTCGCGAAGTTCGCGCCGTAGTTCGACGATCTCGTCCCGTAGGCGGGCGGCATATTCGAACCGGAGGTCGGTGGCCGCCTCCTTCATCTCCTCCTCGAGGGAGCTGAGGAGGCGCTCGATGTCGGATCGGGGCAACTCGGAGACCTCGTCGACGAGGCGTTCGGCGCGCCGCCGCCTGCCCTTCGGCGTGGGAGCACCTTCGCGGTCTGGCCGCAGGAAATCCAGGATGTCGCTGACGGCTTTGCGAATCGTCTGCGGGTCGATCCCGTGCTCAACGTTGTAGGCCTGCTGGAGGCTGCGCCGTCGGTTGGTCTCGGCGATGGCCCGCCGCATCGAGTTCGTGAGCCCATCGGCGTACATGACCACCTGTCCGTCGACGTTCCGGGCGGCGCGGCCGATGGTCTGGACGAGCGAGGTCTCGCTCCGGAGGAACCCCTCCTTGTCGGCGTCGAGGATGGCGACGAGGGAAACCTCGGGCAGGTCCAACCCTTCGCGGAGCAGGTTGATGCCGACCAGGACGTCGAACTCGCCGAGGCGCAGGTCGCGGAGGATCTCGATTCTCTCGATGGTGTCGATGTCGGAATGCAGGTAGCGCACCCGGACGCCCTGTTCGAGCAGGTAGTCGGTGAGTTCCTCGGACATCTTCTTGGTGAGGGTCGTGACGAGCACGCGCTGGTCGGCGGCCACCCGTTCGGCGATGAGTGCCTGGAGGTCATCGATCTGGCCCCGGGTGGGCTTCACGATCACTTCGGGGTCGATCAGGCCCGTCGGACGGACGATCTGTTCGACCACGCTGCTGCTGTTGTCGAGTTCCCACGCGCCCGGGGTGGCCGACAGGAACACCACCTGGCCCACCCGGTCACGGAATTCCTCGAACCGCAGCGGCCGGTTGTCGGCCGCCGAGGGCAGGCGGAAGCCGTGCTCGATCAGGGTCGCCTTACGGCTGCGGTCACCGTGGTACTGGCCGTTCAACTGCGGGACGGCCACGTGCGACTCGTCTACGACCACGAGGAAGTCGTCCGGGAAGTAGTCGAGCAGGGTGTAGGGCCGCTCCCCTGGGGCCCGCCCGTCGATGTGGGCGCTGTAGTTCTCGATTCCGTTGCAGAACCCCAACTCGCTGATCATCTCGAGGTCGTGCTCGGTGCGCATCCGAAGTCGCTGGGCCTCCAACAGTTTCTGCTCGCCCTGGAAGTAGGCCAGGCGCTCCTGGAGTTCCTCCTGGATCGATGCCATCGCCCGGGCGAGGACCACCTTGTCGGCGGCGTAGTGGGTGGCCGGGAAGACCACCAGTTCCGAGAGTTCGCGCAGGTGCTCGCCGGTCAAGGGGTCGACCTCGATGATCGACTCGACCTCATCGCCGAACAGCGAGACCCGGACGGCGGTCTCCTCGTAGGAGGGGTGGATCTCGAGCGTGTCGCCCCGGACCCGGAACTTCCCCCGACCCAGCACCAGGTCATTGCGCTCGTATTGCATGTCGATCAGGCGCCGCAGCGCCTCCCGCTGGTCGACCTCCTCGCCCTGTCGGAGGACCAACAGGTTGCCCTCGTAGAACTCCGGGTTGCCGAGCCCGTAGATACACGACACCGAGGCCACGACGATGGTGTCGCGCCGGGTGAGGAGTGCTGCCGTGGCGGAATGACGCAACCGGTCGATCTCGTCGTTGACGGACGAGTCCTTCTCGATGAAGGTGTCACTCGTGGGCAGGTACGCCTCGGGCTGGTAGTAGTCGTAGTAGGAGACGAAGTACTCGACCCGGTTCTTCGGAAAGAACGCCCGGAACTCGTTGGCCAACTGCGCTGCAAGGGACTTGTTGGGGGCGATAACCAGGGTCGGGCGCTGGACCTTCTCGATCACCCAGGCGAGGGTGGCGCTCTTGCCACTGCCCGTGATGCCGAGCAGGGTCTGGAAGCGCTCGCCGTTCTCGATGCATGCGGCCAACTCGTCGATGGCGCGGGGCTGATCGCCTGCCGGCAGGAAGGGCGCCTCGACGTGGAACCGTTGACTCACGGACGCAGCGTAGCCACGCCCCCCGACCGCTTCGGGGGGGGCAAATGAGTGTTAGGGCGACTCGGTTCGGCTGGCGATTCGCACCACGGAGGTGCCGGGCACTGGACGCTCGAGCGTGGCGATCCACGCCCAACAGCGGTCGACCTCTGCCACCAGGTCACCGAAGGTGCCAGAGTTATCGATGACGAAGTCGGCCCTTGCCAGGCGGTCCTCCCGCGGAGCCTGCCTGGCCATCCTCTTGCGGGCGTCCTTCTCGGTGAAGCCACGGTGTTCCACGAGTCGTTGCACGGCCAAATCAGGATCGACGTCGACGACCACGATGCCACCGAATCCCCCGTGGCCCGACTCGACGAGCAGTGGGATGTCGAGCAGGACCGTGGCGTCGGTGTCGGCGAGTGCCTCCCGACGCCGGGTCATCTCGTCGCCCACGGCCGGATGCACGATGGCGTTGAGGGCGAGGAGTTCGTCCGGATCCCCGAACACCCGGTCGGCCACTGCCTGCCGGTCCAGTGAGTCGTCGTCAGCCACGACGTCCGGTCCCCATCGCTCGACCATGGCCGTGTAGACGGGCCTGCCGGGAGCTTGGAGTTCCCGGACGATCGCATCAGCGTCGACGAGTTTGGCGCCCCGCTCGACGAGCAGGTCGGCGACGGTGGACTTGCCGGAACCGATCCCCCCGGTCAACCCGATCTCAAGCACCATGCCCCTCCCGGGGAGGCCGCCTCAGGCGCCGGCAGTCTCCGGCTCGGCCGAGTCCTCCGTGGGGGCCTCGGGCGCTTCTTCGACAGCAGCCTCGACAGCAACCTCGGGCGCTTCTTCAACGGCAACCTCGGGCGCTTCTCCAACGTCACCTTCAGGCGCTTCTCCAACGGCAACCTCGGGCGCTTCGTCAACGGCACCTTCAGGCGCCGCATCCTCGGAGGTGTATTCGCCACCTCCGACATAGTTGCCATCCACGTCGAAGGCCTCTTCGCCGAAGTGGTCCCTCCACTCGGGGGCGACGACACCGCCCTCGGCGGCCTGCTTGATCGAGAGGCTGATGCGACGGCGCTGCAGGTCGAGGTCGATGATCTTCACCCAGAGCTCCTCGCCCGGGGTCACCACCTGTTCGGGGAGTTCGACGTGGTGGGCCGACATCTCCGAGATGTGGACCAGGCCCTCGATGCCGTCTCCGACCTGGACGAAGGAACCGAACGGAACCAACTTCGTGATCCGGCCGTAGACCAGCTCGCCGACCTGGTGACCCTCGACGAACTCCTGCCAAGGGTCCTGCTGGGTGGCCTTGAGCGAGAGGCTGATGCGTTCGCGGCCGCGATCGATGTCGAGAACCTGCACCTCGATCTCGTCACCGACGGTGACGACGCTGCCCGGGTGGTCGACGTGCTTCCAGGAGAGCTCCGAGACATGGATCAGCCCGTCCATGCCGCCCAGGTCCACGAAGGCTCCGAAGTTGACGACGCTGGACACCACGCCGGTCCGAACCTCGCCGGGCCGCAGGTTGTCGAGGAATTCCTCGCGCTGATCCTTCTGGGTCTCCTCGAGCCAGGCACGGCGGGACAACACAACGTTGTTGCGGTTCTTGTCCAACTCGATGATCTTGGCCTGAATGGTGGTGTCCATGTAGGGCTGCAGGTCGCGTACCCGACGCAGTTCCACGAGGGAGGCGGGCAGGAATCCACGAAGGCCGATGTCGACGATCAGGCCGCCCTTGACGACCTCGATCACGGTGCCGTCAACCATGCCGTCGCCTTCCTTGATCTCCTCGATCCGACCCCAGGCGCGTTCGTACTGGGCACGCTTCTTCGAGAGGACGAGGCGGCCCTCGCTGTCCTCGCGGGTGACGACCATGGCCTCGATGCGCTCGCCGATCGACACGATTTCGCCCGGGTGCACCCCGCTGCGGATCGACAGCTCACGTGGTGGAATGACGCCTTCCGACTTGTACCCGATGTCCAGCAGAACCTCGTCGCGGTCAACCCGTACGACGGTGCCCTCCACGATCTGGCCGTCGGCGACGTCGACCATCGTGGCCGAGTAGGCATCATCCAGGGAGAGCGTTCCGAGGTCGTCAAGGACGATCTCGCGGGGGGTGTATCCGCCATTCGAGTCGAAGGTGCCCATGGGAGGCGAGGCGAGGGCGGAATCGGTTGTAGTCAGGTTGGTCACGGTGGGCTTTTCTCGGGGACAGGGATCGGGGACAGGAATCTGGAACGTCAGGTCCAACACCCGGGGGCACGGACCGGAAAAGCCTATCCCCGAGGCCGGGAAACCCCTTAGGGGTCCCTGTCAGAACGATCGGGTCGCCACGACGAGGAATTCCGGGTGCTCAAGGTCAGGGGGAGAACGCCCATAGTCGCCCGGCGTGACCGACCAGAGCCCTTCGACCGCCAGGCCCACCCGATCGGCCAGGAGCCGGAGCTCCCGGGGCGTGAAGCAACTCGTCCAGAGATCCGCCCCACGAACCGATCCTGTGGGATCCCGGACCTCGGTGCGCTCGTGGTTGATCCCCGAGTCGGCGTCGAAGTCGTCGTTCTCTCCGGAGAAGCGGACCTGGAAGTAGGCGGAGAATGCGCTGAGCGCCAAGCGGCCGCCCGGGCGCAAGGCTGTGGCGATGCGGCCCAGGATCGCCCCGTCGGGATCAGGGGACCCCGTGTCCGCACCCGGTCCGCCGGCAAGCCCGAAAGCCCCCTGGCAGAGCGAGATGGCGGCGTCGAAGTCGGCCTCGTAGGACATTTCCCGTGCATCGGCACGGACGAACGTCGCACCGGGGGGTGCGGCAGCCGCCGCAAGGTCGACGAACGCCTGCGAGATATCAACGCCCACCACCTCGAATCCCCGGCGGGCCAGTTCGTGGGAGTGCCGTCCGGGACCGCACCCGACGTCGAGGATCCGGGCACCGGCGTCGAGTTCGAGCGCCTCGACGAGGAAGTCGACCTCCTGCACCGTGCCATAGGTGAACGAGTAGCGGAGGTAGGCCTCACCCAGGTGCGCGGCCACCTCCTCGAACCAGTGGCCGGAATCGGCTCCTGATCCTCCACTCACGTCTTGGCATCCGCCCAGGTGCCTCCGGTTGCCACGTCGACGGCGAGTTCGACGCGTAGGTCGTAGGCACCGGACAGGATCTCCGGGACGACCCGGAGCACATCTTCCTGTTCGTCGGGAACGACCTCGAGGATGACCTCGTCGTGGACCTGCAGGATCAGGCGACTCGCCATGCCGGTGTCCTCGAGGTGGCGATCGAGCCGGACCAGTGCCACCTTGAAGATGTCGGCCGCCAGGCCCTGGATGCCGGCGTTCATCGCCTGGCGCTCACCGGCCTGTCGGATGTTGAAGTTGGGCGACGAGAGCTCGGGGATACGGCGACGACGGCCCAACAGGGTCTCCGTGTAGCCACGGTCGCGGGCCTCGGCCACCGTCCGGTCCATGTACTCGCGCACGGCCGGAAAGGCGATGAAGTAACCGTCGAGGATCTCGGCCGCCTCGTCGACCGGGACCCCCAGCCGCTGCGAGAGGCCGTAAGCCTCCATGCCATACGCAAGGCCGTAGGCGACCATCTTCGCCCGGGAGCGCAGCTCCGGGGTCACGTCTTCCGGATCGACCTCCCAGGTTCGCGCTGCCACCGCCGTATGGACGTCGTCGCCGGCCTCGAAGGCGGCGATCAACCCGGGGTCCTCGGCCAGGTGGGCGATGCACCGCAGCTCGATCTGGTTGTAGTCGGCGACGAGGAGCGTGAACCCCTCCGCCGGCACGAAGGCCCGCCGGAATGCCCGACCGGCCTCGGTTCGTACCGGGATGTTGTGGAGGTTGGGGGCATCGGAGCTTAGGCGCCCGGTGCGGGCGACGGTCTGGTTGAACGTGGCCCGGATCCGATCCCCCTCACCCACCTCGGCGAGGAGACCCTCGCCGTAGGTCGACCGCAACTTCTCGACCTCCCGGTAGGCCTGGAGATGCTCGACAACGGGATGGTCGTCTCGGAGCCTCTCGAGGGTGGCCGCATCTGTGGAATAGCCGGTCTTCGTCTTCTTGCCAGGCGTCAACCCGAGCTTCTCGAACAGGACCTCCCGGAGCTGCTTGGTGGAGTTGACGTTGAACTCCTCCCCGGCAGCCTCATGGATGGCGGAACGGAGGCGGCCGCATTCGGTGGTGAGGTGGTCGCGCAGACGGGTGAGTTCGGCCACGTCGACGCCCACGCCGACCTCCTCCATCCTGGCCAGCACCCGGACCAGCGGCAGCTCGACGTCAGTATTCAACCCGGCGATGCCCTGCCCATCGATAGCTGCCTGCATCGGCTCGACGAGGAGTTCGACCGCCCTTGCCCGGAGGGCAGCGGCATCGACGCTCGCGATCGTGTCGCCTCCTAGGTCGAGCTGCCCCTCGGCGACACCCGCTTCAGGAAATCGACATTCGGTGTGGCGTTCGAGGAGCTGCTCGAGGCCGAAGTTGGGGTCGGCCGGATCCAGCAGGTAGGCGGCAAGGCGCGTGTCAAGGACGGGAGCGCAAGCGTCGATGCCCAGGCGCCGAAGCGCCTTGACCAGCGGCTTCCCATCATGGAAGGCGATGCCGGGCCCCCCGACGCCCAGAAGACCAGTAAGCGCCCCGGCAACCTCCGGAGCCTCGAGGAGGTCCCTTTCGAGCCATACGACGGCACCGTCACCAGCCGACAGGGCCAGACCGTCCTCCAGCGAACCCTCACCAGAGCCCCCTTCGCCGCCATGCAGGGCGATCGGGGTCGCCGGCAGTCCGGCGAGGGCCAAGCAAGCCGACGCCGCGTCGGCAGGCCGTTGTACGACGACCTCGATATCTCCCCCACCACGCCCTCCGCTGACACCCTCGGATCCACCGGCTCCATCCGGGGAGAAGTCAGTGTCGAGCAGTTCACCCAGGCGGACCCGGGCGGTGCGCAGTTCCAGAAGGTCGAAGAGGCCGACGGCCCGGTCAACGTCAGCCGGGCGCCGCTCGAGATCGTCGGCCGTCAACCCGAGGGGCACGTCACGCACCAGCACCATCAACTCGACGTTGAGGCGCACCCTCTCCTCGTTCTCCTCGAGGTTCTGGCGTAGTTTCGGCGTCTGCTCGGCGGCCGCCCCGAAGATCCCGTCGAGCCCGTCGTAGGTATTGACCAACTTGGCTGCCGTCTTCTCGCCCACCCCCGGGACTCCCGGCAGGTTGTCGGACGGATCGCCCCGGAGGGCCGCGTAGTGCACGTAGTCATCCGGGCGGACACCCGTGCGCTCCTCGATGCCAGCCTCGTCGTAGAGGGCGTAGTCGGAGACGCCCCGCTTGTTGTAGAGCACACGGACATGGGGATCCTCGACCAGCTGGTAGCTGTCCCGGTCACCGGTGACGATGATCGCGTCCCGCCCGGCATCCCGGGCGGTGGTGGCGAGGGTGGCGAGAACGTCGTCGGCCTCGAAACCCTCGGCCTCGACCACCCGGAGCCCCAGCGCCTCGACCAGATCCCGGACCAGGGCCAATTGCTCGTACAGGATGTCGGGCTGCTTCTCGCGGTTGTCCTTGTAGGAGGGCAGGCGCTCGTGCCGGAAGGTCCCGCCCGGCAGGTCGAACGCCACCGCCACCCCATCGGGCGCGTACTCCCGGAGCAGGGTCACGAGCATGGCGCAGAAGCCGGTGACGGCATTCGTGACCTGTCCTGAGGCCGTCATAAGGTCGGTAGGTAGGGCAAAGAAGGCCCGGTAGGTCAAGGAGTTGCCATCGATGAGGAGCAGCGGTCGAGGCACGTCGCCGACCCTACTCCGGAGCACGGACTGCCCGGATTACGACTCGGGCCGTCGCCCATCCTCGAGGACCTGCCTCGCCACGTCGGCCATGTTGGCTCGTTCGTTCATGGCGGCCTGCTGGATGAATCGGAAGGCGTCGGTCTCGCTGAGGCCGACCTCGTCCATCAGCACACCCCTCGCCCGGTCGATCGTCTTACGGTCCTCAAGCCGATTGGCGAGAGTCTGCGCCTGGTCGGTGATGGCCCTCATCTCGCGGTGACGGGCGCGCGCGATCTCGACGGCAGGGACGAGCTCACTGCGCTGGAACGGCTTGACGAGGTAGGCCAGGGCCCCAGCCTCGATGGCCTGGTCGATGAACTCGCGCTGGCTAAAGGCCGTGAGGATCACCACGGCGGCGCCGTTCGACTCGGCGATGCAGCGGGCCACCTCGATGCCGTCCATGCCCGGCATCTTGATGTCGAGTATGACCACCTCGGGGTTGGTGGCGGCGACAAGTTCGAGCATCTCGTCGCCCCGACCGGTGTCGCCGACGACCGTGTAGCCCTCCTCCTCGAGGGTCTCCCTCAGGTCGAGGCGGATGATCGCGTCGTCCTCGGCGAGTGCGACACGCACCTCCTCTGTCATCTCAGCCCTCAACGGTCATGCGGTCGAGCAACTCATCCTGGGTGATCTCGAGTCGGAGAACCTCGGCGAGAAGGTCCTCCCGGTGCCTGGCCATGGCAGTCACCTGGCCTTCGGCATGACGACGCTCGCGCTCAGACAACGGGGTCTCGGAGACGAGGTGGCGCACCCTGGCGTCGTCGGCCTCGCCAGACAGGTGGGCGAGTTGCTCCTCGGTAACCGCCACGTCGGCACGCAGGCGACGCAGCCGCTCGCCAATCTCGCTCAGCCGTCGTTTGATCAGGGGTCGTGCCATGGGCCGGGAAGTCTACGCAGGCCGGTGCGACGGACGGACCTGTACGTCCCCCGGGCCCTTCAGCGGATGGGCAGGAGAAGTTCGCGAAATGCCTGTGTGCCCGGGGCGGGAATCGAACCCGCAAGGCCTTGCGGCCAGAGGATTTTGAATCCTCCGCGTCTGCCAGTTTCGCCACCCGGGCGTGACGGGCAGCCTAGCGACGCCCCCAATGGCACCAGATGGTGCCCGACGCCACTCGTGAGATCCTCCGATCTGTCCACGAATCGGGTGCCGAGTGGGTCACAATGGCAGTCGCGCCGTCGGTGCGCAGGAGGAACTCGTCGATGATCGTCTTCACCTACTCGGGCCAGGGCAGCCAGGAGCCCGGCATGGGCGCAGCCTGGCGGGAGCACCCCTCCTGGGAGTTGGTGGAGGAAGCATCCGAGGAGGCCGGCCGGGACCTGGCCCACCTCCTGCTGGACGCCGACGCCGACGAACTCCGCCAGACCCGCAATGCTCAGTTGGCGACCTTCCTGACCAGCATGGTCATCCTCGACGCCGTCGAGCGGGTGGGTGTCGACGCCGCCGGCCATGCCGGTCACAGCCTCGGCGAGTACAGCGCCCTGACCGCCGCCGGCGCCCTGGACTTCGGCGGGGCCATCGGGCTCGTGGTCGAACGCGGCGAGGCGATGCAGTCGGCGGCCAGCGAGCGGGTCGGCACGATGGCCGCCATCCTCGGACTCGACGACGAGGGCGTCGAAGCCGCATGCGAGGCCACGGCCGGCGATGTCTGGGTGGCCAACTTCAACGCCCCCGGACAGGTCGTGATCGCCGGCGATCCCGACGCCGTCATCGCTGCCGGCGAAGCCGCCAGGGAAGCGGGCGCCAAGCGGATCACGAGCCTCGAGGTCTCGGGAGCGTTCCACACCCCCTTCATGGCCTCTGCCGGAGACCGCCTCCGCGTCGCCGTCGACGAGGCCGACGTCCGTCCCCCGGAGGGGATCGTGGTGGCCAACGTGGACGCCCTCGAACACGACGACCCCGAGGCCTGGCGCAGCCTCCTCAACGCCCAGTTGACCAGGCCGGTCCGGTGGCACCAGTCACTCCAACGCCTCTCCGACCTCGGCGCTACCACCTTCGTCGAACTCGGACCGGGCAACGTCCTCACCGGACTCGTCAAGCGCACCTTCAAGGAGGCGAGGCGCCTCACCGTAAATACCCCCGACCACCTCGACCGCCTCCTCGAAGAACTGGCCACGACGCCGGAGGCCGCTCCGCCAGAACTCCACGAGGGTGAGCACCTCTTCGCCACCGAGCGCCTTGTGGTGAGCCCGTGCGCCGGTGTATTCACACCCATCCAGGATCTCGCCGTCGGTGGAGCGGTGTCCGCCGGCCAACTCCTCGGCAAGATCGGGAACGAGGAGGTCCGCTCGCCGTTCACCGGCATGCTCATGGGCTGGCTTGCCCTCGACACCGAGCGAGTGACCTCGAGCCAACCCATCGCATGGCTCCAGGTCGCTTGACGGCACACCTTCCACTTCGACCACCGACCGACGACGAGAGCAACAGGGAACGAGGAACCTCATGAGCCGACGAACCGTGCTGGTGACCGGGGGAAACCGCGGAATCGGCCTGGCGTGCGCCCGGACCTTTGCCGAGCAGGGCGACCGGGTCGCCGTGACCTGTCGGGGCGAGGTACCGCCCGAGGTCCTCGAGTCGGGCCTCCTCGCGGTGGCCTGCGACATCACCGACGCCGACCAGGTCGAAGCCGCCTTCGCCCGGGTCGAAGAGGAACTCGGAGCCGTCGAGGTGCTGGTCTCGAATGCCGGGATCACCCGGGACAGCCTCGTCCTGCGTATGTCCGACGACGACTTCACCGATGTGCTGGAGGCCAACCTGACCGGTGGATTTCGGGTCGCCAGACGGGCGGTCAAGGGCATGATGCGCGCCCGCTGGGGACGCATCGTGTTCGTCTCCTCGATCGCGGGACGGATCGGCCAGGCCGGTCAGGCCAACTACGCCGCTTCGAAGGCCGGCCTCGTCGGCCTCGGCCGCTCCTTCGCCAAGGAATTCGCCAGCCGTGGGGTGACCGTCAACGTAGTCGCCCCCGGACCCATCGCCACCGACATGCTCAGCGCCCTCCCGGAGGACCAGCAGGACGCCTATGCCGATGCCGTTCCGCTCGGTCGGCTCGGACGACCCGAGGAGATCGCAGCGGCAGTCCGATTCCTCGCCTCCGATGAGGCCGGGTACATCACCGGCGCCGTGCTTCCCGTCGACGGTGGGCTCTTCATGGGCTGAAGCGCCCTTCCCGCCAACAAGGAACCCGTGGGCACCACCCGAAATCGCCGCGGGGCGGCGCCTCCCGCCCTAGGGTATTGCCGTCCCGAAACCCCCGGCCATCGAGAGATGCCACAAGAGAACGGAGCTCCCGGTGAGCGATGCGAATTTCGAACGATTCACCAAGTGCGCTGTGGAAGTGCTTTCGGTCGACACCTCCCAGATCACTCTCGAAGCCCGCTTCGGCGACGACCTCGATGCGGACAGCCTCGACCTGGTCGAACTGGTCATGGCCCTCGAAGAGGAATTCGACGTGACCATCGAGGAGTCGGAACTCGAGGGCATCGAGACCGTCGCTGGCGCCTACGCCATAATCACCGACAAGCTCTGAAGCAGGGACTCTGATGCAGGGACGGCGCGTCGCCGTCACCGGCCTGGGGGTCGTCGCACCCTGCGGGATCGGTATCGATGCCTTCTGGGACGGCCTCTGCGGCCCGGCCCCCGTGGGCAACCGGCGCGTCCACGACTTCGACACCGGCCCCTGGTTCGATAACCCCAAGGAGGTCCGTCGAGCCGACCGGTGCACCCAGTTCGCCGTCGCCGCAGCCCACATGGCCCTGGAGCAGGCAGGCAACCTGACCGCCGACCCCGGCCGATCCGGTGTGTGGATCGGCACCGGCATCGGAGGTATCCAGACGCTCGAGGAGCAGATCAAGGTCCGGCTCGATAAGGGCGACCGCCGCGTCTCCCCCTTCCTGGTGCCGATGATGATGGCCAACGCCGCCACCGCAGCCGTCTCGATGCTCCACGGCTTCCAGGGACCGGCGGAGAACAGTTGCACTGCCTGCGCGGCCGGCACCCACGCCGTCGCCAACGCCGCCCGCCTCGTGGCCACGGGCCGCTGCGACGTGATGATCGCCGGAGGTAGCGAGGCCGCCTTCGTCCCGACGGCCCTTGCTGGGTTCACCAACATGACGGCCTTCTCGTCCGCCGGCATCTCCCGACCCTTCGATGCCGACCGGGACGGCTTCGTCATGGGTGAGGGCGCGGGAATCCTCGTCCTCGAGGAGTGGGAGACGGCCATCGACCGGGGTGCCACGATCATCGCCGAGGTGCTCGGTGGAGCCAGCACGGCCGATGCCCACCACATCACGGCGCCGGCGCCCGGTGGTGCCGGGGCGGTGGCCTGCATGGAGTTGGCGATGGAGGAGGCCGGGGTGACCGCAGCCGAAATCGGCCACATCAACGCACACGGCACCTCCACCCCATTGAACGACATGGCGGAGGCCCGGGCCATGGAGAAGGTCTTCGGCACTCCGGGGCCGCTCGTGACTTCCACAAAGGGGATCACTGGACATGCCCTGGGGGCGGCCGGTGCCCTCGAAGCCGTGGCACTGGCTCTCAGCCTTCAGAAGGCGCTCATCCCCCCGACTGCCGGCTACACCACTCCTGACCCGGAGATGCCGCCCATCAACCTGGTACTCGGTGGTGCGACACCCTGGGAGCCGGGTCCGTCGCTTTCGAACTCGTTCGGGTTCGGCGGCCACAACGGCACGCTCGTGATGGGACCCGTCTGAGCGCTATCTGTCAGACCGAGTCGGCGAACACGAAGAGCAGTTCGCATTCGCAAGCCGTCTCACCGTCGACCGAAGCTCGTCCGGACCCCTTGCCGGCCCGTGCGGACACCCGCCCCAGCTCAACGTGCAGGTCGAGGCGGTCGCCGGGCAGCACCTGACGTCGGAAGCGGGCCCTGTCGATGCCTCCGAAGAGCGCCAGCCGACCGGAGAACACCGGATCGCTGAGCAGTGCATAGGCGCCGAGTTGGGCAATCGACTCGCACTGCAGGACCCCGGGAAGCGTTGGCCGCCCGGGAAAGTGGCCAACGAAGAAGTCTTCGTCGCCGGTGAGCTGCCAGTGGCCCGAGGCCGACAGCCCAACCTCAAGCTCCGTGACCGCCGTCAGGAAGAGGAACGGTGCCCGATGTGGGATGACCTCGTCAGGGGCGGGCAACGACCCGCTCACGGATGCCCCCGGGCATCCCACAACCGTGAGGCAGGTACGCACAGATCCATCATGGGCTCACCAGATCTCATACCGGAAACGAGCCCCACCGCCTCGGACCGAGGTAGCGCCTTGCGCCACCGACCGATCGAGGCGGGAGAGGAAGAACGGAAACCGATCTACCAGGCTGGTGCGGAGGGTGCCTCTGCGGCGGGTGCCTCTGCGGCGGGTGCCGCACTGCCGGCGGCGACGGCGCTCTTGAGCTTGGCGCCGGCCTTGATCTTGACAGCGGCCTTTTCGGGCACGTCGATTGCGGCACCGGTCTGCGGGTTACGGGCCGTGCGGGCGGCACGGATCGTGTGCTCAAAGGACATCCAACCAGGCACTGCCACCTTGCCGCCGCCGGCGACCGTGGATGCCACGACGTCGCAGAAGGCATCCAGGCATGCGCCTGCATCCTTGTTTGAAACCCCCGCCTGATCGGCGATTGCGGCGGTCAATTCGCTCTTGTTCATCGATCTGCTCTCTTTCTGGGACTCTGCATGCCGTCAGCGGACCCGGCGACACTCGTATTCAAATGACATACGAGCCCGTTTTCGGGCCAATGTCAAGCATTTCCGTCCTCACGAGCCCTACAACGACCGGATTTTTCGTGCAGGGCGAACCGCCGGATCGAATCACAAGGGTCCCCAAAGAGCCCCACGGTGGCCTCAGGCACCATCCAACGCGGCCCGGAAACTCGACACCAACTCCCCCACCCCAGCGGGACCGGCACCATCGAGCATGCGCTGGACCACCGCCGACCCGACAACGACGCCATCGCCGGCCGCTGCGGCCTCGACCGCCTGTTCGGGCGTTCCCACACCAACGCCGACGAGGACCGGCAGATCGGTCAACTTCTTGAGCCGTTCGGCGATGACCGATGCGCTGGCCGCCAACTCGGAGCGGACGCCGGTCACGCCGAGTAGGCCCACGCCATACACGAATCCCCGGGAACGCTCACAGACTCGAGCCAGGCGCTCGTCAGAGCCCGTCGGAGCCGCCAGCAGGATGGTCTCGATTCCCGCGTCGTCCGCTACGTCCACCCAGGGTCCGGTTTCCTCGAGCGGGAGGTCCGGGAGGATGCAGCCCGACACCCCGGCGGCTGCCAGGGATGCGGCGAAGCGTTCCAGGCCGGCACGGAAGGCGATGTTGTAGTAGGTCATGACCGCCAACGGGGCTCCGGCATCGAGGTCGCGAACCTGGTTCAGAATGCTCGAGGGCGTGGCACCCGAACCGAGGGCGCGGTCGTTTGCGGCCTGGATCGTCGGCCCGTCCATGACCGGGTCGGAGAATGGGACACCGATCTCGATCACATCGGCACCGGCGTCGGCCACGGCCCGCACCGTGTCCGTCCAGTCGTCGCCAAGGCCGCCGGTGACGTAGACGACGAGTGCCTTCCCGCCTGTATCTCGGCGTTCCCGCAGGGCCCTCTCGACCGGTCCGGGCATTAGGCCCTCTTTCCGCCGAGGACGTCCATCATCTGGGCGACGTCCTTGTCGCCCCGACCGGACAGGTTGAGTACCACCGACCTCCCCGCAAGCGACACACGGTCCCGGGAAACCCAGGCCAGGGCGTGGGCTGGCTCGAGGGCGGGGATGATCCCCTCCGTGCGACTCAGGAGCTGGAAGGCCTCGACGACTTCGGCATCGGTGACGTTCTCATAGCGGGCACGACCGATGGCCGCCAGGTGGCTGTGCTCTGGGCCCACTCCCGGATAGTCGAGGCCGGCACTGATGGACTCGGCTTCGAGGACCTGCCCGAATTCGTCCTGCATGAGATACGACTGCGAGCCGTGGACCACGCCCGGGACTCCACGTCCGACTGCGGCGCCCCCGGCGGGCTCGACACCGACCAACTCCGTGTCCGCATCCACGAACCCGGAGAAGATCCCGATTGCGTTCGAGCCACCGCCCACGCAGGCGGTGACCACATCCGGGGCGGTACCGAGGATGGCCTCGCTCTGCTCACGGGCCTCGTGACCGAGGACCTCGTGGAAGGTCCGCACCATCCAGGGATACGGGTGGGGGCCCATCACGGACCCGAGGCAGTAGTGGGACTCCTCGACGGTGGCCACCCAGTCCCGCATGGCCTCGTTGATGGCGTCCTTGAGCGTCCGGCTCCCACTCATCGCCGTCTTCACCTCGGCGCCGAGCAATTGCATGCGAAAGACATTGAGTTCCTGGCGCCTGATGTCGACCTCGCCCATGTAGACGCAGCACTCCATGTCGAGGAGGGCCGCGGCCGTGGCGGTCGCGACCCCATGCTGGCCCGCACCGGTCTCGGCGACGAGCCGGGTCTTTCCCATGCGCTGGGCCAACAGTGCCTGCCCCAGCACATTGTTGATCTTGTGGGAGCCCGTGTGGTTCAGATCCTCGCGCTTGAGGAGTAGGCGGCAGCCGAGTTCAGCGGAGAGATTCTCGCACTCGGTCATCGGCGACGGCCGCCCCGCATAGTCGGCCAGAAGTCCGTCGAGGCGCGACCGGAACCCCGGATCGGCCCAGGCCGAGCGGAAGGCAGTCTCGAGCCCTTCACAGGCCGGCACGAGGGTCTCGGGGACGTACCGGCCCCCGAATTCGCCGAAACGCCCCTCGGGCGTCGGGTCGCTCAGCCTCACTGGTGCTCCTCCCAGTCGAACGGCCGATGTTCGCCGCCGTCGTAGCCCTCGAACTCCACCGAGCGTGCCGCCTTGAGGAAGGCCCGAAGCAGCCGGGGGTCCTTGCGGCCCGATTCGGCCTCCACACCACTTGCGACATCGACCCCGAAGGGGCGCACCTTGGCAATCGCCCGGGCGACGTTCTCGGGGTCGAGGCCACCGGCCAGGAGCATCGGCCGGTTGCTCGGCGCACCCTCGGCCAGCGACCAGTCGAACACCGTGCCGGACCCGGGGACCGGCGAGTCGAGCAGCAGAAGGTCGGCGCCGAAATCGTCGATGCGGCGCAGGTCGGGGGACCCGGCCGGCAGAGCCCTGATGGTGATCGGCACCCGGTCGGCGATCCAACGGCAGGTCTCGGGCGACTCGTTGCCATGGAGTTGGGCCGCCCGTAGGCCGATGGTGTTGACCACCTCCACGACCCGCTCCCGGCTCTGGTCGCGGAAGACGCCGACGGTCATGACTTCGGGAGGAAGTTGATGGACGATGTCGCGCACGATCGGTGTCGCCACCTGCCGATTCGACGGGGCGAAGATGAAGCCGACGGCGTCGGCTCCGAGGGCCGTGGCGAGGAGGGCGTCTTCCTGGTTGGTGACCCCGCAGATCTTGACGAACACGGTCCGACGCTACTCCCCGCCCCCGCCGTCCGGGGGCCCGAGCGGCGACCACCGGAGAGCGGACACTGCCGCCCGCCGGTCGACCGAGGTGACCACCGACTCGCCCACGAGCACGGCGTCGTAGCCGGCAGCGGCGAGGACCGCTGCTTCTCCTGGGCCCGAGATGCCTGACTCGGCCACAGAACACACCGTCGACGGGATCGCCGCCGCGACCCTCGTCGCCCGGTCGGTGTCGACCTCGAACGTGGAGAGGTTCCGCTGGTTGACGCCCACGAGGGCGGCCCCGACCAGCAGTGCCCGTTCCAACTCCGCCTCATCGTGCACCTCGACGAGGGTGTCCAACCCGATCTCGGAGGCGAGTGCGGCGAAGTCGCCCAGTTCGGCGTCGTCGAGGGCCGCAGCAATCAGCAACACGGCGTCGGCTCCCATCAGACGGGCATCGCACACGTCGCGGGCGTCCACCGTGAAGTCCTTGCGGAGGACCGGAAGGCCACTGGCAGAGCGCGCCGCCATCAGGTCCTCCGGCGAACCACCGAACCACTCGAAGTCGGTGAGGACGGAGAGGCACGAGGCGCCCCCGGCGGCGTAGTCGGTCGCCACCTCGGCGGGATCGAGGTCGGCCGCCAGGTCGCCCCGGGACGGGGAGCGGCGCTTCACCTCGGCGATGACCGCCAACTCACCGGAGGCCCTGGCTCCGATCGCAGCGGTGAAGCCGCGGGCAGGCGGGCAGGAGCGGGCCTCGTCGAGGAGGTTCGCCAGCCTGCGCTGGTCCGCTGCGGCTGTTGTGCGGTGTACAGCGAGGATCCGATCGAGGTAGGTGGCCACGATCGGAGGCTACCCACCGCCCGGGGACCGTCCCATCGTGATTCCCGGCACCTCAGGTGGTCTCGAGCCGGACCTCGGTGGCCCCATCCTCCCAACGGGCCTCGGCAACATCGAGGTCGACCGCCGAGCGCTTCCGATAGCCCAGCGCGAGGAACCCGTCATGGGTGGCCACCACGCTCGTGAGGGTCCCCACCACATCGTCCTTAACCCCGAGGTCGGCACCCGTCGGCGGGACCGGCCCGGTGCCGGAGACCCGAACCAGGCGTGTCGGAGCCCCGGCCGTGCGGCTGTCGATGCGTGCCACGAGTTCCTGGCCCGTGTAGCAGCCCTTGGTGAAGCTCACGGACCGCCCGACCTGCCCTGTGGCATTCGGGATGGTGTCGGCGTCCACCTCGCTGCCCATCGCCGGAATCCCCGCCCCGATCCGCTCGACCTCCCAGGCCTCCGTTCCGGACTCCCCCGCCGCATCCGGAAGGGACGCCGCTGGTCCGAGGAGGTCGACCGCGGTGATCCCCTCCCAGTCGACGATTACAGCGATTCCATCGACTGGAGTTTCCGCGTCGACGCTGCCGAGCACCGTCACCACCTCCCAGTCGAGCGACTCGACAGCGCAGTCCGTTCGCAACAGGAAGCGCCGCAGGCGGGACTCAACGACCCCACCGAACCCACCGTCCACGTCGAGGAGGTAGTCCCCCTCCCCACGCCGTGTGATCCGTAGCCATGCATCGACCTTGCCGGTCGGCTGGAGCACGAAGGACCACGCCGAGTTGCCGTCGGCCAGGGCAGCGACATCCTGGCTGAGTTGCCCCTGCAGGTACGACTCGGCATCCGGACCCCAGACCGCTATGACGTCCCGGCTGCGGCGGAACAGGACCGGTGCGCTCACGACCCGGCGATGCGCTGGGCGGTCATGCGGCGAGCGGCAGGAATCGCTACCAGGAGCGCCCTCGCCTTGTTCTGGCACTCGAGGTGCTCAAGGGCCGGGTCGCTGTCCGCAACGATGCCGGCGCCAGCCTGCACCGACGCGAGGCCGTCACGGACGAACATCGTCCGGATGGCGATCGCCGTGTCGATGTTTCCCGAGAAGTCGAAGTAGCCGACGACGCCCGCATACGGGCCGCGCCGTGCCGGCTCGAGCTGATCGATGATCTCCATGGCCCGGACCTTCGGTGCACCCGAGACCGTGCCTGCGGGCAGCGTGGCCCGTAGGACGTCGATCGGCGTCCGACCCTCGGCCAACTCGCCGGAGACCTGGCTCGTCAGGTGCATCACGTGGCTGTAGCGCTCGAGTGTCATCATCTCGTCGACCTGCTCGGTCCCGAAGGTGACCACCCGCCCCACGTCGTTGCGGGCGAGGTCCAGGAGCATCAGGTGCTCGGCTCGTTCCTTGGGATCCTCGACCAGTTCGGCGGCCATCCTGCGCTCCTCGGCCGCGGTGCGACCCCGGCGCCGGGTTCCGGCGATGGGACGGGAGATGACCCGGCCCTCGAGAAGTTGGACCATCGGCTCAGGTGACGCACCGACCACCGAGACGTCCCGGTCCCGGAGGAAGTACATGTACGGGCTCGGGTTGACCTGGCGAAGGACCCGGTACACGTCGAACGGCTCGGCCCCGAGTTCCACGTCGAAACGCTGGGAGAGGACGACCTGGAAGATGTCGCCGGCGAAGATGTACTCGCGTGCGGCCTCGACGGCGTCCCCGTAGGACTCGGCGCCCATCGTCGAGGACACCTCCGGTGGCTCGTCGTCCGGGTGCGGCGGCAGCATCATGGGTTCGTCGAGCGGACGGGCCCCATCGGCGGCAAGCCGCTCGACGCGAACGACCGCCTCGGCGTACAGGGCGTCGAGGGTGGCGTCGTCCGTATCGGCGGGAATGGTGACATTGGCGATCAGAATGGCCCGTTGGCGCCAGTGGTCGATGGCAACCAGTTCGCCGATGACCGCCATCACGGCATCGGGAAATCCCCGGCTGTCGGGCGGCGCATCGGGCAGGTTTTCGACTTCTCGCACCACGTCGTAGCCCAGGTAGCCCATGAGCCCGTTGTGCAGCGGTGGTAGCCCCTCGATCTCCGGCGAGTTGTGGTGCTCGAGCAGGGCCTCGAGAGCAGCCAGCATCCCCCGGTCGGTCGGGATCCCCCCGGGGAGTTCGCCCTCGGCGAGGAGCTCATCGTCCTTCAGGCGCAACGTCAACGAGGGGTTGCGGCCAATGAACGACCAGCGGCCCCAGGTCTCGCCACGATCCACGCTCTCGAGGAGGAATCCCTCACCTTCGCCGACGCAGCGGGCGAACAGGCTGACCGGGGTCGTCAGGTCGGCCAGCAACTCGCCCCACACGGGGACGACCGTGTGCGACCGGGCCAGGTCGCGGAACTCCTCGCGCCCCGGAGCGGCGACGAGTGCACTCATAGTCTCAGCCTGCTGCGGTTTCGGGCCCGAAAGACCGGAAGAAGCAGCTGTACTCACCGGTGTGGCAGGCGCCGTTCCCCTCCTGCTCCACGGTGAAGAGCAGGGTGTCGCCGTCGCAGTCGAAGAAGGCCTCCCGGATGTACTGGCGGTCTCCAGAGCTCTCGCCCTTGCACCAGTACTCCTGGCGACTGCGGCTCCAGAACCAGGTGCGCCCGGTCTCGAGCGACCGCCGCAGTGACTCGTCGTTCATCCAGGCCATCATCAGGATCCGGCCGGTGCCCTCCTCCTGGATGATCGCAGGCACGAGTCCGTCGGCGTTGTAGGCGACGCCATCGAGTTGGGCTTCGGTGACGCTGATCGGGGTGCATTCCGGCATTCCGAGAGCCTACGCCCGGGCATCTGGAGCACCGCCGGGAGTTTTCGGCAACGGGCCCCGGCACCCGATCCCTCAGAGGTAGAGGCCGGTACTGCCTTCCTCGAGGCGTTGGGCCGCCACGGCGTGTACGTCCCGCTCTCGGAGGATGATGTGGTCGCTGCCCCGGACCTCTACCTCGTAACGATCTTCCGGGTTGAACAACACCTGGTCCCCGACCTCCATCGCCCGCACGTTCGGTCCGGTGGCGACCACCTCGGCCCAAACGAGGCGTCTAGACATCTGGGCGGTAGCCGGGATCAGGATGCCGCCCGAGGAGCGGCGCTCCCCCTCCGGGGCGTCGGTGCTGACGAGGATCCGGTCGTTGAGCATCTTGATCGGCAGGCCCTCGGAGTCCTCGGGGCCGGGAACCGAGACGAGGCGGGGGGTGCTCACGGAGGAGACGGTAGCGGGCAACGGGTGCTCCGGCGCAGGACCGGAGGAAGAGAATCAGGCAGGCGCCGGACGCACCACGATGCCCGCTGTGGCCATGTGGCGCTTGGCCTCGGCGATGGTGTGCTCGCCGAAGTGGAAGATCGAGGCCGCCAACACCGCATCGGCTCCACCCTCGCGGGCGCCGTCGACCAGGTGATCGAGGCTGCCGACGCCGCCGCTGGCCACGAGAGGCACGCCCGCCGCTGACCCGATGGCCTGGAGCATCTCGAGGTCGAAGCCGTCCCTGGTCCCGTCGCGGTCCATCGAGGTCTGCAGGATCTCGCCAGCACCGAGGCGCTCCACCTCGCCGGCCCACCTGACTGCGTCGATGCGGGTGGGGGCCCTTCCACCGTGGGTGAAGACCTCGAAGCCGCTCGGCACGGCGTCGCTCCGGCGGGCGTCGATGGCCACCACCACGCACTGGCTGCCGAACTCGGCGGCCAACTCTCCGATCACGCCCAGACGCTCGACGGCTGCCGTGTTCACGGAGACCTTGTCGGCGCCGGCACGGAGGATCCGGCGGGCATCGTCTACCGACCGGATGCCGCCACCCACGGTGAACGGGATGAACACCTCCTCGGCAGTCCGCCGCACGACGTCGATGATCGTGTCCCGTGCGTCGGAGGAGGCCGTGATGTCGAGAAGCACCAACTCGTCGGCTCCCTCCCGGTCGTAGCGGGCCGCCAACTCGACCGGATCGCCGGCGTCCCGGAGTCCGACGAAGTTGACCCCCTTGACGACACGGCCATCGTCTACGTCGAGGCACGGGATGATTCGCACGGACCTCATGGGGTTTCCCTTGGCCCGGTGAGCCGTCGAACCGCATCGGCGACATCGACGGTTCCCTCGTAGAGGGCACGTCCCACGATGACGCCAGCGACTCTGCGGCCATCCACATCGAGGGTTGCAAGGTCGTCGAGATGCCCAGGCATCCCGACACCACCCGAAGCCACCACGTCGAGCCGGGTCGCTGCAAGCGCCTCCCGGTACATCTCGAGGTCGGGGCCCTCGAGGGTGCCGTCCCGTTCGATCTGCGTGACCACCAGCGCCTCAGCACCCAGGTCCCCGAAGTTCCGGAGGGCCGCCGCGAGGAGGAGGCCACTCCCCTCGGTCCAGCCATGGACTGCCACCTCGCGACCCCGCACGTCGAGGCCGACCGCCACAGGTCCGAGGGCGGCCACCTCCGCAACGAGGGCCGGGCGCTCGATAGCAGCAGTACCGAGGACCACGCGGCGGACGCCCGCCGTGAACAGCACTTCGGCGTCCTCGACGCTGCGAACACCACCACCCGTCTGGACGGGAACGTCGAGGGCATCGACGACGGCGGCAACGACGGGTCGATTCACCGGGTCGCCGCTCCGCGCAGCATCCAGGTCAACCACGTGCACCCACGGCGCCCCCGCCTCCTGGAAGGCGAGGGCCTGCGCCACCGGGTCGTCCCCGTAGACGGTCTCCCGCCCATAGTCACCCCGGAGGAGACGGACGCAGAGGCCGCCGCGCAGGTCGATGGCCGGAAAGAGGGCGGGGCCGCCGGTCATGCTGGCAGCCGATCCACGAAGTTCTGGAGCACCCGGAGCCCGGTCCCGCCCGACTTCTCCGGATGGAACTGCGTGGCCCAGAGGGTGCCGGAGGCGACGGCTGCGCACACGGTGCTGCCGTACTCACAGGTTGCGACGGTGTCGGGACCGACCGGCGCCGCATAACCGTGCACGAAATACACCCAGGCATCGTCGGCGATGCCGTCGAACAGTGGGTGACGGCCTCCGACCCCGTCCCGGTCGACGGTGTCCAGACGGTTCCACTGCATCTGTGGCCGCTTGACGTCACCGGGAAGCATGGCCACCGTCCCCCCGAGGACGCCGAGGCCCCCACTTCCGGGAGACTCCTCGCTGCCCTCGAACAGGAGTTGCAGGCCCACACAGATGCCCAGGAAGGGACGGCCCCCGTCGATCGCCTGTTGGGCCGCTGCACCTGCGATCCCACGCAGTCCCGACTCCGCCAGTGCCTCGGTGCATCGGCCGAAGGCCCCTACGCCCGGCAGCACGACGCCCGCAGCCGATGCGATCTCGCCGGCGTCCGCCGTGAGGCGTGCATCGGCCCCGACGCGTTCAAGCGCCTTCTGCGCTGATCGAAGGTTGCCGATTCCGTAGTCGAGGACGGCGACGACCGGCCCGTCGGTCACGGGTTCGGTCCGCGCCAGGCGCTCACAGGCTGCCTTTGGTCGACGGCACGTCCGCCCCCTCGACGCTGACGGCATCGCGCAGGGCCCGAGCCACGCCCTTGAAGCCGGCCTCGATGATGTGGTGGGTGTTCTTGCCACGGACCATCGAGATGTGCAGGGTGAGGCGCGCCGCCACGGCGAAGGCTCGCCAGAACTCCTCAACCAACTGGGGGTCAAACGGCGGTTCCCCGAGGATCTTCTCCCCGGGGAAGTCGACCTCGTAGTGGAGGTACGGCCGACCGGACAGATCCAGGGCGACGTCGATCAGGGCCTCGTCCAGCGGCACGCTCACGGACGCAAAGCGTCGGACGCCGGCCTTATCGCCCAGGGCGTCGGCGAGAGCCTCGCCCAGTGCGATCCCGACGTCCTCGACCGTGTGGTGGGCGTCGATCTCGAGGTCACCGCTGCACCGGATGTCGAACCCCAGGCTGCCATGGCGACCCAACTGCTCGAGCATGTGGTCGAAGAACGGGATCCCCGTCTCCGCCGAAGCCTGCGCTCCGGCAGCACCCCCGTCGAGGTCGACGGAGACCGCTATCTGCGTCTCCCTGGTGGTGCGTTTCCGCTCACCGGTCCTGCTCATGTCCTGTCCCTTCTCGTGGTGCTTCCCCCGACAGTTCTCCTGCCAGGACTTCCCGGAGGGCGGCCAGGAAACGGTCGTCCTCCTCATCGGTTCCGATCGTGACCCGCAGGCAACCCTCCAACCCGTCCCAGGACGAGAAGTTCCTCACGAGGACCGAACGGTCCAGCAGGCCCTGCCAGACGTCCTGGCCGGAGGACCCCTCGCAGCGGAAGAGCACGAAGTTGGCCTCCGACGGCCACACCGTCACCTCGAGGTCCCGCAGTGCCGCGACGACCCGTTCGCGTTCGGCCACGAGGGCGGCCACCCGCTCCTCCATCAACTGCCCATGTTCGAGTGCCAGGAGCCCAGCCACCTGCTTCACGGCATCCAGGTGGTATGGGAGCACCACCTTCTCCAACTCCGCCAGGCACCAGGAGGGGCCCATCAGGTAGCCGAGGCGCAGGCCGGCCAGCGCCCAGGTCTTCGAAAAGGTGCGGCTCACCACCAGCGCCCGGTCGTCGTCGAGCAGGTCAACCGCAGAAGTGGCGGTGAACTGTCCGTAGGCCTCGTCGACCACGAGAAGGCCGCCGTAGGACCCCAGCGCCTCCAGGGCCGTCGGAACGACCTCGGGGGCGTCGATCGTCCCGGTGGGGTTGTTCGGCGAGCAGAGGAAGAGCACGTCCGGTTGCTCGGTATCGACAAGCGAACCGACGGCGGCCGCAGAGAGCCCGAAGTCGTCGCCCCGGCGACCGGTCACCACCCTGGTTCCGGTGGACCGGGCGATCTGGGAGTGCATCGCATAGGTGGGCTCGAACACCGCCGCCGAACGGCCGGCGCCCCCGTAGGCCAGAAGGACCGTCTGGATGACCTCGTTCGAGCCGTTGGCGCAGAAGACCTGCGACGCATCGAGCGAGTACCGGCGTGCCAGAGCGGAGCGCAGGTCGATGGCCTCACGGTCCGGGTAGCGATTGAATTCCAGGCCGCGCACGGCATCGGCGAGGGCATCTCCGAAGCCGGCCGGCGGCCGCACCGGCGATTCGTTCGTGTTGAGGCGGACCTCGACCTCGACCTGGGGTGAGTGGTACCCCACGAGTTCGGCGATCTCACCCCTGGCGGATGGGCGCTCAGGCATCATCGTCCTCCTCGATGGCGGCAAGGCGTCGCCGGACCGACTCGGCGTGCGCATCGAGGCCCTCTGCCTCGGCCAGGGCGACCACGTGGGGCCCGAGGGAAGCGAGCGCCGACCGGTCGGCTGTGACCACGTGGAGGTCCTTGGTGAAGTCGGAGACCGCGAGCGCACCGGAGAAGCGCGCCGATCCGGCCGTCGGCAACACATGGCTCGGCCCAGCGATGTAGTCGCCGAGCGACGCCGGCGACCAGGGCCCGCAGAAGACGGCCCCCGCGTGACGAACCCGAACTGCCACATCCTGTGCGTCCTCGACCATGAGTTGGAGGTGTTCCGGGGCGATCCGATCGACGATCTCGATCGCCCTGGCGACGTCGTCGACGAGGACCACGTGCCCGGATGCTGCCAACGTGGACTCGATGTCCCCCCGACGGGGCGAGGACCCGGTGATGGACGCGACCTCGGCCTCGACGGCGTCGGCGACCGACTCGTCCCAGGTGACCAACCAGGCCAACCCATCCGGACCGTGCTCCGCCTGCGCCACCACGTCGATGGCCGCGAACTCGACGGGCGCGGAAGCATCGGCGATGACGACGACCTCGGAGGGACCGGCGAAGGCGGCGGGAACGCCCACGCGGCCGGCCACCTCGCGCTTGGCCAGGGCGACGTAGACGTTGCCTGGCCCGACCACCACGTCGACCGGGCTGATGCTCTCCGTTCCGAAGGCCAGCGCCGCGATCGCCTGCGCTCCACCGACGGGGTGGACGACGTCGACCCCGGCAATGGCCGCTGCCGCCAGCGTCACATCGGCGACCCGGCCATCGGGACCCGGCGGCACGCAGGCCACCACCTCGCCGACACCGGCCACACGGGCCGGAATCGCCGTCATGAGAACGGTGGACGGATACGAGGCTCGGCCCCCGGGGACGTAGCAGCCTGCGCGTTCGACGGGCACCACCACCGAGCGGACCGTCAGCCCGTCCCGTTCCCACTCGTGGCCGGTACGGACCTGGCCATCGTGGTGGAGGCGAATGGATGCAGAGGCAACCTCGAGTGCGGTTCGGATCGGCTCATCGATCGCAGCAAGCGCTGCCTGCATCTCGGCGGAACCGATCACGAGCGAGTCGGGACGGGCGCCGTCGAAGCGCTCCCCGAAGTCGAGTAGCGCCTGGTCGCCACCGGCGCGAACGTCGTCGATGATCTGCCGTACGGCGTCCAGGGGGCCATCCTCCTCGAGGGGGCGATTTGGGAGGACGTCGACGAGGTCCCCTTCGTAGCCGCGCAGGTCGATTCGCCGAAGCACCCCGCCACGCTACCGGTCGCTCCCCCACCGCTCGGTGGGATTTGGGGCACCGGCGCGTATTGGATCTCGATCAGCGCCCGGCCCGGGTGGTCTTCGTTGGACATCTGGAGCAGACTCGGGCCGTGTCCACCGAGCAGGTCGCGCCCTCCGAGAAGCGCATTCCCTCCGATGCCGAACTCTCGTCGGTCGTCAGCCAACTGGACGAGCTCCTCGAACGAGTCGGCGAACTCCTGGCCGACGGTGGGAACGACGACCGCACCAACGACACCGCCGGCCTGCTAGAGGTCGAGCGCCACCTCCGGGGAGCCCGCCGGGAACTCAGCCGCACACGTCGCCGCCTCCGCTGAGGTTCGTCCCGACCGTGTCCTTCAGACACGCCCGCTGCGCGCCACGTCCACCTGGGTGAAAAAGTGCTCAGCGCCCCTCGAGAGGAGCGCTGAGCGGCGAGGTGGGTGGCGGGACCCGACCCTCGCAAGCCAGGTGGCGGGACCTGGCAATCCCAAACGTACTCCAACTCTCGACGAGAGGAAAGCCCACCGGTGCAGGGCTTCTCGGAGTAGAGATTCGCTTTCGATGCGGCAAACCGCTGCCTCGGTCGTCCCGCCGCTCAGACCTCCGAGGCGGGACAGAAGTCGTTGAGGACGCACTCCCCACAACGGGGCTTCCGGCTGGGACAGACACGACGACCGTGCAGGATCAGGCGCATGCTGAAGTCCCCTCGCTCGTTGGCCGGCACCATCGGGTTGAGCTCGAACTCGACCTTCACCGGATCGGTCTCCTCGGTCAGGCCCAGGCGACGCGACAGGCGACCGACGTGGGTGTCGACGGGCAGGCCGGGCAGGCCCAGCGCCACGCTGCGGACCACGTTTGCCGTCTTACGGCCCACCCCGGGCAGGGACGTCAACTCGGCCATCTCGCCCGGCACCTCGCCGTCATAGGCCTCGACGAGCCTCTGAGCCATGCCGAGCAGGCTGCGGGCCTTGTTGATGTAGAAGCCGGTCGAGCGGACGATCTCCTCCAACTCGGACGGAACCGCCCCTGCGAGGTCCTCCGGCGTCGGGTACCGGGCAAACAACACCGGCGTGACCATGTTGACACGCTTGTCGGTGCACTGGGCCGACAGGATCGTCGCCGCAAGGAGTTCGAAGGGGTTGCGGTGCGTGAGCTCACACTCGGCGTCTGGGTACTCGCCGGTCAGGCGACGGTTCGTCTCCCTAGCGCGGCCAGCCGGTGTTCTCGGGCGCCCCATGCCTTCGAACGTACCGCCTGCCCGGGGCACACGGGTACTCCTGTGCCCCGAGGTAGCCTCGCCGCCGATGGCAACCGAACCCGAACGCCTCGAAGTCTCCGACGGGACCGACACCGTCGTCCTCACCAGCGCCCGCAACGGCTGGCTCGTCGAACTCCGGGTGGAGGGAGACGACGACGTCCGACGGCAACGCCTCCTCGAGGCCGCCACCCAGACGGTCATGCTGGGAGAGGGCGGACGACTCGAACTCTGGATCGAGGACGCCACGCCTGCTTGCGACCGGGTACCGCTCGCTGCCGGCTTCACCCACTTTCGGGACCTGTGGCGGCTCGAGCGGCCTCTCCCCGCCCCCGACACCGACCTCTCCACACGTGCCTTCAGCTCAGCGGACGCCGATGCCTTCCTCGAGGTCAACAACCGGGCATTCCACTGGCACCCCGACCAGAGCGACCTCACCCACGAGGAACTGGCACAAAAGTGCGCCGAGCCCTGGTTCGACCCCGATGGATTCCGCCTGTTCGAACTCGAAGGCCGACTGGCCGGCTTCTGCTGGACGAAGGTCCACACCGACGAGACACCACCCGCCGGCGAGATCTACGCGATCGCCGTGGACCCCGACTTCCACGGCCGCGGCCTTGGCAGGGAACTCCTGCTCGACGGCCTCGCCTGGCTCGCCGGGCAGGGACTGCGACACGGGATGCTCTACGTCGAATCCGACAATCGGCATGCCAACCGGCTCTACGACGAACTCGGGTTCCGGCGCTCCAGGATCGACCGCGCCTTTCAGCGCATCGTCCGGTGAGTAGCGCCACCCCAGCGGGACTCCCGGTCACCCGCTACGACCACGATCGGGCCGCCCTCGGAAGGTTGCTCGGCGACGAGCCCGACTATCGGATCGACCAACTCTGGCAGGGCCTCTACGAGGACCTCGCCGGCCCGGCGGAGATCACGACACTCCCAGCAGTCCTGCGCGACCGCCTCGTGGGTGAGCTCCCGGCAGGCCTGACAGAGGAGACCCGCTCGACCGGTGACGACGGGGAGACCGTCAAGTGGCTGTGGCGCCTCACCGACGGAGCCCTGGTCGAGACCGTGCTGATGCACTACGCCGAGCGGTCCACGGTCTGCGTGAGCAGCCAGTCAGGCTGCGCCATGGGGTGCGGCTTCTGCGCCACCGGGCAGATGGGCTTCGACCGACACCTGACCACCGGTGAGATCGTCGAACAGGTCGTACGGGCCCAGCGCGAGGCCGGCGAGCGTCGCGTCTCGAACGTCGTGTTCATGGGTATGGGTGAGCCGCTCGCCAACTACGAACGCACCTGGGGGGCTGTGGAACGCATCCACGGCGCCCTCGGACTCTCGGCACGGCACCTCACCATCTCCACGGTCGGCCTCGTGCCCGGAATCCGCCGACTGGCGGAGGAGCAACTGCCCGTGAACCTGGCGGTCTCCCTCCACGCAGCGGACGACGACCTGCGAGATGAACTGGTGCCGGTCAACCGCCGGTGGCCGCTGGCGGAGTTGGCCGACGCCTGCAGGCATCACATCCGCTCCACCGGTCGTCGCCTCTCTTTCGAGTGGGCGCTCATCCACGACACCAACGACCGGCCCGAGGACGCCAGGCGCTTCGCCGCCTATGCCCGGCCCCTTGGCGCACATATCAACCTCATTCCCCTCAACCCGACGCCCGGATGGCCGACACGCGGATCCTCACCACGGCGGGTCGCCGACTTCGCCGACGAGTTGCGGGCCCACGGGGCCAACGTGACGGTCCGTCACACACGGGGAACCGAGATCGATGCTGCCTGTGGCCAACTGCGCGCCGACCGGATGGACGTCCCGGTCGAGGCGCCGGTTCGGCGGCAAGCGGCGGCGGCCCTGCCAGACTGACGCTATGGAGCCACAGCGACGCTGGATCAACCGGTACCAGCCACAGACCCTCGTAATCGGCACCATGCTCCTCTACCTCGAAGGCGTCTTCAGCATGATTCGGGGTTCCAAGGTGCTGCTGCTACTCGGCCTACTCATGCTCCCCTCGGCCTACCTGATCGCCAACGACAAGAAGGTCGGTTGGCAGATGGCCGTCGCAGTGTCGGGCCTGGCCATCGTCGCGCGCATCCAGATCTACGGCTTCAAGCCCGACCTCTTCCTGGTGCTCCTGTTCCCGGGAGCACTCCTGGCGCTGCTCCTGCACCCGATGAGCCGGGAACACCAGCGAATCTGGTTCGACTGACCCGGTGGCCGACGAACCGCATCTTGGAAACGGCCCGCTCCCCCCGGGAGGCCCCCTCCCCCCGGAAGAGAAGGCGGCTGCGGTGCGCTCGATGTTCGACGCCATCGCTCCCCGGTACGACCTCCTCAACCGCCTGCTGACCTTCCGACTCGACGTTCGCTGGCGCCGTCGCACCATCGACGACCTCGCCCTGCCCGCCGGATCCACCGTGCTCGACCTCGCCTGCGGCACCGGCGACCTCTGCAGGGACCTCGACCGGGCCGGCCACCGCCCGATCGGCATGGACCTCTCCTGGGGGATGCTGGCGGCAGCGCGCACCGACGCCCCCCTCGTGCACGCCGACGCCCTGCGCCTGCCCACACCGTCCGGGACGGTCGACGGCGTCACCTGCGGCTTTGCCCTCCGAAACCTGGCCGCCCTGGAACCCTTCTTCGGGGAACTGGCCAGGGTCCTGCGTCCCGGTGGTCGGATCGCCCTCCTCGAGGTCGATCGACCACTCAATCCCCTGCTCCGGGCTGGACACTCCGTGTACTTCGGGCGGGTGGTGCCCTTCATCGGCGGCCTGCTCTCCGACCGCACCGCCTACCGCTACCTTCCCCGGTCGGTCGTGTACCTGCCCACTGAACCCGAACTGTTACACCAGATCATGCAGGCCGGATTCACCGACGTGACCAAGATCCACCTCTCGGGTGGCATCGCCCAACTGCTCACGGCGACCCGCAACGCCTGAACTCAGTCGCACGGAGGCGGGTCAGGCGGAGAGCACCAAGCCCAGGGCAAGCAGGGACCCGGCGACCAACTGCGTCCGGGCCGTGACCGCTAGCACCCCGATTAGACGTGGGCCCTCGGCGCCACCGAGGACGTCCCGCACAGCCGGTCCGGCTACGACGCCTCCGCCCAGGACCAGCAGGCACCACGGACGCGAGAGGGCACACAGGGAAGCGAGGACCAGAGCCCCGTCGAGGAAGGCCACGTAGAGCCAGCGGGCCGCCCGGTCGCCGATGCGGACCGCCAGCGTGCGCTTCCCGGAGACCGTGTCACCGGCGATGTCGCGGAGGTTGTTGACCGCAAGGAGGGCGCAGGCCAGTAACCCGACAGCGCTCCCGGCGAGGAGGGCGAGGCCGGTGATCCGGCCGGCCTGCACGTATGCGCTACCGACGGTCGCCACGAGACCGAAGAACACAAACACGGCTACCTCCCCCAGGCCGAGGTAGCCGTACGGCTTCGGCCCACCCGTGTAGAACCAGGCAGCGGCGATAGCAGATGCGCCCACGATGAGCAGCCATGGCGAGACCACGAGCGACAGGACGAGCCCAACGACACCCGCCACCCCGAAGGCAACGAACGCTGCCCGGCGGACCTCCCCGGCGCTGGCCAGTCCGGATCCGACGAGGCGCCGAGGTCCGATCCGGTCGAGTCCGTCCGTGCCCCGGAGTCCGTCGGACAGGTCGTTTGCGAAGTTCACGCCGACCTGGAGGGCGAGGGCCACGACCAGTGCGGCCAGAGCCCGCCACCAGACGATGCCGTCACCGACACCCACCGCCACTGAGGTTCCGACCAGCACCGGCACCACCGCAGCCGGAAGGGTGCGCGGACGAGCCCCGAGGATCCAGCGTCGCATGAGTGCAGTCTGCCACCGGCGACCGTTCCCTTCGACCACGCTCGGATACCTGTCGCTAGCGTCACCCAGATGAACCGACTCGCCGGTGAATCAAGCCCCTATCTCCGCCAGCACGCCGACAACCCGGTCGACTGGCACCCCTGGGGTGACGATGCATTCGCCGAAGCCCGGCGCACCTCCCGGCCGGTGCTGCTCTCGGTGGGCTACTCCGCATGCCACTGGTGCCACGTCATGGCGCACGAATCCTTCGAGGACCCGGAGACGGCGGACCTCATGAACCGCTGGTTCGTGAGCGTGAAGGTCGACCGCGAGGAACGACCCGACGTCGACGCCATCTACATGGATGCCGTCACCACCCTGGCCGGGCGGGGCGGCTGGCCGATGACCGTGTTCCTCGACCCCGAGGGCCTTCCCTTCCACGCAGGCACCTACTGGCCGAAGCGGGAGCGGGGCGGAATGCCCTCGTTCCGACAGGTGCTCACCGCCGTCCACGAGGCCTGGACCGACCGCCGTGACGACCTCACCGAGATGGGATCCCGGGTGCTCGACCGCATGGCCATCCATGCCGACCTCGAGCCCGGCGAGCACCTCCCACCGATCAACACGCTCGAGCAGGCGGTCGGGGTGCTCCGAAGCCAGCACGATCCCCACTGGGGAGGCTTCGGCGGCGCCCCGAAGTTCCCGCAGACGATGAGCCTCGAGGCTCTCCTCCGGCGGCAGGTCGCTGCCCCCGATCCGAGCCTCGCCGGGGTGATCGGAACGACCCTCGATGCAATGGCCTCCGGTGGCATGGCGGACCAGGTCGGCGGAGGATTCGCCCGCTACTCGGTGGACGAGCGGTGGCTGGTCCCCCACTTCGAGAAGATGCTCTACGACAACGCCCTGCTCGCCCGGACCTACCTGCACGCCTGGCAGGTCCTCGGGCACGATCGTTGGCTACAGGTCGCCGAGGAGGCCATCGGGTACGTGCTCCGGGACCTTCGACTCCCGGGCGGTGGGTTCGCTGCTGCCGAGGATGCCGACTCGGAGGGAGTCGAAGGTCGCTTCTACGTCTGGTCCGAGTCGCAGGTACGGGCAGCCTCCGGCCCCGACGCAGACGAGGCGATCACCTGGTACGGCGTCAGCCCGGAGGGCAACTTCGAGGGCGCCAACATCCTGCACCGTCCAGTTCGGGGCGACCTGCTGCGCCCGTCCGGGGTGGAGCGTGCCCGGCAGGCCCTCTTCGATGTCCGGGAACTGCGGGTCCGCCCCGGACTCGACGACAAGGTCCTGACCGAGTGGAACGGCCTGATGCTCGCCACACTCGCTGAGGCTGCCGCCGCCACCGGCCGGGAGGACTGGCTGATAACTGCCAGGGAGAACGCCGACTTCCTCCTCACCCACCTCCGTCGCGAAGACGGCCGCTGGCTCCGCTCCTGGCAGTCCGAGGCCGGTGCACGGCACCTCGGATACGCAGCAGACCACGCCGCCATGGTCGACGCCCTCACCCGCCTCGGAGAGGCGACCGGGGAGGCCCGCTGGACCGATGAGGCGATCAGCTCGGCCGACCTCCTCCTCGACCTCTTCACGGACCGGGTGAACGGCGGATTCTTCACCACCGGTGACGACGCCGAACGGCTCGTGACACGTCCCAAGGACGTGCTCGACAACGCCCACCCCAGCGCCAACAGCCTGGCCGCCGTAGCCCTGCTCCGCCTGGGAGCCCTCACCGGCGAACGGCGCTACACCGAAGCCGCTGAATCCGTGCTGCTACTCCTCGGACGCCTCGTCGCCGACCATCCGACGGCGTTCGGACACCTGCTCGGGGCCGTGGACCTCCTGCATGCCGGCATCACCGAAGTGGTCGTCACCGGACAGCGTCCCGACCTCGTGGAGGCCGTCCGAGGGACGTATCGGCCGAATCTCGTCCTGGCCTGGGGAGAACCGCGACCCGGACCGCTCTGGGACGGACGCGACGGCGACAGGGCCTGGGTCTGTCGGGACTTCGCCTGTCGGGCCCCCGTCAATGACGTTGAGAGCCTGCTCGCCGAACTCTGAGGCCGGGCGCCTAGGCCGCCTTCTCGAGGGAGAAGGTTCCTGCAATCTAAGGAGGCCCTTGTGGCCCGGCAGCATCATCGATGTCGTCGCGGTAGACGCTGTTGTGGTCGCAACACTCGGTGCAGTAAGCAGGTGTGAGATGAAGCGCAGAATAATTGCCGGTATCACCGTAGGGATCGGGGTGGCGACCCTCACGGCGGTGCTATTCAGCGTGGAGGGTTAGCCAGATGTCCTCGTCGTACCTACCGTGGTGGCACGACCAATTCTTGGTCGTCGACGGTGGCGGGATCGTCCGTTGACCTCGGCGCCGCTCGCCCCGGGGTCGGTCTCGCTGCGGCTCTACCCCCACGACCTCCCGGCTGTCAAGCAGGTTGAGATCCTGCGTCGTCAGGCGAAACGCGCCGTCGAGATCGGGTACGACGGCGTGATGGTCTCCGAACACCACGCCGACTTCCCCAACTACTTACCCAACCCAGTCCAGCTAGCGGGGCTGTTGCTCGATGTGATGCCGACGGGTTGGGTCGCGCCATGTCCGATGCTGCTACCTCTTAAGCCTTACGCGCTCACCGTGGAGGACCTGGCCTGGCTCTCGGCCGCGTATCCCAGTCGGATCGGAGTCGGATTCGCCGCCGGTGCCCTCCCCGTCGACTTTGAACTCGCCGAGATCCCCTTCGACGAAATCGGCGCTCGCTTCAAGACCGCCCTCCCTCTGGCAGTGGCTGCCCTCCGCGGCCACGGTCCGCAGCCCCTCGGTCGCGACCGGGCCGTCCGACGCCTCGCCAACAACCCGCTACCCATCCTGATCGCCGCGCAGAGTCCGGCTGCCTGTCGCCGGGCGGCGGCGCTCGACTGCGGGGTGCTGTACGACAGCCTCCATGCTCCCGAGGTCTACGCCCGCCTCGGACGCGCTCACCGAGAAGCCGGCGCGGCCCATGGCCGAGTGCTGATCCGACGGGTGTGGATCGGTGATCCGCCCGAGGCGGAAATGGCGGCCCAAATGGACCACTACCGCAGTTACACCAAGAAGGCGGCAAGCCGGAACTGGACGGAGGACTCCCTCGTCCAGGGAGCGTCCCCCGAGGCCGCCGCAGACGCCCTTCTCACCGTCCTTGAGGACAGTGACTGCGACACCGTCAACATTCGCATCCATGTCAAAGGGATCACGCCCGAACAGATCGATCGACAACTCGATCTCCACGCCGCCGGATTCGTCGACTGGGTCCGAGAGGGACTCGCCGGCTGATCCTCAGACGCCACCACCGGATACCGGTGGCTAAGAGGAGGCCACTGGGGTCGACTCAGGTTAGACAGCCGCCTTCTCGAGGATATGGATGCCACAGGCCGAGCCGAGGCCGATCACGTGGGCAAGGCCGACCCTCGCCCCCTCGATCTGCCGGTCGCCGGCCTCGCCCCGCAGGTGGGTGGCCACCTCGTAGACGTTGGCAACACCGGTCGCCCCAATCGGGTGACCCTTCGAGATGAGGCCACCCGACACGTTCACCGGAAGGCGACCGTCGCGGAACGGCGCACCGGAATCGATGAAGTCGCCGGCCCCGCCCGGCTCGCACAGGCCGAGGTTGTCGTAGTGGATGAGCTCCGCCGTGGCGAAGCAGTCGTGGAGTTCCACCAGGTCGAGGTCCTCGGGTCCGACTCCGGCCGCCTCGTAGGCCTGGGCTGCGGCGCTACGCGTCAGGGTATTGACGTCGGGTTGGACCTGGCCGGACTCGACCCACGGGTCGCTCGTCAGGACCGAGGCCGAGATCTTGACGGCCCGCTGCTGCGCCTCGGCGGGCAGGGACCGCAGACGCTCCTCGGAGACCAGCACCACGGCCGCCGCCCCGTCGCCCGTCGGGCAGCACATGAGCGTCGTGTTGGGGTAGCTCTGGACCGGCGAGCCCATGATCTGTTCGAGGCTGAACTCCTTCTGGTACTGGGCCAGCGGGTTCAGGGTCGAGTGGAGGTGGTTCTTGTAGGCGACCTTGGCGAACTGCTCGAACCCGACGCCCTCGTTCTCGTAGGCGTACCCCGTGCCCGCCTGCGCGAACACGCCGGGCATGGTCTCCGTGCCGAGAATCCCGTCGATCGACGTCACCGCCTCATAGCGACCGGTCGGTTCGAAGACCTTGCGCTCCGACCGGGACTTGCCAGCCAGGAGGCCCATCTTGCCCATCTGCTCGACACCGACGGCAAGGCCCATCTGGGCCTCGCCGGCCTTGATCGACATGTACGCCACCCTGATGGCCGTAGCCCCGGTGGCGCAGGCGTTGGTGACGTTGTAGACGGGGATGCCCGTCTGGCCGATCTGCTTCTGCAGGCGCTGGCCGAATCCCGGCGGCTGAAAGAGGCTTCCGGCGGCGAGGACGTCCATGTCGTGGATTCCCACACCACCGTCGGCGAAGGCATCGAGGCAGGCCTGTGAGGCCAGGTCGAAGGCGTCCAACTCCGGGTAGCGGGCAAAGCGGGTCATGCTGGCTCCGAGGACCCAGACTGAATCTCCAGACATATGCCTTCCTTTCTGTTGCTGTGATTGCCGCTCGGTGGGGTCCGTGCGACTCTCAGGCGGAGGCGTAGCCGTAGGCCACGCACTCCGTGCCATCGTCGTCGGTCCCGCAGACGTAGGTGGTGAATTGAACGCGCATTCCCAGTTCTGCAGACATCGGATCGTCGAGGCCGACCACGTTCGAGCGGACGGAGGTGCCGTCCTCGGTCTCGACGATCGCCGAAACGAACGGGACCGGGATGCCCGGTGCCGCGTTGTGGACCACGCTGTAGGCCTTCAGGACACCGGCACCGGCGACCCGTACCTGCGAAAAGCCTGTCCCCCCACAGTTGGCACAGGCGTTGCGCCGATCGAAGTAGCGGGCTCCGCAGTCCGTGCACTCACTGGCGCGGAGGTGGGGATCGTCACCGAGTTGCAGGTAGCCGACGATCGGCACCTGGCTGGCGGAGGTCTCATCGGACATTCGGGTCTCCGGGTCAGTGGATCGGTTCGCAGAGAGAACGCGGGGTGACCCTACCGTCCGACCTCCGGGAGCCGAACATCGGGGATCCCCCAGTGGCCACGGTGCAGAACCTCGCCGAGTTCTCGCCGGCCCCGTTCGGCCGATGTGGAGGGGCGCTGATCGTCGGGTGCCGGATACCCGATGGCGACGGCCCCGATCGCCCGCTGGCCACCGGGGACGTCGAACCTGCGGGAGATATCACGTTCGTGCCCGAACAGGCCGAAGAAGCAGCAGCCCAGACCCTCGTCGACCGCGAGGAGTTGAAGCGCCATCGCCGAGAACGCCGCATCGATGAACCAGTACGGGATGGGCCAGTCCTCGTCGGACCCACCGAGCTCCGTCGAGGCCTTGTCCGGCTCCGAGTACCGGTCGAGGTAGCGGCCTGCGTCCGCATAGACCACGACCAGGGCAGGTGCAAGCGGCAGGCGCGGCCAGGGGAACGTATCGCGGGCCTGCTCGGGGAGGGTGACCCTCCAGTAGGCGGAGGTCTGTTCAGGGCCCTCGAGGACGAGGAACTCCACGCCCTGGGCGTTGCCGGCCGACGGGGTCCGGCGGGCACGATCGACGAGGTCGTCGACGAGGCCCGGAGGAAGGGAGCGATCGAGGAACGAGCGGCACGACCGTCGGGCTTCGAGCGCCTCGCGAACGCCCTGTTTCGCACTCCCTCGATCGTCGGCTGCCTGCCCCGGCTGGGCCGGGTCGGCAGGAGCGCTGCTCAGAGGAGTTTCTCGAGGTCCTCGGCCAGGGCCCAGCCGCAGGCCACGACGACGTCGCCCCTCCCGGTGTCGAGGCCGTCGAACAGGCTGGACACATCGGCGTCGATCATCTCGGGCTTGAGGCTGCAGTGGTCGAAGACGCAGGCTTGGCTGCCGGACCCCTTGGAGCGGAAGGCATGCTCGTCATAGTTGAGGGTGGAGAGGCCGAAGCGCTTCACGAACCGACGTCCCCAGGCTCGCTCCTCGCCCGAGGCACGGTGGCCGGGACGGGGATTCACATCAGCAAGGGACCGGTACGCCTCGAAGCCGGCCGGGCTGTTGAAGCGGGTGCCGATGACCACGTCTTCGTCGGGAAAGGCGAGCACGGCGCGTCGCAACAGCTCGGTCACGAGGGCACGCAGGACCGTGTCGCGCTTGCTGGTTCGGCGTACCGACGCCAATCCGACGATTACGCTCGGGGTGCCGCCGATGCGTTCGAGCGTCGAGAAGGCAAAGCCCTTCAGGCGACCACCATCGCGGGCGGTGGTAGCTAGGACCCAGTCCTCGCTCTGCTTGGACAGCAGGCCAATGCCCAGGGGATTCGGCCCGACCTCGCAGAGTTCTGCCATGTCCTCGATCTCGGCATCACCGAGCATCGAACAGTCCTTGGTCTCGACCTCGATCGCCATCGGCTCAGGTCCCTTGCTCTCGGACGATTTACCAGCCTGGCTACCAGGAGGAGGGCCCTGACCGGTCGTGGCGACTGCCGCACACGTCCCTACAGCCTGCCGTCCCACGGGGTCGATCCCAACCCGGCCATGCTGCGCGGCCGGTTCGGATCGGACAAGAGCGGGCCGCGACGCTGGCTCAGCCGACGACCACGGCCTCGGCACCCAACAGGACCCGTAGTTCGCCGACTAGGCCCCCCGAGGGGTTCACGCAGTAGTCGGCGGGGAGCCGAAGGACCTGTCGGTCTCCCAGGTGGAGGTAGACCTCGGCATCGCCGGGGTGCGCCGCCAACAGCGCCTTGAGTTCGTCGACCGTCGACTCACTCACCTGTTCGATGGGGAGTCGCACCCGCACCGGGCGCGAGGAGGGGAGGTCGCCCATCTCGACGACCTCGACCTCATGGCAGAGAAACTTCGGGACGCCTTCGCGACGACCGTCCAGGCGGCCGCGGACGAGCACGATGGCATCCTCATCGAGTTTGTGGCCGTGTTCGGTCATCGTCCTCGGGAACACCATGACCTCGACCGACCCGCTGAGGTCCTCGAGGTCCAAGACCGCCATGAGGTCGCCCTTGCGGGTCCACTTCTTCTGGAGGTTGCTGATCACTCCTCCGATCGTGTGCTGCATCCCGTCCTCGACATCGGCCAGTTCTGAGACCATGAGGTCGCACTTGCTGCGAAGGGCCACCTCGTAGCCCGACAACGGATGCTCCGAGACGTAGAGCCCCAACATCTCCTTCTCGAAGGCCAGGCGGACGGACTTGTCGAACTCGACGTCGCTGATCGGGATCCGTTCGTCGAACAGCGGGTCGGACTCACCCTCCCCGAACAGGGACATCACGCCCATATCGTGCTCCCGGCGCCGGGCGAGGGTGTGCTCGATCACCTGTTCGTGTGCGAGCAGGAGGCCCTGTCGGGGATGCCCAAGGGCGTCGAAGGCCCCAGCCTTGATGAGTGACTCGACCGTGCGCTTGTTCAGCACCGTGCTGGAGCAGCGTTCGACGAAGTCGTAGAAGTCGGCGAACGGGCCCCCGGCATCGCGCTCAACCAGCAGGAGCTCGACGAGCCCCTCCCCCACGTTTCGCACCGCCGACAATCCGAACACGATCCGACCGGCACCCGTTCCGTTGGCGTCCAGATCGTCGACCGGGATGGCATGGAAGTCACTGCGGGCCGTGTTGATGTCGGGGACCCCGACGTCGATGCCCATGATCCGACACTCGTTCAGGTAGGTGGCTGCCTTGTCGAGGTTCGACTTCACGCTGGTGAGCAACGCTGCCATGTACTCGATCGGATAGTTGGCCTTCAGGAACGCGATCTGGTAGGCGATGTAGCCGTAGCCGTACGAGTGGCTCTTGTTGAACGCATAGTCGGCGAACTGTTCGATTTTGTCGAAGACATCTTCACCCAGGGCTATGCCGTAGCCCGTCGCCTCACAGCCGGCGACGAAGTTCTTGCGTTCATTCTGCATGGCCTCGCGGTCCTTCTTGCCGCAGGCCCTGCGCAGTTTGTCGGCGTCTGCCAACGAGTAGGCGGCGAACTTCTGCGCCACGCGCATGACCGACTCCTGGTAGATCATCAGCCCAAAGGTGTCGGCGAGAAGCTCCTCGGCATCGGCGTGGAAGTAGGTAACCGGCTGTCGGCCGTTCTTGCGGTCTGCGTAGTCGTTGTGCATGTTCGTGGACATCGGGCCCGGCCGGTACAGGGCAACGAGCGCTGCAACATCCTCGAAACAGGTCGGAGCGAGCGATCGCATGAGGGAGCGCATCGGCCCCGACTCGAGTTGGAACACGCCGATCGTGTCGCCACGCGCCAGAAGGTCGAAGGTGGCCTGATCGTCGAGCGGCACCTCGTCGATGTCGACGACCTCGCCCCGGGTGGCCTCGACGAGGGTCAGGGTGTCGGTGATGACGTCCAGGTTACGGAGGCCCAGGAAGTCCATCTTGAGGAGTCCAAGGTCCTCGACGGCGTGCATCTCGTACTGGGTAACCACCGGCGCATCGCCGGGATCCTGACCGGATTCGGGCTTCCGTTGGATGGGGAGGTAGTTCGTCAGGGACTCCTTAGTGATCACCACGGCGGCGGCATGGATGCTGTCCTGGCGCCGGAGGCCCTCAAGTCCCCGGGCCACGTCGACGACCTTGCGCACGTCGCTGTCGTCTCCGTACATCTGGCGCAGGTCGGTGGCCATCTTGAAGCCGTCGGCGTGCTGCTCGGTCTCCTCGAGGCAGGCGGCAAGCGGGGTGTCGCGGCCCATGATCAGTGGCGGCATCGCCTTGGCGACCCGGTCGCCCATGCCATACGGGTATCCGAGCACCCTGGCGGCATCGCGGACGGCGGCCCGAGCCTTGATCTGCGAGAACGTGACGATCTGGGCGACATGGTCCCGGCCGTAGCGTTCGGCCGCGTAGCGGATGACCTCGTCCCGGTGGCGGGAATCGAAGTCCATGTCGATGTCCGGCATGTTGCTCCGGCTCGGGTTCAGGAAGCGCTCGAACAGCAGGTCGTACCGGATGGGATCCAGGTCGGTGATCTCGAGGGAGTAGGCCACGGCACAACCCGCAGCACTGCCCCGGCCGGGGCCGACCCGGATGCCCCGGTCCCGCGCGTACCTGATGATGTCCCAGGTGATGAGGAAGTACGAGGAGAAGCCCATGTCTCCGATGATCTTCAACTCGTAGGCCAGACGATCGACGACGGTGTCGGAGAGCGTGTCGCCCCACCGCTTCCGGGCGCCCTCGAACGTCAGGTGCTCGAGGTAGGCGTTGTCGTTGGGGAAGCCCTCGGGCAGCGGGAAATCGGGGAGCTGCGGCTTGCCGAACTCGATCTCGACGTCGCAGCGTTCGGCGATCAAGAGCGTGTTGTCGCACGCCGCCGGAACCTCACGAAAGAGGTCACGCATCTCGCCGGCGGACTTCACGTAGTGCTGGGAGCCGTGGAACCGGAACCGCTTCTCGTCGCTCATCAGCGAGCCGGTCTGCACGCACAACAGTGCGTCGTGCGACACCGCATCGTCCTCGCAGGTGTAGTGGCTGTCGTTCGTGGCCAGCAGCGGCGCACCCAGCTCCTCCGCCAGGCGGATGAGCTGCGGGTTGGTGCGTTGCTGCTCGGGAATGCCGTGGTCCTGGAGTTCGACGAACAGGTTGTCCCGGCCGAAGATGTCCTGGAGGCGCCCGGCCCGCTCCCGGGCCCCTTCGTAGTCGTCGGCGAGGAGCGCCTGGAGGACCTGGCCGCCGAGACAGCCCGTGGTGGCGATGAGCCCCTCGCTGTGGTCGGCGAGAACCTCCCAGTCGACCCGGGGCTTGTAGTAGTAGCCCTCGAGGAACGCCCGGCTGGCTACCTGGATCAGGTTCCGATAGCCGGTGGAATTCTCGGCCAGGAGGGTCAGGTGGTAGTAGAGCTTGCGCCCGCCCTCGGTCTCACCGCCGGAGTCGTCGAGTCGGCCACGGCGGGTGGGTCGTTCGCTGCGCGACTCGTGCGCCATGTACGCCTCGGTGCCCAGCACCGGCTTGATTCCCTGCTTCCTGCACTCCCGGTAGAAGTCGACGACCCCGTACATGTTGCCGTGATCGGTGATGCCGATCGCCGGCTGGCCGTCGGCGACCGCAGCCGCCACGATGTCCTCGATCCGGGCCGCTCCGTCCAGCAGCGAATACTCGGTGTGGACGTGGAGGTGGCTGAAGGAATCGGTCACGGGACCCGCGGCCCGACTCAGAGGTACGTGCCCGGTCGGGCGTCGACGCCGGGCGGTGCCTGGCCGGAGGTCAACTCGGCCCGGCGCATACCGTCCAACTGCTGCTGGGCGGCCATCTGCTGAGCGAACAGAGTCGCCTGGATACCCTGGACGAGTCCTTCCAGCCAGCCGACCAGCTGCGCCTGGGCGATCCGCAGTTCATCGGCGCTCGGCGCCTCACCTTCGCCGAACGACAGGGCCAGCCGACCCAGCTCGTTGCGAAGGTCCTCGGAGAGGGCCGATCCGAGTTCCTCGACCGAGGTCTCGTAGATCTCCTTGAGGCGGTCGCGACTGGCCTCGTCGAGGGCCGCGGCACGGACTTCCTCCAGTAGTTGCTTCATCATCGTTCCGACCCGCATCACCTTGGCCGGATGCTCGATCGTCTCGTCGACGGAGTCGTCGTCCTGAAGGTCCTGGTCATCGAGTTTGAGGATCTCGGGCTGGTCCATTCGTGGGTCTTCGCCACCCGGTTCGCTCGTCGCCTCCATCGGTCCGACTCTAGGCCGACGGGAGGACGCGCGGAGCCACGCCCGGTGGCAGCATCGGCCACCCGGTGGTCACGTCACGACGCCGACGGCCGGCACCAGCATCTCGTCCGGCGTGAGCGAGCCGTGGCGCCCGATCAGGCGGATCGACATCACCTCGGCGGGGTCTCGAAAAGCGACCTGCTCCCTGGCCACAAGGGCCACGTCCCCCAGCCGGGAGCGAGCCGCCGGCCCGAGTCGGGGCCCCAGCCAGCACTCGGCCTCGACCTCGTCACGGGTCCGGATCCATGCCAGGTCCCCGAACGCCTCGACTGCTGCGGCATGGAGCTCTGCAGCGGCCCCCGGGCGCGCATGGAGCCACCGGAACCGGGCCTCGCCGCTCTGTCCGTCCAGGCAGGAGGTCACCTCCGGGGGCAGGTCGAGGATCCGGTCCCCCACGTGCACCTGACCGTGATCGGCGGTCACGACGACGGCGGTCCCGGGCGGCACCCGGTCGATGATTGCGTCGACCATCGCATCGCAGTCGGCCAGTTCCTCTTCGTAGCGGTCCTCGAGGCCGTACTCGTGGGCGGTGCGGTCGATTCCGTCCCAGTAGGCGTAGACGAACGGCTCAACCGAGGCGAGGAGATCGACGGTCCGGTCCACCAGGTCCTGGCGATCCGTGTAGCCGACGAGTCGGGTCGCCGACAGGTGGGCCCGTGAGAAGCCCGAACCGGCGAATTCGGACCGGGTGACTACCGGTGGGTGCTGGCCGCCGAAGGCCGGACACGGTTGGAAGGTCGACGGATCGATCCGCCGTCTGGCATCCCCGTCGCCGGTCGTCCAACGGAGGGCGTTGAGGACCGCACCGTCCACGGCGATCCGATAGCCCACGACACCATGCTCGCCGGGTGGGCACCCGGTGGAGATGGAGGTCAGCGCCGCCGCCGTGGTGGTCGGTGCGACGGTGGTGATCGGACGTCCCTCCATGGCCGCCAGTACCGGTGCAGCGCCGCGGCGCTGTTGCAACTGGTTCCAGCCCAGGCCGTCGAGCACAAGGAGCAGAACCCGACGGGCGGAGAGCAGGTCGTGGGAGAGCCAGTCGGGTTCATGGGATCCTTCGAGAAGGGCGGGGACGAGTCCGGTCACACAGGCGTCGCCGTAGTCGGGAAGCAGGGGCCCTTCGATCGAGTGATCCAACTTGTCCCTCACGACTCGAACGTAGCGCGGGAGTGGCCGTCTAGGATCGGACTCCGTGAAGGTCTCGACCCGTGGCGACTACGCGAGTCGGGCGCTGCTCTCCCTCGCACTCCATGGCGACGGGCAGACGCCCCGTTCCGTCCGTGATATCGCCGACCAGACGGCCCTCCCCCAGCCCTACCTCGAGCAGATCCTGCTGGCCCTCAAGGGAGCCGGTCTGGTGCGCTCGAAGCGCGGTGTCGGCGGCGGCTACGTACTGGCCCGCGAGCCCGGGACGATCCTGCTCTCACAGATCGTGTCGGCCGTCGACGGACCGATCGTGGCCGGTGACTTTTCAGAGCCGCACACCGACGGTGCCTGCGACCACGAGGGGCAGTGCGTGCTCCTCTCCATCTGGGCCAGCGCAGGCTCGCACATGCGGCGCTACCTGGACTCTTTCACCCTCGAGGACATCGCCAGCATGGCCCGCGGCCAGGAGGGTTGGCCCGAGGCCTGACTTCAGCCTTGCGAGTTCAGACCAGGGGGTGCGCCAGGCCTGCGAGCACCGTGGATAGGTCGGCGGGCAACGACGAGTCGAAGGCCATTTCCGCACCCGACGACGGGTGCACGAATCCGAGGTGTGCGGCGTGCAGGAAGGGCCGGCCCAGGCCGTGGTGGTCCCGAGAGGAGTCGTAGGCGGCATCACCGACCAGCGGGTGTCCGATGGCCGTCAGGTGGACCCGGATCTGGTGTGTACGGCCCGTCTCCAGGCGGCACTCCAGCAAGGTGGTGCCAGGCCGCTCCCAGCGGCCCCGGACCGTGTAGGCGGTCCGTGCTTCCCGTCCCCCGACAACGACCGCCATCCTGGTGCGACCGCGCGGTGAACGACCGATCGGTGCCTCGATACGACCCTCGTCGGCCTCGACGCAGCCATGGACGAGCGCCAGGTACCGACGGTCGACCCGGCGATCCGACAGTTGGAGAGCCAGTGCGGCGTGTGCCGTGGTCGTGCGGGCGACCATGAGGAGTCCGGAGGTACCACGATCGAGTCGGTGGACGATGCCAGGGCGCAGAGCGGTGCCCACCGATGCCACCTCCGGATAGCGGGCCAGGATGCCATGGACGAGTGTGCCCTCGTCGTGGCCGGCCCCGGGGTGGACGATGATGCCGGCCGCCTTGTCCACGACAATGACCTCGGCATCCTCGTGGACGACGGAGACCTCGACGTCCGGATCCGGTTGAAGCCCCAGGGCCTCACTCTCGGGGAGGTCCGGAACCGTCAACTCCTCACCGGCCTGCACCCGGCGGGAACGGATCAGCACCGGCTCGTCGTCAATCAGGATCAGCCCCTCCTCGATGGCGGCAGAGGCACGGCTCCGGCTGATGCCCGTGAGGAGGCTGACCACTCGGTCGAGTCGCTCCCCGTCGAGTGCCACCGGGACGGTCTCCTGCAGGTCCATTACGGGGTCTCCCCGGCACGCAGGCCGCGCACGACGATCAGGATGCCCCCTACGACGATCGCCGAGTCGGCAACGTTGAACACCGGCCACCACTGGACGTCGACGAAGTCGATGACGGCGCCTCCGAAAAAGCCATCCCCGGCGCGGAAGGCACGGTCGGCCAGGTTGCCGAATGCCCCTCCGATGATGCCGCCGACACAGAGCCTCGCCATCGGATCTCCCGCCTTCGCCCCCAGGCGCACCAGGAGCACCACCACGGTGAGCACGAGCACAGCGAAGATCGGACCGAGCCCCTCGCCCTGACTGAAGGCAGCGCCCGTGTTGAAGACGAGGCGCAGCCGGAGCGTCCAGAACAGGTCAATCGTCCGACCCGGCTCGAGGGCCGCCACCACCCACCACTTGGTGAGCTGGTCCAGTACCAGGACCGAGGCCCCGGCCAGCAGCGCGCCCCGCCAGGGGGCCACGCCCGGACTCAACGTCGGCCGAGCCCGCCGGCCTTGTACTCGACCCGTTCAGCCGCCCAGGGGATTGCCTTCATGCGTTCCTTCGGGATGTTCTTACCCGAGAGAAGGCATACGCCGTAGACACCCTTGCGAATTCGCTCGAGGGCGAGATCGATCAGGTCGATGGAATCACGGGCCTGGGCGCTGAGCGCCAGGTCGAGGTCGCGAGCCACGGCAAAGGTGTCGCCCTCACCCGACTCCTCGTCGAACTGGACGTCTCCGGGCTCCCGGCCGTCGAGAAGAGAATCGGCCTCCGCCTCGAGGGTGTCGGCGCTTCGGACGTAGCGCGCCCGCTCCTCGAGGAGGCGCTTCTTCTGCTCGTCGAGGAAGGTCTTCCCAAATGGCGACTTTGGCTTCTTGCCGGCAGGGGCCTTCTTCGCGACAGCCTTCTTCGCAGGAGCCTTCTTCGCAGGAGCCTTCTTCGCGACAGCCTTCTTCGCAGGAGCCTTCTTCACCATCGTGCTTGCCTTCTTCGTGGCCATCGCCATCTCCTGATCGTCTGCCCGCCCCGAGTGCCTCAACTGGGGCCTCGGATCACCGGATCACCCGTGCTCCGAGCGGGGCATCGTACCGGGGGGCCGTGCCGCTGCGGGCGACCGATGCGCCCAGGCGTCGATCCCGGCGTGGATCAATCGTCGTCGGTGAAGAAGGCGTCCATCGCCGCACCCTCGCTGCCCACCGACTGTCGGAGCTCATCGAGAAGCCCTCCGCCGGGTACGGCCAGCGTCGGCAGGCCCTCCCGGCGGACGCTGGGCGGCGAAGTCGATGCTGCAGCAGGCGCCGCCGAATCCAGCCCCACGGAGTCCTCCGGCTCGTCAGACGCCACCTCGACAGACTCGGGCGGGGGCGATGGCTCCGCCGGGCGTCTCGCCTCCCGGGAAGGCCGCTTCTCGGCGAGGGGTCGACCGGGCGTCGCCTCGACCAACTTGCGAAGGTCACCGAGTGTGCTCAGGAGCCGTTCCCGGTGGGCGTCGACGTGCCGCTCCATGATGCTGATGTCGTCCCGTACGGCATCGCGCTCCGCCTCGAGCGACGTCGTCTCGTCGAGCAGGCGATGGCGGGCCGCCTCGATGGCCGCCCGGACCTCCGTCTCGGCCGCTGAGCGCAGGGTTGCCGCCTCGGCTTCGGCCTCGGCCACGTAGCGTCGCCCCTCGGCTTCTGCGGTGGCGATCTCGGCCTCGGCCGTGGCCCGGGCCCTCTGGGTGGCGTCCAACTCCTGGTCGATGCGCTTCTCGGCCATCTCCGCCCGATCCAGCGCCGTCCTGCGCTCGGCGCGGAGGTCGGCGATCTCCCGGACGGCACGGTCGATTAGCGCATCGACCTGTGCGGGGTCGTAGCCGCGCAACTTCTGGGGGAATTGGGTGTCCTCCAGGTCGCGGAGGATGTCGCTGCCGTCCATGGCCGGAATCGTACCGCCGGGACAATCCTCCAGGGGGGCACCCACGGGGTGTCCCTGCATTGTTCGATCAGTTACAGATGATCCCTCGGAGGAACATCAGTCCGAAGAAGGCCACCAACGGCGACAGGTCCAGGCCGACGCTTCCGAGGCGGACCGGTGGCAGGATCCGACGCAGGGGCACGAGCACGGGATCGGTGACGAGCAGCAGAAACCCGACGATCGAGGCTGCGGTTCCCTGGGGGGAGATCGGGAACCAACTCGAGACGACGCGAAGGAGCAGGATCCAGAAGTACAGGGTCAGCAACCAGCAGACGAGTCCCCCCATGAGCGGCCTAACCCCCCGTCAGTTCAAGCAGTCGAAGGACGGCCTGGTACTCCACGGACTGACTCATGGATCGCTCGACGCAGCCGGCTCAGCCAGCGTGGTCGGAATCCTCGAGACGGAGACGATCGGCGGCTGAGATTTCCACGTTCGTGGGGGTGAGCAGGTACACCTGGTTCGCCACCTTCTCCATCTCTCCACCGACGCCGTAGCAGACGCCACTGGCGAAGTCGATGATGCGCCGGGACAACTCGCTCTCGACACCCTGCAGGTTGACGATGACCGGCTGATCGGAGCCGAAACGGTCGGCCATCTCCTGGACGTCCTCAAAGGAGGTCGGAGCGACCGTGTGGGGCCGGGAGGCAACCGGCGGCGGAATCCGCTTGACCGTTCCCGTCGACAGCGAATCGACCGCCCGAACCGTGGTTGAGGTCTGCTCAACACCCCACGACGAACGACTGGAGGCGTCGGTGCTCGAGCGGGCCTCGACGAACTCGCTCGACGAGAGCGGATCGCGCGCCACCGGGTCACCGATGTCGAACTCCTCGTACGCCTCGTCGGGACCGAGGCCGAGATAGAGCATGAACTTCTTGAACATCGCTCGGAGCGTACCGGCCCAGCGACCCCGCCGGGGGCATGGCCGGGAGGCCGGGCAGCGGCGACCGGTCCCCTACGCGAAACGTCGCTCTCCGAACAGGGCACGCCCGACGCGCACCAGCGTGGAGCCACAGTCGATCGCGATCTCGAGGTCGTCGGTCATTCCCATTGACAACTCCGGCAGGCCCATTCTCTCGGCCATGCCGGCGACGGTGGTGAACCCTCGCTGGGTGGCGCCGGCATCGTCGGGGGCGCCCACGGTCATCAGGCCACGGACGTCCAGCCCGAGGTCGAGCCCGTGGGCGACCAGTCCCTCGACCTCGCCCGGCGGACAACCTCCACGACCGGAAAGCATGACCGCATCGACCTGGACCAGGACACTCGCCGACGGTTCGCGCCTGGCGATCTCGTCGAGAAGTTCGATCCGGTCCACGGTCTGCCAGAGGGCGACGATCCCTGCGAGGCGTCGGACCTTGTTGCGTTGGAGGCGGCCGATCATGTGCCACGACATGTCCCCCACTCCTCCGCCGACAGGATCCCCGTGCTTGGCGAGGAGCTCCTGGGCGTAGTTCTCGCCCACCTCCCGGAGTCCGGCCCGTCGGACGGCCTCCACAGCAGCGACCGGAAGTGCCTTCGTGACCGGAAGCAGCCGGGTGCGGCCGCCGCTGCGCTCCGCCAGTTCTGCCGACAACGCCTCGATGCGATCCACTGCCGCACCCACGTCGAGGAGCCCACTCATGACGCCTCCATCCAGGCCACCAGTGCCTGGCGACGGTCCGACCCATCGACCCGGTGCGACCAGTGCCGATCGTCGCAGCCCGTGCACACACCGTCGAACTCGATGCTCGAGACACCGCAGCGCTCGAGGACGATCCGTACGGCGGCGGGAAGGTCGAACGCTGGCCGGCCCTGCCTCGTGAGTGTCCGCACCCCATCCCCGAAGCGGGCGCAGAGGGCATCCAGGTCGACACTGCCGAACTCATAGCAACAGGATCGGATGCAAGGGCCCACGATCGCCACCTGGGGACCCGGAGCCGCCTCCGCCAGGCACTCCGAGGCCCGTTCGATGACACCTGCCCGGAGCCCCCGCCATCCGGCATGGACGACGGCGAGTCCACCGGGCGCGGCCAGTACGATGGGCGCGCAGTCGGCGACCTGGATGCTCAACACGGTGTCGGACCGGACCGTGACCGAGGCGTCCGCCTCCGACCCGACGCCATCACCGGGCCCGTCGACCAGGACCACCCGTTCACCGTGGACCTGGCGGAGCCAGGTCCACGGTCCGGGCCGCAGCGCCTCTCGGCGCTGGAGGAGGGCACCGGCCGGGTCGTCGACGGCAAAGCTGCCGTCGACGACCTCTGAGACCAGTACCCGGACCGTCCACCCCGTCAGCTGGTGCCAGCAGGCCAGGCTCCGGGCCATCAGTCGGTCCGATCGCCTTGCAGGCGCCGGCTGGCGCGGGAGGTCCCTACTTCAGGAAGCTCGGAACGTCGAGCTCGTCATTGTCTGCCACGGCGAACGGATCGCTGTCCGGCACCCCGGAGCTGGCACCGGCGGTCGTGCCGGCTGCACGGGAGCGGGAAGCAGGGCGGTCGCCATCCCAGCGGTCAAATCCGGCGGCGATGACCGTGACCCGGACGTCGTTCTCCATTTCGTCGTCCACGACGGTGCCGAAGATGATGTTGGCATCCGGGTGAGCGACACCGTGGATCACCTCGGCGGCCTCGTTGAGCTCGAACAGGCCCAGGTCACCGGGACCCGAGATGTTGAGGAGGATGCCGCGGGCGCCCTCGATGGAGGCCTCCAGGAGCGGGCTGGAGATGGCGTTGCGGGCGGCGTTCAGGGCCCGACTCTCGCCGGTGGCCTGGCCCACGCCCATCAGAGCGGAGCCGGCGTCTGCGAGCACCATCTTCACATCGGCGAAGTCAGTGTTGATGAGGCCAGGCGTGGTGATCAGGTTCGTGATTCCCTGAACGCCCTGGAGCAGGACCTCATCGGCCATCTCGAACGCGTTCTGCAAGGCCGTCTGGTCGGTGGAGATGGTGAGGAGGCGGTCGTTGGGGATGACGATCTGGGCGTCGACCTTCTCCTTGAGGTTCACGATGCCGTTCTCGGCCTGTACGGCTCGGCGGCGACCCTCAAACCCGAAGGGACGGGTCACCACGGCGATGGTCAAGGCGCCGAGGGACTTGGCCAACTCGGCGATGACAGGGGCTGCACCTGTCCCGGTGCCACCGCCCTCTCCGGCGGTCACGAAGACCATGTCGGCGCCCTCGAGCACCTGCTCGATCTCGTTGCGATGGTCCTCCGCCGCCTGGCGACCGATGTCCGGGTCGCTGCCGGCGCCGAGGCCCCGGGTCAGGTCACGGCCGATGTCCAACTTCACGTCGGCATCACTCATCAGCAGCGCCTGGGCATCGGTGTTCACGGCCACGAACTCCACGCCACGCAGCCCCGATTCGATCATCCGGTTGACGGCGTTCACGCCACCACCACCGACACCGATCACCTTGATCACCGCCAGGTAGTTCTGGGGGTTCGACATCATCGCTTCTCCTCGTGCTCTCTGCCGACCCGCTCACCGAATCGGTCCTGTCTCTGGCTGG
>Ga0066372_10000009_pt1 | contig 64082 bp, 72 predicted proteins | sample Knorr_S15_td_250_FD_77011 | JGI IMG/M metagenome (GOLD analysis project Ga0066372, IMG submission 77011) | Marine microbial communities from Southern Atlantic Ocean transect - Knorr_S15_td_250_ad_251m_LV_A | ecosystem: Environmental > Aquatic > Marine > Oceanic | place: Southern Atlantic ocean... | reverse complement strand
AGTGGGAAATTGGAAGGTTGAATTTAAGGGACGCTGCAACTGAAAGAAGAACCACTATTCCGTATCGGGAGGAAATCTCTCACTCAGCAATGAGTGGGAGTTTCTCTTTTGTAGACCAAATTTATAAAATGAAAGAAATTAAAGAATTCAAAATTATACCGCTTAACCAAATACTATTAGATAGTTCAGAAGAAAATAATATTCCAGACTCAGAAGTTGAAAGTATTATTGATGATATAAAAGAAAAAGGTTTAATAAGGCCTGTTATTGTTTATACAAAATCCAATAATGAGTATGCATTGGTCCTTGGCAAGAGAAGATTTTTTGCAACAAAAATAATTGGGCATGAAAGTATTTTTTGTGGAATTATCGAAGATGAAGTCACCAGAGAAGAAGCAGCTGCTATATCGCTGTGTTATACCTCTCTTGAAGGCATGTTAAGTCATGAAGACAAAAATTCGGCAATTAAATTTCTTCTTGATGATAATGACGGCGATATCGACAAAATTTCCTCGCTAACAGATATTAGTGAAGCAAATCTTAAAGCATACATTGATGCATAGTTAACTAACTAAATATATTTCCTGCATTACCCGATGCAAGTGCAATAACGACTATAGTTCCGATAATAAGAAGTACTATAAGAAACGGGAAACTAGTTAAAAATTTTCTCATATTGCTTATCCTTTCTATAAATTTATTCTAGACTTAAATATCACTTTGTACGAATCTTAAAACATCTTCAGGATGATTTTCAGGGTCTTTGATCTCTTTCCAAACATTTAGTACTAAGCCAACTTCATTAATTAAAAATGTCTGTCTTAAGATAGAATCTCCAAATTTTTCACTTATGAAATAGGTGCCAAAATCCTTGCATGCATTGTAATTTGGATCAGATAGCAAATTAAAATTCAAACCATATTGAGCAGAAAATTCTTTGTGGGAAACTTGAGAATCTGCGCTTATCCCTATAACTTCACAATTCATTTTCAGAAATTCAGCATTTAAGTCTCTGAATTTACATGATTCTTTGGTACACCCTGGAGTATTGTCTTTTGGATAAAAATAAATAACTAAATATCTTCCTCTGAAGTCTTCAGAAGTTTTGGTTACTCCAAAGCTGTTCTTCAATTTAAATTTGGGAGCTAAATCTCCCTTATCTGGAGGCATATAGTAAAATTCCTTAAAAACTGTTATTAATATTATATCTGAGTTAAATAAATTAGTTAAAGTTAATTTGAATAAAAGACCAAATATAATTCTCATACTGTCAGACGATTTAGGCTATGAAACTCTCGGTTGCTATGGTGGCACTTCCTATGAAACTCCCGTTTTGGATAAACTTGCAAGAACAGGAGTTAGGTTTCAGAATGCTCATGTTCAGCCTCTTTGTACACCAACACGAGTACAACTAATGTCTGGAAAGTATAATTTTCGAAATTATATAGGTTTTGGTCTTATGGATCCCAATGAAAAAACTTTTGGTCATATATTTTCAGATTCAGGATATAAAACTACAATCGCAGGAAAATGGCAACTCTATTCATACAATACATTGGAAGAAAAACCTGAAGATAGAAACAAAGGTCAGAAGATAGAAGATGCGGGTTTCGACGAATATTGTGTATGGCATGCCCACCAAACAGAAGATAAGGGGTCTAGGTATAAAGATCCGATTATTTATCAAAATGGGTCATACCTAACCAATACTAAAGATAAATATGGGGATGACATATTTTGCGATTATATTATCGACTTTATAGAAAAAAATCAGGATGACCCTTTCTTTGTCTACTTTCCAATGGCCCTAACTCATGACCCCAAAGAGCCGACGCCTGATAGTGAAGAATATAAACTTTTTAATCCTCCTTCAAATAAAACTTTAGGGGGAAGAAATTTTGATGTACTTGAAAATTGGGATGATGATCCCAAATTTTATAAAGACATGGTGGAGTATCACGATAAAATTATAGGCAGAATAATATCAAAATTAGAGGACTTAAGTCTTAGAGAAGATACGTTAATTATCTATGCAGGCGATAATGGATCAACAAGAGGCATTATTTCAATGATGGGTGATAAAAAAATTATCGGAGGTAAAGGACTTACAAGTGATACAGGAACCCATGTTCCATTAATTTGTAATTGGCCAAATACTATACCAGAAAATATCGTTAAGGAAGATTTAGTTGATGCTTCAGATTTTCTTCCTACAATGCTCGAGGCATCTGGAATTTCAGTTCCTGATGATTACATTTTAGATGGGAGATCATTTTTTCAACAGATTATAGGAAAAGATGGAAATCCTAGAGAATGGATATACTTTTATTTTGATCCTAACAGCCCTAGAATGCTTAGGCCAATTGTTGAATTTGTTAGAGAAAAAGAATGGAAATTATATTCTGACGGAAGAATGTTTAACGTATTAAATGATCCAGACGAAAAAAAACCAATACCTATCAATTCATCTCACCAAATAAAAATAGTATACGAAAAGCTTAGTAAAATTCTGAATGAAATAAAAGATTAAATTTATTTTTATTAATCTTAAACATTTAATGGATTATTTATCTTTCCGACTACGGTTCCAGCTAAGAGATCGTGCCCAGTTCGTCTATTTGATCGGAAAATTAACAAAGATTGTGCATACACAAAGAAACTAATAAAGACTAAAATTTTTAAATAGATAGGAAATTCAGACCATTGCCCTGTAAACAAGACTTGATTTTGATCTCCAAATAAAAGTAATAAGCTCGGTAACTGCCAAACCAGTAAGTATCTAATAAAAAAGACTTGAGCGATATTAGGAATTTTTAAGGTCTTAGAATCAAAAATCTTTATACCCAAAACTTTTTTTCCGATGGTTTGACCAGTTTTAATTAACAAATAACCTTGAATAGATACTACGGAACAGAACGCCAATAATTGTTTTATAATAAAGAAAGTGCCTTCATCAGGTGTAAAACTTAAGAATACCAAAACAATAAATTGAACTGCAGCAGCAAATATTAAGTCAACAAGATAGGAAAAAATTCTTTCAACACGGCCAGCCAATATTATTTCTCTTGTTTCTTCTGAGGACATTATCTTATTTTATTCTAACGTATAAAATACTGTAAATCAGCCTAAAATATTTAATTCAATATGTTTTCATATAATTAATACTATTATTATTATTTATTACTATATTATTAATATATATAGTTATAATTTAATCATTGATATGATTGATTAACTTCGATATATTGAAAAGATAATCGATAAAACGAAAGGATAGTTTTCATATGAACCCTAGTACATTGAAAGAAACTCTTAAATCTGGCGGAATTGTCTACGGGACAATGCTATGGGGAGCAGAGGGAACCAGGATTCTAAATAGTATCAGTTCAGAATATATAGACTATGTGGTTATCGAAGCAGAACATGGTCCACGAACTAGATCACAAATCAATGAATTAACATCTGCTCTTCGATCGCAGAATATAACAAGTATTGTTAGAATAACATCACCTAATCCAGAACTTGCTGGGTCTACTATAGATGCTGGAGCTGATGGAATATTAGTTCCTTATTGTGAAGACATAGATGACTTAAAATTGTCTTTTGGTAGGACTTATTTTAATCCTTTAAAAGGTGAATACTTGAGTAAAGCCCTAAACACTGGTGAATTTCCAAGTAAAAAATCAGAAGATTATTTAAGAAATAGAAATAAAGATAGGCTTTTTATTTTAGGAATTGAAAGTGTTCCTGCAATGGAAAATCTTGAAAAAATGATCAATTCAGTTGAAAAACTTGATGGAATATTCATTGGGCCAAATGACCTTACAACTTCAATGGGCATACCTGATGAAAAAGATTCTGACTTATACATTAATGCATTAAAAAAAATCATTAGCATTTCTGAAAGTCACTCAATACCAGTTATGATACATCATGCCACCTTAGCTGACAGTAATTTATCATTGAGTTTAGGATCAAGATTTTTATTACATGGAAGTGACTCATCATTTCTTGGACAAAAAATAGAAGAAGATTTCAAGCAATTAAGATCAGGAAAAAAATTAAACTCATCTACTGAAGATTCTAGTATAAAAAAGCCTTATTAATATTGATCAATTAAGTCTTTCAAAGCTGCCCAAGAAAGTAGTGCACACTTAATCCTGACTGGAAATTTTTTTACTCCCTCTAGAGCAAATGCATCTCCCAATCTATCAAGGTCCTTTTCTTGAACCTCTTCATTCTTAAGAAGAGATCTAATTATTAGACTAATTTCTTTTATTTCATTAATCGATTTGTTAATAACCACTTCGCTCATTAATGACCCAGATGATTGACTGATAGCACAACCCCGCCCTGTAACGCTGATATCTTCTAAATTACCATCATTAATACTCAATTGTAGTTCTATTTCATCACCGCAAAAAGGATTATAAGACTTGGTTTCTAAAAAATCTCTAGACAATTTAGATTTGTTGCGCGGATTCCTGTAATGATCCAATACAATTTCTTGATACATCTCGTCAAAATCAGTTAATTCACTCACCAGAAAAATACTCCTCAATCTCTGAAAGACGATCAATCAATTTATCAATTTCTTCATTTGAGTTGTATAAATAAACACTTGCCCTAGATGCCGCAACTATTCCATAACTTTGTACAAGAGGCATAGCACAATGGTGCCCAGTGCGAATGGCTATACCAAACTTGTCTAATGCGCTTCCTATGTCATGTGGATGAATTTTCTCATGGTGAAATGAAAAAACTCCGCCTCTCTTTTCTTTTGAACGATCCCCAAGAATTTTGAAATTCTTCAATGATTTAAATTTTTTTACTGCATACTCACCAAGTTGAATTTCATGATCCCAAATTTTTTGTAATCCGATGTCCTGTAGATAATCACAGGCAACTCCTAACGCTATAGCATCGGCAATATTCGGTGTGCCCGCTTCAAATTTATATGGCAAATCGTTCCATTGGGCACTTTCATAAGTCACTTCACTGATCATGTCGCCTCCAAAAAGAAATGGAGGCATTTCATTTAGGATATCTGACCTGCCGTACATGACGCCTATACCTGTAGGACCTAACATTTTATGACCTGAAAAACACATGAAATCACAGTCCAAATCTTGAACGTCTACTGGCATATGAGGGACGCTTTGGCAAGCATCAATAACAGTTACGGCTGGTGTTGCTCGAACTGATTTTATCATTTCTTTTACAGGTAATAACGTGCCTAAAACATTCGACATATGAGTTATAGATACTAGTTTAGTGCGTTGGCTTAATTGAGATCTAAATTTGTCCATATCAATGTCTCCTGATCCATTCAATGGGACATATCTTAGATTAGCTTTTTTATCCCTACAGAGCTCCTGCCAAGGTACTATATTAGAATGATGTTCAAATGGAGTTATGAAAATATCATCCCCAGAATGTACGTTTTTTTTGCCCCAACTATATGAGATTATATTTAAAGATTCAGTCGCGTTTCTTGTATAGATTATTTCGGTCGAACTTTTAGCATTTATTAGGTTTTTTACTTTAATTCTAGAATTCTCGTACTCCTCTGTTGCCTTCACACTTAAAGTATGTACTCCTCTATGAACATTAGAATTATAGTTTTCATAGTAATCAACAAGTGAATCAATCACTGCTCGTGGTTTTTGTGATGTCGCTGCATTGTCTAGGTAAACAAGAGGATAATTATTAATTCTTGAATCTAAAATAGGAAAATCTTTTCTGATACTTGCGACATTCATCTTATTGAAATGACAAACTAGGTAATATTTTATCAATTTGCTCTACAGCAATTTTACGAAATGATTTATCAGAAATATCATTGATAATTTCGTCAGCAAACCCTCTAACAAGTATTTGAGTAGCACGATCTTTATCGATTCCTCTAGACATCATGTAATAAAGAGTGTTCTCATCAACGTGTCCTGCAGTGGCTCCGTGAAAACATTCAACATCGTCAGCATATATTTCTAGGCTAGGCTTGGTATCAATCTCAGCTCCTTTAGACATCAGGAGATTTAAATCTTTTTGGGTAGCGTAAGTTTTTTGTGCATCTCTTTTCACTAGTATTTTGCCACTAAATACAGCTCTAGAATTATCCGTCAGTATGCCTTTATAGAATTGATTACTCTTAGTATAAGGAACATTGTGATCAACTACCACATGGGTATTAAATTGAGATGATCCAGTAGTAAAATATAACCCTCTAAGATCACATTCACTGTATTCACCATTCATACAAACTTTGATATCGTTTGCACCCAAACTAGGAGCATCAGAATAAGATACTGATTTAAAGTAGCTATTTTTATTTTGTGAAATTCTTGTAAAAAGGAAATCTTTAGAATATTTAGACCCATTCACGACGATATTGTGCAAAACCTTAGATCCTTCTTGCAATATTATTTCTAAAACTGAAACTTTAAGAACGTCAGCGCTCGGTGAAACATGTAATTCATTAATGGTTACCTCCACCCCACTATCAATTTCAATAAATAATCTGGGACAATCTAATCTTTGGCCTTCACTGTCTCCAGAAAAAACAATATTCAAATTGGCATAGTTAAAATCTTCTGTGATCCTAAAGCACAAAGGTTCAATAAAAAATGATGAGTTAAGAGCAATCATTCCATCTTCATTATTGTCTGCTACTCCACCTATATCAATTTCGTCAACCTCAAGCACCTTAATTCCTTTCATAGAACTTAAGATTTTACTGTCCACCTGACCGTTAACAATTGATATGGCATTCTGAAGAAAAATTACATCCGGCGAAAACTTATTATCAGTTTTATTAAGATCTTCCAAAAGTTTATATTTTGTCTTGACTAAACTTCTTAGGTCCAAATATTTCCACCTCTCATTTCCTTTTCCAGATACAGGAAGTCCCTTTTCTAAGAATGTTTTAAAGCTTTGACGCTTAAATTCTCCGAACTTATCAGAACTTTTTACAGTTTGATCCTTAAGGTCCTGATAATGTTGAAGATTTTCTATATTAGGAAAAACTTTCATATCCTGAAGACTCTATTTTTTTCACTAATTTGTGATTACCTGACTCAACAATCTTGCCATCAATTAAAATATGAACAAAGTCTGGCTTTACGTGATCAAGTAATCTTTGATAATGTGTGACGATTAAGAAGGATCTCCGGTCATCCCGAAGTTTATTGACGGCATTTCCCACAGCTTTAAGTGCATCTACGTCTAAACCAGAATCTGTCTCATCTAATAGAGCCAGCTTGGGCTTAAGCATCATCATTTGAAAAATCTCATTTCTTTTTTTCTCACCTCCTGAAAACCCATCATTTAATGATCTTTTCATCAACTCCGAATCGATACCAATTTCTTTAAGGTTAGAATCATAAATTTTTGAAAAATCTCTAACAGAATATTCAGGGAGGCCCTCTGACTTTCTGTGGGAATCTGTAGCTGCCTTCAAGAATTGCCAAGGCCTCACTCCAGGAATTTCAGAAGGATATTGGAACGCCATAAATACGCCTGCACGTGCACGTTCATCAATGGTCATGCTAATTAAATTATTAGACTCAAAATCAATTCTTCCAGAGTCTAATGTGTAACTGCTTCTACCAGCCAAAACATTAACTAATGTACTTTTGCCTCCTCCGTTCGGTCCCATAATAACGTGGGTTTCACCATATCCAATAGATAAACTGACATCTTTAATAATTTTCTCTCCAGTTTCTGTAACAGAAGCAACTAAGTTTTCTATTGTTAATAGTTTACCCAACTGCACCTTCTAGGCTGACTTTCAGTAATTGACCCGCCTCAACAGCAAATTCAAAAGGTAATTCTTTGAACACTTCTTTACTCCAGCCGGTAATGATCATGTGGTGAGCCTCTTCTTCATTCAATCCTCTTTGCATTAAATAAAATAATTGATCATCACTAACTTTAGATGTGGATGCTTCGTGTTCAAGCTTTGCAGAAGGATTTTTTACTTCAATATATGGAACAGTATGTGCCCCGCATTTATCTCCAATAAGCAGAGAGTCACATTGAGTAAAATTTGAAGCATTTTCAGCAGATGGTAGAACTTTTACTTGACCTCTATAGGTATTATTACCTTTTCCAGCAGAGATTCCTTTCGCAACTATTGTACTTTTAGTATTTCTACCTATATGAATCATTTTGGTACCAGTGTCTGCTTGCTGATGATTATTCGTTAAAGCAACTGAATAGAATTCTCCAATTGAATCGTCTCCTTGAAGTATCACGCTTGGATATTTCCAAGTAATAGCGGAGCCTGTTTCAACTTGAGTCCAACTTATTTTTGACTTTTTGCCAGCACATTTTCCCCTTTTTGTAACAAAGTTGTAAACGCCTCCTTCTCCTTCTTTATTCCCTGGGTACCAATTTTGTAAAGTAGAATATTTTATTTCTGCATCACCCAAAGCTATCAGTTCAACTACTGCAGCATGCAGCTGACTACTTTTCCTTATTGGGGCAGTGCATCCTTCCAGATAGCTTACATATGATCCTTCATCTGCAACTATCAAAGTTCTTTCGAATTGGCCTGTATCGGCTGTATTTATCCTAAAGTATGTCATAAGTTCAATTGGGCACCTAACTCCCGGAGGAACATAAATGAAAGATCCGTCAGAAAATACTGCAGAATTTAAGTTAGCAAAAAAATTATCAGAATATGGAACGACACTACCCAAGTATTTTTTTACAATATCTGGATGATTTTTTACTGCTTCACTAAATGAACAGAATATGATTCCCAGTTCCTTGAGTTGTTTCTCATATGTAGTAGCAACTGATACGCTATCAAAAACTGCATCTACAGCTACCCCAGCTAATTGGGCTCTCTCTTCAAGAGGTATCCCAAGCTTTTCAAACGCTTCTAACATTTCTGGATCAACATCTTCTAGAGACTTAGGGTTATTTGCACTATTTGGGGCTGCATAGTAATGAATATCTTGATAATCAATCGTAGGGTAATTTATCATAGACCAACTGGGTTCTCCTGATTTCAGGCCTTGGTTCTCCCAATGCTTAAAGGACTTCAATCGCCATTCTAACAACCAATCTGGTTCAGATTTCTTTTTGCTAATGAACCTAATAACTTGTTCATCTAATCCTTTGGGTACAACCTCCGTATCAACTTCAGTTGTAAATCCCCATTTATAATCTTTTTCTTCAAGTTTAGTTGTCCTTGATATAGAGTTATTACCTTCTGTCATTCTATAAGTTCCTGTAAGTTCATCTCATAGTTTATAATTCATGCCTTGATAATGATACCTTCATGACTTAATTAGTCAACAATAATTTTATCTAATTTTTCAGTAAAATAGAGTATAATACCGAAATGATATTTGAACCTGTAATTGGACTAGAAGTTCACATCCAATTAAGCACAAAAAGTAAGATGTTTTGTGGGTGTTCGGCAAGCTACCAAGAGCAAGAGCCTAATTCACTAGTGTGTGAAGTTTGCTTAGGGCTGCCTGGAGCTTTACCTTCTGTTAACCAAGAAGCTATTAGATCAGCGATTAAATTAGGGTTATCTTTGAATTGCAGGATTGCAAATCTAACCAAATTTGACAGAAAGAATTATGTATACCCCGACTTGATGAAGGGGTATCAAATATCACAATTTGATCTACCTATAGCTACTAATGGAACTATCATGGTCGATGACAATATAAATAAAAGTGAAGCTCTTATAAGAATAAATAGAGTGCACATGGAGGAAGATGTAGCAAAATTGACACATGATGATATATCTAACTCAGTAATAATGGATATAAATAGGTCTGGAGTTCCTCTTTTAGAGGTAGTTACAGAACCAGATTTTTCTACTGCCAGTCAAGCAGAAGATTATCTTGTACAACTACAATCAATTGTAAGATATATCGGAATTGGTACAGCAAACATGGAAGAGGGAAGTTTTAGATGTGATGCGAATGTAAGTATTCGTAAAAAAGGCACAAAAAAATTAAATGAAAAAGTTGAAATAAAAAATATGAATAGGATTAAGGCTGTTTCTAGAGCAATTGAATACGAAATCGAAAGGCAGAAAGAGGCTACTAAGAATGGAGAAAGGATAGTTCAAGAAACGAGAGGTTGGGACGACATAAAGTCAAAAAGTATTCCGCAGAGATCGAAGGAAGATGCACACGACTATCGATATTTTCCAGAACCTGATATTCCAGCACTTCAAATATCAGAAAAATTTATTGAAGGCATGAGATCTAAATTGCCTGAACTGCCAAAACTAAAACTTCAGAGATATATTGATGAGCTAGGATTATCTGAGTATAACGCCTCAATCCTAGTTTCAAATAAGAAAAAAGCAGATTTCTTTGAAAAAGTTATTATGAGTATGAACGATATTGCTGAAAAGCAAAAGTTACATCCACCTTCCATTGCTAGCTGGGTAAACGTAGAATTAAATAGCGTTTCCAATTCAGCAAAAGATTCCGATTTGAAAAATATGAAGATTTCACCTGAGAATTTTGGAAAATTAATCTTATTAGTAAGTGAAAACCACTTGAACAAAAATTCAGCCAAAGAGCTTTTAGAAGAGGTTTATTTCTCTAATGATGATCCTGTACGATTATCAGAAGAAAGAGGACTTCAAAGAATTGAAGATACTACTGAACTTAAAAAAATAATATCCGTCGTTTTGAAAAATAATCCAAATGCAGTCAATGACTACCATAATGGTAAAGAAACATCCGTTAGATTTTTAATAGGTCAAGTAATGAAGGAAAGTAAAGGTAAGGCAAACCCTCAAACTGCAGAAAATGAAATAATAGACCAACTAAAAAATGATAAATAAAACTAAAGTCATAGGAGTAGGAGGAGGCACAGGCTTATCAACTCTATTTAGAGGTTTACGCAATAAAGATATTGAGATATCTGGAATCATTTCAGTTACAGATGATGGAGGTAGTTCAGGCAGACTAAGAGAAGGTTATGGCATCCTTCCTCCTGGAGATTTCAGGAACTGCTTAGTTGCCATGTCTGATACTGAACCCCTACTTCAAAAGCTTTTTCAGCATAGATTTGATGGAGAAGACGAATTATCAGGTCACTCATTTGGAAATCTTTTTATACTCGCGATGGAAAAAATTACTGGTAGTTTTGAAAAAGCTTTAGAAGAATCCTGCAAAATCTTAAATGTGAAAGGTAGTTTATTACCATCAACCCTTGATCAAATAAATTTAACTGTTGAAATGAAAGATGGGACTACGATCGAAGGAGAATCTAATATTCAATATAACAAATCAGGAATAAAAAATATTTTTCTTAATCCAAATAGCCCCATCCCCAACCCTAAAGCTCAGATTGCACTATCAGAATCAGATTATATTATTCTTGGTCCAGGAAGCCTGTATACTAGCATTATTCCAAACTTACTTGTACCAGGGATTGTTGATTCTTTGCAAGGAAGTAAAGCCAAAAAAATTTATGTTTGCAATGTGGCAACACAATTGTCAGAAACTGATGGATTTGATGCATGTGACCATGTAGAAATTATACAAAAATTTACTGGAAATATGAGCCTAGATCATATTATTATAAACAATGCAATTGAAGATCTGGGCTCAAATTTTCCGACTAGTAAATGTGTAGAGGTGGGTCATGTTCATGATGATTGGGGCAATATAATACTAGAAGATTTGATGAATCCAAATTTTAAAGGACATCATGACTCTGATAAACTAGCTGATGTAATTATGAAGATAATAAATTAAATGTTTACCGTACTAGAAATATTGATAGCCGTTGCACTGATAGCGGTTATCTTAATACAAGTTAGAGGATCTGGGACTGCACTTTTTGGGCAATCAGAAAGTTCATTCAGAGTACGCAGAGGATTTGAGAAGCTTCTGTTTAGATCAACCATAGGACTTGCAGTAGTGTTCGTGATAGTTGCAGTATTGAATGTAAGGTTTTAGATAAATTCCCAGGAAGTCCCGTCAGGAGAATCTATAATACGCACTCCTTTTTCAATTAATATATCTCTGATGCGGTCAGAATTTTCATAATCGCCTTCTATCCTAAATGCGTTACGTTCTTTAACTAATACTTCAATTTCAAGATTTGATATATCTATAGTTTTTTTATTTTGAGTTTTTTGACATAACCCCAGCACTGATAAAATCAATTCGAGAATTTTTCTAGCTGAGTCAGTATTCTGGCCATTATTATTTGCTCGATTAATTTTTTTTGCCAATATCAAAGCTTGGGATAGTGCGATAGGAGTATTCAGGTCATTCTGCATTGCTTCGTTAAATTTTGAAAGTTCCCTAGAAGCATCAAGCGCTTCTTTTGTGCCCTTCGATTCATTTTTTAATGCCTCTCTTAATCTACTTAGAGGCCTTTCATGACTTTCAATTAATTCAGGGGAATAAACTAGTGGGCTTCTATAATGTGAAGATAACACCCACATACGAATACAATCAACATCAAATAATCTGACAGCGTCTCGCACTGTAATCAAGTTACCCAAAGACTTACTCATTTTCTCTCCCGACAATTGAACCATCCCATTATGCATCCAAATACTTGAAAACTGTTTCCCAGTTAAAGATTCACTTTGAGCAATTTCGTTCTCGTGGTGTGGAAAAATTAAGTCTATACCACCACCATGGATATCTACCGTCTCTCCTATCGAGTTAAGAACCATAGAACTACACTCAATGTGCCATCCAGGCCTTCCTTTTCCCCAAGGAGAATCCCAACCAGGCTCTTCTAAATTAGATGACTTCCAAAGTACAAAATCTGTTTGATTTTCCTTATGCATTTCAACTTCTATTCTAGTGCCTTCTAATGCATCATCCAGATTTCGCCCACTTAATTTGCCATAATCTTTTACTTCTGTAGATTTAAAATAGACACCGTCATCGATCTTATAAGTAAGGCCTTTATTTTCTAAGGAAGATATAAAATCAATAATGTTATCAATCTCATCAGTAGCTTTAGGATAAAGTGAGGCACGCTTAACTCCTAAACTGTCCATGTCAACAAAAAATTCAAGAATATATTTTTTTGCAACTAACTCCATAGACGAATTTTCCTCTTTGGCTTTTGCTATGATCTTGTCATCTATATCAGTAAAATTTTGAACTCGAAAAACATTGAAATCTTTATATGAAAGGAATCTATCTAACACTTCAAATATAATTGAAGAAAAAGCGTGTCCTAAATGACAAAAATCAGACGTAGTAATTCCACAAACATAAATTTTTACTCCTTGCGATTTCTTTAAAATCACATAGTCACGAGATAGGGAATCATAAATTTGTATTGCCATGTTTTCTCAAAGTTACCACGCATAAGGCTCCAATGCCATCACCTTTTCCTACTATCCCTAGACCATCAGTAGATGTGACCTTGAAGTTGATGCTTTTTATATCCAAGTTTAGTAAATTTGATATGCTTTTTTCAATTTTTTCTCTATGATTAGATATTTTTGGAGTCTCTAGGATAATCTGTAAGTCTAAGAATTCAAGCCTTAATTTTTGATTTATCATGCAATTTAAAGCTTGATCTATAAACAATTTTGAGGATTTGCCTTTCCATTTAGAGTCTGAAGATGGGAAATAAACTCCCAAATCTCCTGCACCACAAGCACCAAGTATAGAATCTGCAATAGCATGGAGGATAACGTCAGCATCACTATGTCCATCGAGCCCTTTTTCACTGGGAATATGCACCCCACCTAAAATTAGATCTCTTCCGCGAACTAATTTATGAGTGTCTGCGGCAATCCCTGTTCTAAAATTATTTTTTTCAATGTTTTCATAATATGTTTTCAAGAGCTCAAAATCATCTCTATTAGATATTTTTTCGTTTCGAAGCTCTCCAGGTATTACAAAAACAGACTGATTGTTATTTTCGAATAACTGAGCTTCATCGGTATAATTTTCTGATTTATCTGCAGAAGTAATAAATTTCCTCAGCAGTTTAAAATCAAAAAACTGTGGGGTTTGAGATCGGAATAATCCGTCTCTTTTTATGGTAAGTTCGACTTTTTCTTGACTTACTTTTTTAACGGTGTCTGTAATTGGGATCACTGGTATAACAGCTTTCTTCTCGGGTAAATACTTTAGTCCAGATTCAAGCATGTTTTGGGAAAAGAAAGGTCTTCCTCCATCATGGATAACTACAAAATCAATCTCTTCATCTCGCAAATAATTTATGGCATTTTTTACAGAATCTTGCCTCCTCTCACCTCCAAGTATTATGTCTGCATCATAGTTGTAAGACTTAACGTATTTTTTTATCAAGTTTTCATTTTTCCTAGAAGCTACAATGAGAACTTTATTGATATGCATACAATCTAATAATTTTTTTAGAGATTTTATATAAACTGGATCTCTACCTAACTCAAGGTTAGTTTTATCAACTCCTCCCATTCTGACGCTTTTCCCACCACACAAAAGAACAGCGACTATAATATGATCATTGATATTGTTCGTAGAATTCACATTGAAATATTAACACAAGCACTTTATTTGCTTTTAATTTTCTCAGAACTGACTTTCTTACGTCCTGCTGCCTTATTTTTTTCAATAATTAACTGCCCTTTTTTTGAGTCGATTAGTACTTCATCATTTTCTGCAAATTCTCCTGATAACATTTTTTTTGCAAATTCATTTTCAATGCTTCGTTGTACTACTCTTTTTAATGGCCTAGCTCCATATGTCTTGTCAAATCCGTTATCAACCAGCCAATCAATAGCCTTACCAGAAATTTTCATACTAATACCAAGGTTTTTAACTCTTTCAATAAATTTTTCTACAACTATTTCAGTTATTTTAGAAAGTTCTTTTTGAGTCAGAGCATCAAAAATTATTGTTTCGTCTATTCGATTTAAAAATTCAGGCCTAAAATGATCTACAAGTGCTTCTTCAACTTTGTTTTTTCGATTCTCAATTTCTGACTTGCTGCTTGTGAAACCAATAGATTCTTTGGAAATATGTGAAGAACCTAAATTACTCGTCATAATTATGACTGTATTTCTAAAGTTAACTGTTCTTCCATGGCCATCAGTGAGACGCCCATCGTCAAGAAGTTGCAAAAGGAGATGTATTACGTCTTGGTGTGCTTTCTCAACTTCATCAAATAAAACTACTCGAAAAGGTCTTTTGCGTACAGCTTCAGTAAGTTGCCCCGCATCATCATAACCTATATATCCTGGAGGGGCACCAATCAATCTCGTGGCAGAACCTTTATCCATATATTCAGACATATCAATTCTTACCATATTATCCTCATCATCAAAAAGATTTTCAGCTAATGCACGAGCCAACTCTGTCTTACCTACTCCAGTAGGGCCTAAGAAAATAAACGTTCCAACTGGTCTGTTAGGATCACTAACTCCTGATCTTTGCCTTCTTATAGCATCAGATAAAGCTACTACAGCATCATCTTGACCAACAACTCTTTCATGTAATCTGTCTTCAAGGTGTAAAAGTCTCTCTTTATCTTTTTCAACTAATCTTGAGACCGGTATGTCAGTTCTTTCAGATATAAGTTCAGCAATATCTTCAGAATCTACAATCCTACTATCATCGACTTTAGCTTGATTTGGACTGCTACTCATTTCTTCGTGAAGACTTAGTCTTTCTGACTTGAAATTTGCAGCAGATTCAAAATCATTCCTTCCTGCAGCAGATTCTTCTTGGTCAATCAAGCTCTTTATTCTTTCATCATAACTTTTAAGACCAGACGGCAATTCTTCAGAATTAATTCTTAGTTTGGCTGCTGCCTCATCAATCAAATCTATAGCTTTATCTGGTAGGTATCTTTCTGTCATATATCTGGCACTCAAATTTACAGCTGCATCTAAAGCCACGTCTGTTATTTGAATTTTATGGTGCTTTTCATATCTAGGTTTCAATATTTTTAGCATCTCTATGGCTATATCAATATCAGGTTCGTCAACATTCACAGGGGTGAATCTCCTCTCCAGTGCCTTATCTGACTCAATGTATTTTCTATATTCTTCTGGAGTTGTAGCACCTACTAATTGAACTTCACCCCTTGCAAGAGCTGGTTTCATCATGTTAGCTGCATCAATTGCTCCTTCTGCACCTCCTGCCCCAACCACGATGTGAATTTCATCGATGAATAATACTATTTCTCCAGATGCTGCTCTTATTTCATCCATAACTGCAGTAAGTCTTTCTTCAAATTCTCCTCTGAATTTTGCTCCTGCTAATAATGATGCCATTTCAAGTTTCAATAATCTTCTATTTCTAAGGGAATTTGGCACATCATCTATAACGATACGTTGTGCAAGTCCTTCCACTATGGCCGTCTTACCTACTCCTGCATCTCCAATTATCACAGGATTATTTTTCGTTCGCCTAGTAAGAGTTTGTATTACCCTTTTAATTTCTTTATCTCTTCCAATTACAGGATCTAACTGGCCAGATCTAGCAAGCTTTGTTAAGTCGACGCTATACTTTTCTAAAGCTTGATATTTTTTCTCAGCACCAGGGTCTTTCACACGTTGACTACCACGTATTTCTTTTAAAGCATGCAAGAGTCTTTCCAAAGTTATATTGTATAAATTAAACTGCCGAATGACTTCTCCATCCTTCAAGGAAAGAAGTCCGGTAAAAAGATGTTCAATTGCAATATAATCATCATTCAGTCTTAATCTCTCTTCTTGAGCTTCATCTAGTACTTTCTTAAGCCTAGGTTCTATATAAATCATTCTGGTTGAAGTTTGTTTCTGACCCAAAGTAGGGAGCTTTTTCAAAGAAAATTCTAAATCCTTTTTCATCTCACTAAGTTCCGCTCCTAAGAAATCCAAAATTTTTGATGCCATGCCATCATTTATTGATAACATGCCCAGCATTAAATGCTCAGCATCTAATTGGGCATTACGCATATCAGATGCCCAAGCATGCGCCCTCTCTAGAGCCTCAGAGGCTTCATTAGTGTAATCTTCTCTTCTAGGTAAAACCATTAAATTTTATTTTTATTTTATACAAATCATATAGTATTTCTTATACCATTCAGCATATTATAACTTGATACAATTCGTGTCAACATAAATTTATTTTTCTTATAACTACATTTTATATCATAGGAACTGTATCATTCTATGTAAATATGAATGAATTAAAAGACAAACCGAAATTTATAACAAGATACGAAGAATTAATTAAATCTTATCTTTATCACACCGTATCTGCTTATAACGGAAATACATCGATTTATATTAATAATTACTTCGGATGGACAGATGAAAACGATAACCAAGTATCCCTCGGTTATCAAGGAAAAGGATTTAGACCTTCAATATGCTTATTGATTTGCGATTCCCTCGAGGGTGATATCAATGCCGCATGTCCATCTGCTATATCTATAGAACTAGTCCATAATTTCTCATTAATACATGATGATATAGAAGATAATGATAAATACAGGAGGCATCAACCAACACTTTGGGCAATTTGGGGCATTCCTAAAGCTCTCTTAGCTGGTAATTCAATTCTTGTATTAGGTAACCAAGAGCTAAACAAATTAATTAATTTTGGAATAACCAGGCAGAATTTATTTAAGTCACAAAAAATACTAACTGAAAGTTATTTAAAAATGATGGAAGGTCAATTCCTAGACATTGCATTTGAGAGTCAAGAAAAAATTAGTAAAGAAGAATACATAAACATGATTGGATTAAAAACAGGCGCTCTAATAGAATGCGCAGTTATGCTTGGGGCAGTAGCATCCAAGAAGACTTTGTCTAAACAGGATCTATTTCAGATTTCAAAATTTGGTAGAAATATCGGCCTCCTGTTCCAAATAAGAGACGATATATTAGGTGTTTGGGGTAGTGATAAAACTGGCAAGCCGATTGGTGCTGATATAAAGAAAAAGAAGAAGAGTTTACCAATAATTTTGACCTTAAACCAAGGGAGAGGAGTCTACAAAGATATCATTAATAAAATTATGCGCAAGCCAGAACTTAATGACAAAGATATCGAAAGATTTATAGAAATAATGAATGTTCTAAATATCAAAAAAGAATGTGAAAATATATCTATGGAGTATGCGCATAAAATTCAAAAAATACTTCAGAATATACCGGTTGAGCAAAATTTCAAATCTGACTTCAATGATATTGCTCAATTTTTAGTATCACGGGAAACATAATTGGGAATGATTTTAGTAATTACAAAAGAAAATCTAGAAATCACTTCTGCACTTAAACTCAATAATATAGAACAGATACATGCTCCAGGAAATCTCAATGTCCAAGCTGGTAATTCTGCCACCCTAAATGATGGGTTGATACTTTTTCAATGTGAAGCGTCCCCTATTCACTGCAAAGTAGGATTAAATTGGATATTTACTAAATACAAATCAATTGATTTTATATTATTTATTGGCTTCTTAAGGCCAATAAATAATTCGATACTCAGGAATCAGGTTGTTATCCCTACTGAATTCTTAAACCTTGACGAACCTCCTGTAGAGTGGAGTCAAGGGGTAAATCTTGAAAATATATCGAGCTCTCAAGAATCACAAAAAATACTGCGTAGTGGGATTCACGAAAATAATTTAGATTTTTCATACGGTCGAATATTAAGCTACAACCAACAATATTTAACTAAAAATATAGTACTCGAACTGAATGACTATAAAATAGGTGACGCAATTAATAACTTGTCTTTCAGTATAAATAAGTATGCATTAATTAATAAGGTACCTATATTAAATTTATTAATTAGAAGTCAAAAAAAACATTCACAAAAAACGCAGGATATAGTCAAACAATTGTTATCCAAAGTGAAGATCCCCGGAAAAGTACATGGATAGGTCAAGCAAGATAAAAACTTATCAGGACGAAATGAAAGTTACATACGAGAATTTTCCCTTATGGTCTTCATTATACTTAAAAGAATTTATGCCTCATTTTTCATCTCTATATAATTTTTGTAGAACTGTAGACAACTACGGCGACCTTCATCCAGATATTGGGACAGAAAAGTTGGACTCAATAGAATATGAAATAGATAATTGGTCCAAGGGAAGCTTTTCACAAGAAAGTGAATTTTATGTACTGACAGAAACTATAGAGCAGTTTGAACTCCCTATCACTGAATTCAAAAAATTAGTATCGGCAAACCGCCAAGATTTACATCAGAAAAGATACTCCACATTTCAAGATCTTCTAAAATACTGTAGATTATCTGCAAACCCTGTAGGAAGATTAGTATTAAAAATTCTTGGGTACAATTTAACAAAACTAAATGAGTACTCAGATAAAATATGTACCGGTTTACAGATCACAAATTTTTTGCAGGATGTTAAAAGAGATTCTCAATTAGGCAGAATATATATTCCATTAGAAGATCTGAAAAAATTTTCAGTGTCAGAAAAACAAATTCTTCAATCTCAATGCTCAGATGGCTATAGAAATTTAATCCGGTTTGAAGTAGAACGGTGCTGGGAAATGTTTAATAGAGGAATTCCTTTAATTCAAAATCTAAATGGTACTCAACAAATTCCTATTGCACTTTTTATAAAAAGTGGAAGAAAAATTTTAAATCAGATCAAGAAAGTAGAGTTTGATACCTTAAATCATAGACCTACTATTTCTAAGACTGTTAAAGCTACGTTGGTGATTAAAACAATTATAGATTATCTCGTTAAGGATCAGTTATTGCCAATAAAACAATATGACACATAAAGATAAAAAAATAAAATATGACACGCTTATTATTGGGGGTGGCATATCAGGGATAACAGCTTGTTATTCACTATTAAATAAAAAAAAAGATGTAGTTTTAATAGAGAAGTCATCCCATATCGGGGGTAGGGCTTTTTCCTTCTTTGATCCTTCGACTAAAGAAATAATTGATAACGGTCAGCATGTAATAGTTGGCGCATGTAAGAATTTTATAAATTTAATATCTGATCTTGGGTTAAAAAATAAAATTGTAAATAGTAAAAACTTTCGCGTCCCTGTAGTAGCGGGTGGCAAAACTTCTTATCTGGGATCAAGAAACATCCCATCGATCGTAGGCTTAGCTTGGTCAATTATATCCTATAGTCACCTTAAAAAATCTGACAGGTTTAAAGTTATATTCGGCTTATTAAAAATTTTAATGTCCGACATAGAAAAAGAGACTAATAAGCACAAAATATTTAAAGACTGGCTAAAAGGCAACAAGCAGAACTCTTCTACAATAAAATATTTTTGGAATATTATAATAAAGCCTGCCTTAAACGATCACATTGAGAAAATAGATACAAAATACGCATTATTCGTAATCAAAAAAACTTTTTTTCAATCACAAAAAAATCTATTTTTAGGATACCCCTCAGTTGCACTCTCAGATCTATGGCAACCTATAGAAAAAAAAATATCTTCAAGTAAATCATCTACGATTAAGAAAGGTCGAGTCAAAAAATTGATTCTAGAAAAAAATTTAATCACTGCTGCTGAATTATCAAATGGAGAAGTAATACAAGCAAATACTTTTGTAACTACAATACCTCAGAAAGATCTATTTCAACTCTTCAAAGAATCTGAGATAAGTATTGACAGCAAGCTAAATAAAAAAGAGTTAAACAACTCCCCAATTGTTGGTATCCATTTTTGGTTTGATAAGCTTGTAATGAAAGAAAATTACTTGGCCTCTGCAGATGGTGAAACTCAATGGATTTTTAATGTGTCAAAAAATCATCAAGAAAAAAACTTTCATATTGTAATTTCACAAAGTGCTGCTTGGAATTGGATAAATCAAGAAAAAGAAGATTTAAAGAATATATTTTTAAAAGAAATAACTAAAATATTGCCAAAATCAAAACACGCAAAGCTATTAAAATATTCCATAGTTAAGCAACCAAATGCGACTTTTAGATGTACCCCTGAGTCTGACGAATCGAGGGATATAAAGTTACCGTCTATAGAAAATTTATTTATATCAGGTGACTGGACAAAAACTCGCTGGCCTTCAACCATGGAAAGTGCTGTGATTAGCGGAAATAAAGTTGCCAATACAGTGCTAAATTATATGAGCTAGACGTGTCGTATGAATCCTGTCACTTGACTTAGCATAATTGGTCCTAAAGTTCTACTATCAGCAGAATTAGACCTATTATCTCCTAATACAAAAATTTCATCATCATCGAGTTTGCAGAATAAATCAGAGAAAAGGAAATCAAGACGAACAAAAGTTTCAGAGATAACTTGACTGTTTATTGATATGTTAGTTTTTTTCAATGCTATCGTTTCATTAGGCAGTCCAATTACTCTCTTCACATAATTGATATCATTGAAATTAAATTTTACGATATCAAATCTCTTGGGAGAAAACCGAAAAAGTACTTTTCTTAATAATACTACCTCACCCTCAATAAATGTTGGAACCATGCTATTACCTTTAATGAAATTTTTTTGAGTGGCAAATCTTCTAATAATACTCAACCTTAAAATATCCTTTACATTTCTTTAAATTGTCCGATAATAATTACTTAAAATACAATATTTAGGAGTGTTCATCTAATGTTAAATTTACTAAGAATTATAAACTACTTGAAGCCATCAGATACAGTTTTAGCTCACTGTGATATTCCTTGTGGCATTTATGACCCACATGACGCTATAGAAGCTGCTCAAACATGCATAAGAATGACCGAGCTAATACTAGAAAAAAAAGATAGTGGTGATACCAATTCAATCACACGATACATAGTAGCTAAAGAAGATCATGCAAAGAAAGCAAAGGATGACTTGCTTATAATTTGGACCGATTACTTCAAACCAGAACATTTAGAAAACTATCCAGACCTACATGAGAAAGTTTGGTCAGCGTGCAAACTAGGCTCCTCTGTGAAGCAGGGCGTTGACATGAAGGCAGCTCAAGACTTTAAGGCAGCAATCGAAGAAATAGGTAACATTTTTTGGGAAACCAAAAAATAGTTACAATTTCTTATAATCTTCTCTTGGAGGGGAAAATAAATCTAAAGCCAAAGAGCTTGTTTCTGTGCCATGCGCACTGTGAGGAACGTTTGAAGGTATCAGATAATGATCACCTTCAGTAAGCAATCTTTCTTCACCATCAATAATTAGTTTAAATGATCCTGATAAAACTCTTCCTGCTTGCTCATTCAGATGTGTATGAGTAGGGACTTCAGCATGTGGAGCAATATCAACTAGCATCATCATGATATTTTCTCCCCACATAAGGCGCACAAATACACCCGGGTGAATCTCTTTTGGCTCTAAGTCATTTTGATCAAATATAGGCATCTAACCGTGTGTTCCTAATTTTCTAGTTACTGCAGCGTCAGCCACGGGGCTTGATATTTGTTTAACTATTGCATTTATTAATGTTACTTTATCTTTTTTAAAAGATTCTTCAACAGATTTATTTAGACTAACGACATCATCTGCAAAATATCCTTTGCCTCCAAATCCTTCTACAATAATTTCATATTTTGTCTGATCTAACCTTGTCCATATATCTCTATCATAAAGCCCTTTTTGAATCCAATAATCTATACCCCACAAACTATTATTGCCCACGACAATTGAAATAGGGAGATCATTTCTCACAGCAGTATCTAATTCAGGAACATGAAACCCCAAAGATCCATCACCTACAATTAGTACTACCTTTTTATCTGGAAGAGCCACTTTAGCTCCAATGGCATAAGGCAATCCTACTCCAATCATTCCAAAGCTACTGACATACATCCATCTTAAATATTTTTCAGCATGTAGCGTAGCTCTTGAAAAATGGCAATAGTCACCTCCATCAAAAACAACAAAAGTGTCTTCATCAATATTTTTTCTTGTAGCCTTGCTAATTTCCATTGGGTGCATAGGGACACTGCCGTCAGCAAAACTATCCATAGAATCAAGGTATTCTAGATATGTTTTTTTAAGACTTCTAAGCCATTTTGAATTATTCCATTTGTACCTTTTTGATTGATCTGTAATTATTTCTACAAATGGACCAACATCACAATTTATTGCAAGAGATATTGTTCTGGATCTATTCAATTGGCTAACTTCAGGGTCTACGCTGATTAATGTCACATCACTACTAAAAGGAGGACTTCCACCAAATCCCAGTTGATAATCAAGCTTCACGCCTAGCAACAATACTACGTCAGCTTCAGAAATTCTTCTAGCAGAATTGTTTAAGGGTATATATCCCAAACCGATAGAATTAGGATGAGAATCACTCACCAACCCTCGTGCAGTATCCACACCAAAAAAAGGTATCCCTGTAACTCTCAAGAAATCATCTAATTCTTCAGGAACGACTGTTGCTCCGGCACCTAAGCCAGCTATAATTACCGGTTTTTTTGCACCTTGCAGAATGCTTAAAGACTTACCAAGTTGCTTTGAATTTGGATATGTCTTCCAATTATCCGGATCATCTTTTTCACTTAATTGAAATCTTTTAAACACATTTTCATCGACCATATTCTCTTGTAGGTCGTGAGGTATTGTAAGATGAACGGGTCCTCTTCTCCCTTCCATTGACGTCCTAAAAGCTAGAGAAATATATTCAGGAATTCGTTCTGTAGACGGAACTTTCCAGGCTCCCTTTGTAACTGGCTTAGCAATTCCTACTTGATCGAATTCTTGCATCGCACCCCTACCAATATTAAAAGAATCCGCTGAACCTGATATATTTATAACTGGAGCCTCAGAATGCATTGCATTGGCCAAACCAGCAACAGCATTGGCATGTCCTGGGGTGGTTGACATAACTACGCCAGGCTTTCTAAGAATTCTTGAATAGGCATTAGCCATATGCACAGAGGCAGCTTCATGCCTGCCATCAATCATCTTTATGTCTTCTCCTATCAAAGTATCTAAGAGGTGGAGAATATGGTCTCCTGCAATACCAAAAATAGTATCTACTCCATACATTTTTAAGCTCTTTATTATTAGATCACTGCCAGAAATTTTACCCACATCACTCCTTATATTAAGTCTCTAAATATCATTAAAACTCCCATTATAAACAAGAGCATATAAAGTGTCTTTAAAATAAATTTTTCAGAAAAATTTCCAACATGTTTTGATCCTAGATACGACCCTATAACACTCACAATTCCCAAAGGTAAAAATAGCATTACATCGAAATGTCTATTGCCAGATATTTCAGAAATAATAATGTGGCCCAAAAATGCAAACATTGCCACCAAGAAGTTAATGAATGAATTTGTAGCTGAAGCTGCTTTTGCTTCTGCTTTTAGATAGTTAATCATTACTGGATATCTCAATGCGCCTAAAACCATACCAACTGCACCACCCAATACACCTATTACAAAATTCAAGGCTCCAGCTATTATATTTTTTCTTAGTGATAACTTTGAAGAAAGTTCTTTGTGAGATTCATCTTTAAGAGGAAAATGTACTGTTTGTACAATTAGGAAAGCTGAAATAAATATGAGTACTGTAACAATCCACAAAAGAAGTTCTTTTGGCAAAACCTCACTGAATAATCCACCGAATAATGCTCCAATAAATCCAAATAGTAAAAAGGATCCACCCAATTTAAAATCAATTCTTTGCGCTCTATAATTATTCCAAACAGTTGCTGCCATCACAACGAAGCTTATTGCAAGATTTGTTCCAAAGACTATTAATGTCGGAACACCAAGGAATATCATAATAAATATTCTGATTGGGCCTAAAGGCATTCCCGAAATCCCAGCAAAATATCCCGACAAGCCTAAAAAAATTACCAGAAAAATAATATTTAAAAGAGATAGTTCGCTCACAAGTCCAGTTTATCGAGTTGACGGTTGAGTTCCTCGATCTGATTTCTGTCTGGCTGTAAAGATGGTCCTCTAGCAAATGCTTGAGAAAAAATACCTCTCCGTTTCAATATTATTTTAGGAAGCCAATTCCAAATACCGAGTCCTTGGCCAAGTGTTCTAATTAAAGGTATGTATCTATGGAATATATCTTCGGCTTCTATTTCTTTTCCTTCATTCCATAAATCAAAAACTTTCACAAACATTTCAGGTACAGCACAAACAGGCATAGTTCCTTGAGAGCCTCTCCTTAACTCTTCGATCATAAAAAGTCCCCCCGCTCCACCAAAGGGAATTGGGGCATTTTCTTTTTTTGAAAGTTCCTTCAATCTGTTAAATCGAGGAATCGTTGGCGGAACTTCTACTTTTATATATTTTAAGTTCGCATTAGAATTTGATAGTTCAACTGCAAAATCAGGTGGTACAGGAGATTCACCTATATCCTGCATGAATATAGGAATGCTGACATTTTCAGCCACATCTAAAAAATATTTCTTTATCTCATCTTGGTGGACACCTCCAAAAACTGGAGGAGCAATCATTAATGCATCCGCTCCAAGGGATTCAGCTTTTTTTGAATATTCTATGCAGATCTTATTAGACTCACCGCCAGTATTCATAACTACCTTTATTCTTCCCTTAGCAGCCTTCACAACTGTGTCCAAGACTATATCACGTTCACTTTCGGTGAATTTGTATACTTCACTCGCGAGCGCAACTGCTAATCCACTAACACCACTTTCTATCCCCCATTCAACTTCTGAAATTAAGTCATCAAAAATAATGTCTCCATTCTGATCAAAAGGAGTACTAAGTATGGGAAATACACCTCTCATTATTTCCTTCTTATAATTCATTTTAAGATATAAGCCCCGGAACTAAACTCAGTAGAACACCTGCAACAGTAGCTGTGCCAATAACACCAGCAATATTTGGGCCCATTGCGTGCATCAATAAAACATTACCTGGCTTTTCCTGTTGAGCTATATCTTGAACAACTCTTGCTGCCATGGGCACAGCTGAAACTCCAGCAGCCCCAATCATCGGATTTATCTTTGTTTTACTGAAGACGTTCATAAGTTTTGCCAATAATATACCTGATGCCGTTGCAGTACAAAAAGCTACTAGTCCTAAAATAAATATTGCAATGGTTTCGAACTGAAGAAAAACACTTCCTGGCATTGTAGAGCCTACAGAAAGACCTAATATAATAATGACAATATTCATCAGTTCGTTCTGCGCTGTATTACTCAGTCTTTCAACAACTCCACATTCCTTCATTAAATTTCCAAACATCAATATTCCAACCAGTGGCGAAGCTTTAGGAACAAGCACGCTAATTACTATGGTGCAGATTATTGGAAATAATATTTTTGCCCTTTTACTTACAGGTTTTGCAGGAGCACTCATCTCAATTTGTCGTTCCTTTTTAGTGGTTAATAGTCTGATTATAGGAGGCTGAATTAAGGGGACTAGAGCCATGTAGGAATATGCTGCTACCGCTGTTGCACCCACAATATCTGTAATGCCCACTCCAGAAGATTGACTCAATTCTTTCATTCGAGAAGCAATAAAAATTGTAGTGGGTCCATCTGCTCCTCCTATTATGCCTACTGATGAAGCTTCAAGTAGGCCAAATTTAAACAGAGGAGTCATTCCAAGAAGAAGAGTTCCTATCAAAGCAACAAAAACTCCAACTTGCGCGGCAGCTCCTAAAAGAAGTGTCTTGGGGTTAGATATTACTGGACTAAAGTCAGTCAGGGCTCCCAAGCCAAGAAATACTAGTAGTGGCAAAATATCTGTATGTAGTCCCTTTTCTTGAAAAAACATTAAAAAACCCATAGGGTCTCCGTCTTTTTCTGGCATCTTGACGAGTTCACCTAAAGGTAAGTTTGCTAACAATATTCCAAAGGAAATCGGTACAAGTAATAAAGGTTCTTTCTTTTTTGCAATTCCAAAATATAAAAGTAATCCTGCCACAATCCACATTGCCACACCTCTTGGATCTTTATAAATATCTATAAAGCCTTCGAATATTAATTCTAAATATTCCACTTTCTCACATTCACTGAATTATCATCATTACAAAACCTGTTTCAACTGTATCGCCCTTGCTTATCTCTATTCTCTCAATTGTTCCAGTTGATGTAGCAACAATTGTCTGTTCCATTTTCATCGACTCCATGATCAACACTGGATCTCCCATTTTCACTTTCTGACCTTCAGAAACTAAAACTTCAATTATTTTTCCAGGCATTAATGCCTTCAAGTCTCCGCGACTTGCAGGAGAATTATTCTGTGGCAACTTCTCTGGATGCACTTTAATTTTTTCCTGATTTACAGATGGTATTATTTTATTAATTTGGGAAGAATCACCAATATTTATTTCAAATTTATTCCCATTGACTATAACGTCAGCCTTTTCAGAACTTGAGAGTTCTACTTCTACTTCAAATTTCTTCCCATCAATTTCAAAATTGTATTTTTTAGACACGTTAAGTTCCCCTTGATTTGAATAATCTTTGAATACCATTTGAAAACCAAAGCGAAGGAGTGTTGTCAAAAGCAGGTGGGTCCTTCATTCGATTTTTGTCGGTCTCAGAAAGGGCAAAACTCACGCCTATAAGTGCAGCAATAAGATCTAAATTCGTTGAGACAGATTTTTTCTTATCTACTTTTTTAATTTCAGAATTTTTTGGGGAAAATCTTTCATCAAAAAAGTTTAACGATAGTACCACGAAAAGTAACACTATCAAAACCAAAAACACAACTAACAAGCCAAACACTGACATGTAGAGACCATCTATGATCATTTCAAATTACCTCAGATTTTTTATGGCTTTATTATATTAGCAATAGTCATCAAAACTCTAATTTAACTGGTTTGCCATCTATAACAACTTCAAACTTATCTCCTGATGGCTGAACAATTAAATTAAACTGCCTATCTCCAAAGCTCAAATTCAATACTGATTCCGAAGAATAATCTAGAATATTATTATTAAGAAAATGATTGAATTGTTTTTTTAGCCTATCTTGAGACTCTTTTATAGACACTAAATTAAACTTGACAATGCTACTAGGCTTCAATTGGCTAAAGGTAGAAAAATCAGCAGAACTAATACTACAAATTCTTGGATACCCCCCTATTGTCTGACAGTCATTCATCAAAACATAAAGATTACCATCAGTCGGGACCTGCACAACTCCTTTAGTCGTACCATCAGATATAATATCGTGTGATCCATCTATGGTACTGATACTGGGACCTTCAAGAACAACTCCAATCCTATCCATTCTGTTTGTAACATTAAAGTTTGAATTAAAAAATAAATCTATGTTTTTATCATCGAATAAATCATACTCAGGTCCTTTCGTGACATTAATAGTAGCGGGTTCTGAACTAGGAAGAACGGGAAAATTTATAGCTTTTTTGTTTATTGACTTTAGATCTGTTTTATTAACAAAAATTTCTTCATTATTATTAAGAGTTTTTCCACCAATGCCAGATTTTGAGTGAGTAGAATAAGAACCCATAATATAATTAGTTTTTACTCCACCTTGCACACAGACGTAAGATCTGAATCCATTAGCAGGGACCTCAAAAGTTAACAACTCAAATGGTCTCATGAAAATCGTATGCCACATTTTCACGGGCAACCCATCTATTTTAGGACCTAAGTCGCCTCCAGTTATGGATATACAAATATCACTCAATGCTTCAAGTTCTAAATTCCCTCCAATTAGTTCGATACAAGGGGCATTTAGATCATTATTCAATATAAGATTACCTATTTTATAGGAGAAAATATCTCCGGCCCCAGAGTTTGATACTCCGAATCTTTCATGTCCAAATCTACCTTCATCTTGCACTGAAGCATATAACGGACTATTGGCAACACGAAAAGCTTTCATTTACAACGGCTTAAATTTAATTTTCATTCCAGGTTTTATAAGGCTAAAATTCTTTTTCTTTAAATCAACCAACTTTAAAGAAGTCCTGCCAATAATTCTCCATCCTCCTGGAGATTCTAAAGGGTATATACCGGTTTGTTTATCTGCTATACCAACGGAACCAGCAGGTATCGTAATTCTAGGCGTAGGCAGTCTAGGACATTCAAGTCTTTCATCAAGTCCACCAAGATAAGGAAAACCAGGAGAAAAACCAATCATAAAAACATGATATTTTGTGCCTGAATGGATCTCAATTATTTCGTCTTCACGAAGTTTTAATATTTTTGATATATTATGCAAGTCCGGGCCATCTGTACCACCATATGACACGGGAATTTCAAGCAAATTCTCCTCATTATCAACAACAAAATCAATATCAATAATAATTTTTTTTATATCATCAATCAATTTTTTTCTCGAAGTCTTCTGAAAATCATAATTAATAATTAAGGAGTTATAAGTAGGGTAATGTGAAATTAATCCAGCTACTTTACTTTCTGAAACAAAATTCTCAATTTGGTGAATATTTGCATTAATATTTATATCAATGATTCTGGAGAAATTGAAGCTGATAACTGAATCTGAAATATCAATTATTTTCAGATTTTCAAGCATTTATCTTAATGAAATCTTTCATAGGTTTAACTTCACAGCCTGCAAGAATTAATTCATCTCTAATCTGCTTTGCAAGGTTAACGGATTCTTCATTATCACCGTGAAGACAAATGGTATCAGGACGGATGTTAATCTTTTTGCCAGAAATTGATTTGACTTCCCCAGAAGAAACCATACTGACGACTCTTTCCAAAATTTGATCTTGATTGTGTATCACTGCACCAGCCTCACTCCTTGGAACTAGCAAGCCATTATCATTCAAAGCCCTGTCAGCAAACCCTTCTTTAGCCACTTTTACACCTTTAGAGGATAAAAATTTATCCCACTCTGAATTAGCTAAAACAACATGAATAATATCTTTATCAATATTTTTTACAGATGAAAATATTGCCTGAGCTACCCCGATATCACTACATGCGGCGTTATATAAAGCTCCGTGAGGCTTTACGTGGCTCAATTGAAAATCTAGGAAAGCGCTTAATGCACCTATTTGGTAAGCAATCAAATTACTTATTGACTCCTTCGGTATTTCCATAAATCTCCTTCCAAAACCTTGAAGATCTGGATAGCTAGGATGAGCGCCAATTCCCTTATCTTTTGAAAGAGAAACAGTATCTTTAATTGTGTCTGGATCACCCGAATGAAATCCTGTTGCAATATTTACTGAAGAAACGAAAGGTATGATCAACTCATCTTTACCTGATTTCATCAATCCATAAGATTCTCCTACGTCAGCATTTAAATCAACGATTCCTAACATATAAGGTCACAGCTAAACATTAGTAAATGGAAGATGAATGGTCGATTTCGACTCCCAACTCATTTTCAATGCGTCAGCGAATTCCATATATTTAACCCCATCGGTGAAACTTGTATGAGTTATTTGTTCATTGCCTTTTATAGCAGAAATAAATTCTTCTTCAACTCTCCATCCTCCGACATCGGCCGGTTTAGGCAATAAGACTTCCCATTTATTTGACCCGGATGCTTGAATTGCAATTTTTAATTTCACACTGTTGTAAGCTTGTGGAGTGTCTACGTCTGAACTTTCATAAATATGCATTGTACCTTGAGTTCCATAAATCCAAATATCTATTTTTGGAGCCGCTCCTAAAACAGTACTATGAGTCATATGGAAGCTACCTCCAATAGCCATTGACCCTATAGCCTCTAAGTGATCCGGTATGGTGATTTCTTTTTGAGTTTTAGTATTGTCATCAAACCTTTTTTTTACAACTATATTTGAATGTGCTGATACAGAAGATGCTGTTCCCAGCCACCTCATCGCAGCTTCATAAAAAATACCCATATGCATGACGTTGTTACCAGATAAGTCTCGATTTTCACGCCAATGAAGAGGCTTTTTTATATCTATGAAATCACCTGTTGTTGCTTTCACATCTAAGAGGATCAAGTCTCCCATTTTTTCTTGAACCCATTTTTTTATTGTATTGTCATAAGGTAATGTGTGAGGAGCAGGCACAATCTGAACAACTAAATCAGGATATGTCTGAGAGCATTCCAACATGGAGACTGCTTGTGAATAATTCATAGCCATTCTTGCTTCACATAATACGTGCTTTTCAGCTTCAAGTGCCATTAAAGTTAGTGGTGCGTGCATGTTGGGCCAAGTGCCTATACAGACAGCATCAATTTGATCATCTTCAAGTAAATCGACCCAAGAATCATAAACTTTTTCCATATTAAATTCATTCGCTACTTTTTTACTTGAATCCAATGTTCTGTTGGCAACTCCTATGGCTTTGACGTCATTCTGCTCTATCAGTTTCGGAAGATGTGCACTTTTAGTGTTGGCGCCAGCTCCAATAAATCCTACTTTAATCATAATAAATACCTTCTTCTAGTAATTGACAATTTCCTTCACGGCTTCTATAACTCTTTTTTCGCTGGGCATAAATAGAAATTCAAGATCTCTGTTATAAGGAACAGGAGTATGGGGAGAATTGACTTTTTTTATCGGAGCATCCAAAAAATCAAACCCTTTATCAGCTATAATTGAAGAAATCTCTGAAGCCATGCTACACATTGGAGTATCCTCATCTACAATAACAACTTTATTGGTTTTTGATACTGACTCTAAAATTATGTCTTCATCTAATGGTGAAAGGCTTAGTAAGTCTACTACTTCACAATTGATGCCAGATTTTTCCAAAGTTTCAGCAGATTTACGACACACTTCAGAAGTATAAGACATTCCGATAAGAGTCACATCACTTCCTTGTCTCAAATATCTTCCTTTGCCGAGCTCTAACACAAAATCATCATCTGGCACAAATCCACTCAAATTTATGAGCTTTTTATCATTAATCAAAAAAACTGGATCATCATCTCTAATTGACGCTGCAAGCAAACCTTTGACAGAATATGGATCTGATGGAACAACAACTTTAAGTCCTGGAATATGAACTAACATTGAATAGAATGACTCTGAGTGTTGGGCAGCATGACCTGTCCCTGCGCCTGATCTTGCGAACATTGTTAGTGGAACTTTAGTTTGCCCACCAAACATGTATCTACTCTTTGCTGCATTTGACAAGAGTTGATCAAAAGCTACTGTTACAAAGTCAAAATACATCAAGTCAACAACTGGTCTAGTTCCTGTTAAAGCAGCTCCAATAGCAGCACCTAAAACTCCCGCTTCTGAAATGGGCGTATCTTTAATTCTTTCAGGTCCAAAATCTTGGATAAGTCCCTTTGTAGCTGCGAATGGCCCTCCCCATGCATCCAAAGGCTTATATCCTTTTTTTGCTTCGTACGAAACTTCTCCATCTTTTTCGAATCGCCCTGCACCACCAGCTATATCTTCTCCCATAATAAAAACAGAAGGGTCTCTGGATAGTTCATTCCTAAGAGTTTGGTTAAAGGCATCTCTATATCTCATCTCAGATCCAGAAACATTATTGGTATTAGGTAATCCTATTGAGCCTCTAAAAGCTTCTGAATAATCAAAAGTCATATTAATACCTCTTTTTTTCATAATTTACATAGACATCTGAATATAATTCATTTGAGTTGGGCATCGGAGACTCCTCTGCAAATTTTACAGCTTCCAGCATTTCAGAATCTATCGCTTTTTTTATCATATCTAGGTCGCCTTGGTTCATCATATTGCCTTTAATTACTTTATCAGCAAATATTTTAAGACAATCCCTATTCTTCCATTTTTTATCTTCTTCTTCTGTTCTGTATTTTTTGGGATCATCTGCATGAAAATGACCATGGTATCTAAAAGTCTTAAGCTCGATTAAAGTTGGTCCTTTTCCTTCTCTGGCTCTCTTAATAGCTTCTCCAGCAACTTCAAAAACATTGAACACATCCATACCATCAGCTATGACACCGGGCATTGAATAAGAAGAAGCTCTGTCGGCTATATCTTCTATTGAGACAGCATATTCTACAGGAGTCGCTTCAGCGTAATGATTATTTTCACAAACAAATATTACAGGGAGTTTCCAAATGGAAGCAAGATTCATACTTTCGTGTAGAACGCCTTGTCCTGTAGCACCGTCTCCGAAAAATGCTACTCCAACGGAATCTTTTTCGGTACCATTGTACTTTGAACTCAGTGCAGCGCCAACGGCTAGTGGGATGCTTGCTCCAACGATAGCATTCGCACCCAACATTCCCTTAGAAAAATCAGCAATATGCATCGAACCCCCCTTCCCTTTACATTGACCGGTCGACTTCCCAAAAATTTCAGCCATCATTTTTTTAGTATCTAACCCTTTCGCGATGCAATGTCCATGCCCTCTATGAGTAGATCCAATCCAATCTTTATCAGTCAAGTGAGCACACACTCCAGTCGGGCCTGCCTCTTGACCATCTGAACTATGAGTTACGCCCATAGCGTTGCCTTTAAAAGTTTGTTCTAACATGGTTTCTTCAAAACGCCTGATCCTGTACATAGTCGAAAATAGCCAACTAATTTTATTTTTATTCATACATCCTCATAAATATCTGACTTACGTTTTGTTATTAGGATCTCTTGGATTAAATGCTGAATCTGAGTCAGACTTAAACAGATATTTTCCTGGCTTTAAAAAAGAAGTAAAAAAAGCTAGAAGTCCTAAAAATATCCCAGACTTCTTCAAAAAATCTCTTCTGTCTTTTTGATTATTTTCTTCAATATTCATTCAGTATCCTCGACTCTAAGGTGGTTTATTTAAAGATTACTTAGTCTAGTATATTTAAACACTTGCTACATGCAAACAGTAATCTACAAGTATAAAATTGAATTTATTAAATACTCCCAGAAGGTCTCAATGAGGCACAAAAGAATTCATTAGAAATACTTCGACTTATACAAACAAAAGCATAGATGCTTTCTGAACTAAATTCAGGTTGACGTTAATACCTATTACGTGTTAGCTTTTTTTTAGCAAATTATTCGTTTTAAAAGACTGAATGGACCCAAGTATTCTAAATAGTGACGACTGGCTACAGAGAATTCAAGCCTTATGGATTATGTGGACATGTCTCTTTTTTGCAGGCACAGCTGCGATTTCACTAATCTTTGCACATGCTGTAATCCCATCTGCGGTTGATTCAGGGACTATTAGCAGTAGGTTTAATAAGTTCAGATTACCCTTGTACGTAGTTGGAATTATATCTTTTTTGGCTGATATTATTTTATTGTTATACGCCATTGGATTATCGGTTGGATTCATATCTGAAATGTATCCAAGATTTTGGCAGTAAAGGATTGAATTGAGGAAACTGCTCGACATACTTTATTCTCCACTTTATATAGCAGCTTGGTTAGTAGAGTTTATAAAAGAAAAAGATAAAACCACTCCTTTGTGGCTCAAGCTTTTAGCTCCTGTTCTAGGGGTCGGAGCTCTCGGCATATTTGCTGTTTTAAGTTTTGTGACTGCTTTTCTAGTTACAGCTTGGTTTGGAAACCCATTGCCGGTTGCAGGATTTGACCAAAGTCCTGAACAACCAATTCACTTTCCCCACACTATTCACGCAGGTGTAGGGCCAATAATACTTGATAATTCCGAGGACACAATAGAAGGACTTGGAATGGATTGCACTTACTGTCATAAGCAAGTCACTGAGCAATCTTGGGCAGGCGTACCTCCTGTTGAATTATGTATTTCTTGTCACAAAATAATTGGTGAAAGCTCAAATACTCAATTGAAAACACTGAGAGATTACGGTCTATATGAAGAAACGAAATCACCAATAAACTGGGAAAGGGTTCACAGAATGCCGGATCATGTTAGGTTTGCACACGCACCGCATATTTGGTATTTAACTGAGAATCCTCAAGCAATCCAAAATAAGCCAATTGATTTTGAAGTACTACAAGATGGTACGGTATCTGCCTCCAAAGTTTGTTCAACTTGTCATGGTAACGTTGCAGGCATGAATCAAGTTGCTCAAGTTCAACCTTTAAAAATGGGACAGTGTGTTGCTTGTCATAGAGCTAACGAAGCTTCAGTAGGATGTGAAACATGTCATCATTAGAAGGATTCGAAAATAATTTAGAAAAGAAAATTTCTAAAAGAAAATTTCTAGGCCTCCTTGGAGGAACTGCCATAGGTGCGGTTATATTTGAAGCCTGTGGGATTCCTGAACAAGAGTTTATTATTCAAAGTCCTGTAGATATGCCTGAAGATTATGTAAAGGGCGAGGACAATTGGTTCGCCACTTCAAGTGATACGTCAGATTACGGAGAGAGTATTATCGTACGGGTGATGCAAGGGAGAGCAAAAAAGATAGAAGGAAATCCAGATTTCCCTAATACTTTAGGTAAGCACAGAGCTGTTTCAGAAACTGAATTACAAACTTTTTACCACCCAGATAGGATTGCTGGTCCATTATTAAGAAAAACCAGTTCTGGTAATCATAGACCAATCACCTGGCAAGAAGGCATTTCATTGTTGACAGATGGTCTGAAATCAAAAGGTAGAAAAACCGTAGTCACCAAGCCTTTAAGAGGTTTAAACAAAGGAATAGTTGAAAAATTTGTGAAGGAGGTTGACGGAACCCATCTTACCCTATCATCCCTTAGAGATAATGCACTTTATGAAACATCTAAAATGGTATTTGGGACAACTAGCCTACCTTATTTTGATATTAAAAACGCCGACTTGATAGTATCTTTCGGTCTTGATTTTATAGGTAATTGGGGGCCAGTAGAATACGTAAATCAGTTTGGTAAATTTAGAAGTAATGATCACAGGGGTTATCTCTACCAGATTGAGCCTAGGATGTCTCTAACTGCAGCGAATGCAGATCAGTGGTTATGTCCAGACCTTGGGAAAGAAGGGTTGATTGCACTTATGATTGCAGATCAGTTAATAAAAAGCCCTAAAACTAGCACAAAACATATTGAAGAGTTCAAAACATTAGCGGGAATTTCAGAGATAGGAGAATTAAATAACGCTACCAATGTAGCCCTTGATCCACAATCAGTTGCCGACGCAACTGGAATAAGTTCAAAAAAGTTAGAATCTCTTATTTCACGAATTATCACTTCGCTTCCGGAGTCTTCTGGCCCTGGAAAAAAAATAATGTTTCTCTCAGGAGGAACTTCATCTGGGTACTCTAATTCTAACAGCCTGAACTCACTGGTTCTTGGATTGAACTATCTAACGGGGTCGGTTAACGAGGAAGGTGGAATAATTTTAAACCCGGACGATTTATTTCAAAAAGTACAAATAAGTGAAGAATCCATAAACTTCTCTTCGTCTTCAACGTGGAGTTCTCAATCCGAATGGAATAAAGAAATAGAAACTTGGAAATCTGGTGGCCAAGATTTAATGATTGTTAATAGCGTAGATTTCATAAATGAAATCCCTGGAATTTCAGAAACTATTGAAGCTATAGGTAAGGTCAAATTGTCTGTAGGATTTGGAACTATAATGAACGATACCCTTGAAAGGTGTGACCTGATCCTTCCCATTAAAACTAGTCTCCAGTCATGGGGAATCGATATTCCTGAGCCTAAGACGACCTATCAATCCGTAACGTTTCAACAACCTGTTGCATCTGACCCAGTGTCAAGAGATGGGCTTAAGAAGCTTTCAGATGCTAAAAACTTCTACGATGTTCTATTGCAGCAAATGGATAATTCTCTGAAAGAAGTTGCTTATATTGACATCTGCAGAAATCTTGCAGATAAAATTTTTGCAAGCTCAGTGTCAAAAGACTCATCAATTATTGCATCTAACTCAGACGATTTCTTCAAAGGAATATTGGCTCGAGGTGGGTGGTGGAACGTTAATAAAAAATCTGCACCTCGCAAAAATGCAAAGATTAGAGTAATAAATGCAGTATCCAATGTTACCAAATCGGCAGAAGACTTTCACTTGATTCCATTCAAATCTCATGTTTTTGGAGATGGAAATGCACTATCGACTCCTTGGGCACAAGCTTCACCTGACCCTATTACATCTATAACTTGGGATAGTTGGGTAGAGATTAATACTAGGACTGCAGAAAGACTAAAGATAAAACAAGGGGATATAATTAAGGTTTCTTCTAAGCATGGACAGATTGAACTTCCTGCATATTTACACCCCGCCGTTCCATTTGAATCAGTAGCAATTCCAATAGGCCAAGGGAAAAACTTTTCTGGTAGATATTCCGAAAATAGAGGTGCAAACGTAGTAGACATTATCGGAAAATCATCTCTGAACGAAAATGATGATATCCCTTGGTGTACTACTAGTGTGAAGCTACAGAAAACAGGCAGAAAGAAAAAGGTGTCAAAATTTGAAGGTTCTGTGCCAGCTATATCTGTAGAACCGGGAGTGCCTATAATGACACTAGGATCAGGTGAATCGGCAGAAGAAGGATATCATAGGTATCACAAAGAACATTTAGAACATACATTTGGAGATAATTTCAAAAACGATAAAAAGGAAGAGAAATAATGGTGACTGAAAAGCAAAGCAAGTTTAAGTGGGGGATGGCGATAGACATAGATAAGTGCACTGGATGCCAAGCATGCGTGATAGCTTGTCAAGCAGAAAATAACATCCCTATAAACTCTGAAGATAATTTTAAAGATGCTAGAGGGATAGAATGGATAAGGGTTGAGAGATACTGGGAGGGCGAATTTCCAGACGTGAAAGCAAAATTTATACCTATTTTGTGCATGCATTGTGACAATGCGCCTTGCGAACCAGTTTGCCCGGTATATGCCAGTTACCATACTGTAGAAGGTCTGAATGTACAGGTTTACAACAGATGTGTGGGGACAAGATACTGTGCAAATGGCTGTCCTTATCTTGTGAGGTTTTTTAATTACTGGGAGCCTGAATGGCCCGAATCTTTACAAAATCAACTGAATCCTGATGTTACTGTTAGAAGTCGAGGAATAATGGAAAAATGCACTATGTGTATACAAAGGATAAGGCGTGGCACAAGAAAAGCAAAGAGAGAAAGCAAAGAAGTTATGGACGGTGATATAAGTCCAGCATGTGTTCAAGCCTGCCCAACAGATGCTATGGTTTTTGGTAACCAGAAAGATCCCGAAAGCACGATCAATAAAATGAAAAACGACAAAAGAGCGTACACCCTCCTTGATCACTTGGGAACTAGCAGTAATGTTTGGTACCTTGCCAAAGTTGACGAAGATTTAAATTCTCACCAAGAGGAGGATCCACATTAGTATTCAACAAAGCAACTCAGAAAGATTCAAGGAAGCTACTGTCGCCTTAACATCTTCTACAGAAGAAAATCTGAGAGGAAAGTACAAAATATTAATGGTCATCTTCGGTATTTTAGCGCTAGTTGGAATAGTCTCAATTATTTTGAAAATCTCACAAGGATTTGATACTAAGTCAGCTTGGGGATATTACGCAGCTATAGTCTCTGTTTTGCTGGGAATCTTCGGTGCTGCACCACTGGTAGCGATAGCACCTACTATCGCTAAAGCTGATTGGCATAGGCCCGTATCAAGAATTGCGACTATGTTTACCTTGGCAGGATTGTCTACCGTCATTATGACTATACCTCTCATATTTGCTTTGCCACCTTTGGTTGTGAATGGATTAAGGAGAAGGTCAATATGGTTTGACGCTAATATTTACACGCCTCATGTCTTTTTTGGACTGGCCGTCATCGGCCTGTTCTTAATAGGGCTAAGCTTACTTTGGGTTACTTCGATACCTGATTTTGCAGCAATGAGAGATCATAGTAACGGCTGGAAACAAAGGCTAGGAAAAACACTTTCTAGAGGCTTTGTTGGGACTGACGGACAATGGGTTAGTCTTCGAGCTAGGGTTGGAATGATGGGCACATTCTATTTTATGTTCCTAATTTTTGTTCATATTTTGTACAGTGTAAATTTCAGTCTTGAACTTGTTGCTGGATGGAAAGACGCTATTTATCCTATGTACCATGCGGTTACCGGCATACAGGCTGGAATTGCCACTACCGTCATCGCTTTGTTCCTGTTCAGAAAATACTGGAAACTTGAGGAATTTATTCGTATAGATCAATTTTGGGCTTTATCTAAACTGATGTTTGCAACAACTATTTTTTGGTTCTATTTTTTCATATGTGCATTCATAATCTTTTGGTATGGAAGGACAGAAATCAATATAATGACAATCAAAATTTTGGTTAATGGACCGTATATGCCTGTTTTCATAGGAGCCTTTTTACTAAGCTTCATAGTTCCTTGGTGGATAATCATCTGGAATCCGGTAAGAAAAAATCCTAGGATGCTAACTTTGATTGCTTCAATTATCTTAGTTGGCCATGTTCTTGATAGGATCCGTCTCTACGTTATCTCATGGCAAGTGTATAGCGATGAAATGATACACAACAGGTATATTCCTCTTGATCAAATACCGACCCAAATGCTCTCACCCGGGATACTGGACATATTGATATTCTTTGGTTCAATTTCACTGGGTATATTTATTATTTTACTGGCATCTAGAATGATTCCATTAGTATCTATTTGGGAAACGCACCAATCGATACTCCTAACAAAACATATAAAATTTCATCGTACAGAAGTATACGCAGTAGGAAAGCCAGACTAAACAATGCAACAACGTAGAAAATTAGGTCAAAAACAAATAAATAGAGAATTGCTCAATGGTAATTTGCAAACACCTAAATGGTATATCCCTGTTATGATCGTGCTTGGTTCTGGTGTCCTTTTTGGGCTTGGCACTATTTTCTACATGTTCAATAGAGGATTAGGAGTTACTGGACTGGCGAGACCTGTTTATTGGGGACTATTTATTACTACATTCGTTTTTTGGGTTGGTATAAGTCATGCAGGGATCATGATATCCGCTATTTTAAGACTCACTCAAGCAGAATGGAGGAGGCCCGTGACACGAGCGGCAGAGTTATTGACAGTTTTCTCATTGCTAACTGCTCTAATGTTCCCTTTAATGCACGCTGGAAGGCCTTGGAGGATTGCCTACTGGTTAATCCCGTATGATTGGGCCAGAGGAATTTGGCCAAATGTTAGGTCACCTTTATTCTGGGATCCAATTGCAATTGGAACATATTTGATTGGTAGCACTCTTTTCCTCTTTGTGGCACTCATTCCTGACATAGCAATACTCAGAGATCGAACTAAGGGAGTTGCCAACAAAATATATTCAATGCTTGCACTCGGATGGCGTGGAAACCCTAGGCAATGGCAACTTCAGACAGTTGCAGGTGTTCTGCTTTCAGCACTTATGCTCCCGATCTTTGTTTCAGTTCACTCAATTGTAAGTTGGGACTTTGCGGTAGCCCCTGCAGTAGAAGGATGGCATTCTACAATTTTTGCCCCTTACTTTGTGATCGGGGCAGTACATTCTGGTGTCTCTGCGGTAGTTACGATGATGTGCCTAATGAGGTGGCTTTGGAAATGGAACAATTTTATAAGGCCTGAGCATTTTGATGCGCTTGCAAGATTATTAATTATAGTAGCAACAGCCTGGCTGGCATTTACATTTTTAGAATTAACTTTCTCGTTATACGGAAGAGATGCACCTGAAGTAGCTCTCAGAGAATTGCAAATCTTCACTTGGCCTTGGAATTTACTTTTTATAATTTTCTTGTTAACAGGATATGTTATACCTGTTGGATGTTGGTTATTCAAAAAACTAAGAAGTAATATCGCCGTAATGTTTTGGACTTCTATCCTAGTGAATATTGGGATGTGGTTAGAAAGGTTTCTGATAATTGTACCCGGACTTTCGAGAAAACAAATTTTTGTTTACACGTGGGAAGGATATTGGCCAAGTCCTGTCGAATGGATCATTCTTGCGTGGTCCTTCGCTTGGGTATCATTTTTAATGCTATTATTTGCAAGATTCTTTCCTTTGGTTCCTCTTTTCGAGGCAAAAGAAAGTCAGGTATTTACTACAGAAATGAAAGTAGGAAGAGCAACAGTTCCTATGGTAATTAGAGAATGAAGGAGGCAAAGAAATGTCTAAATTAAGTATACTTGGGCTCTATGATAACCCTGATTCCGCGGCTGACGCCTTAGACGCATTAAGTGAGTCAGGATTCGATTCAAACAACTTTGATGTACTCACTGGAACACCTTATCCAGAAGGGGCTTTTGGGGAACACACGCCACAACATAGATTATTTAGATTCCCTCTATTTGGGGCTATAGTTGGATTGACTTTAAGTGTTTTCCTAACCACGACAACTCAAGTGGTATATCCTCTTGTGACAGGCGGAAAGCCAATACTATCAATTTTTGCAATGCTTGTGATCATGTATGAAATGACAATGCTATCAGCTGTCGTTACAACAGTTATAGGAATACTTTTCGAATCAAGACTGCCGAACATTTCTATGAACGTTTATGACACTAGAATAACCGAGGGATTAATTGGAGTATCCTTGGTATGCACTAGCGATAAAAAAGAACAGGCAGAAAAAGCACTCAAAGATAGCGGGGCTATGGAGATTAAGTCGTCAGGAAAGCAAAGTGACTTTTAAGACAAATAGGCAAATGTTACTACTATCTTGCCTTATGGGCTTAGTTGTATTAGCCCCTACTTGTCAAAGCGGTATAACACAAAGAGGTCCATATCCGATAGAAATATTCTCTGAAATGCACTATTCCCAAGCATATAAAAACCAAGAACCTCCAAGGTTGAATCCAGCTGTAAATTCGGAGGCGTACAAAACTCCAGATAATCAGACGAGTAGCCCTAATATGGCACTCAATATGGAAGAGGAATATGTATATGACCCTATAATTGGTGCAGAAATATATAGAGTAAATTGTTCATTCTGCCATGGCTTAAAAGGAATGGGAGACGGGACTGTTGCAGCTCATATATCTTCCGAAGATAGTTTTTTCGCTACTACACCAACAGAAGAGGTGCTAGGATCAGGTAGTGGACCTTATAAAGCAGTGCCTCAATTACATAATATTATGGAAAGATATGACGGAGGAAGAGATAGTGCAGTAAACAGATTAAACCAAATGCTATCTCAAGAATCTGGTAGTGTTCAATTAGGTCCTATGCCAAGCTTTTTATGGGTGTTTACTGAAGATCAAAGGAAGCAAGTTATCGACTTTATAGTTGATGAAAATCAAGGGTTAGCATCAAGTTCCTATTAAATTACAGCCTATTCTACACGATTTAAGATAAAATTCTTGTTATGAGAAAATACTCTAAATTGGTTAATTTAAATCCTCTATTTCTTAGCGTATCTATACTAATTGCTATTGTTTCTTGTAGTACAGATTATGATGCAAACCAGAATAGAGAGTATAGCCTCTACTCTCAGTTAATGTGTCCTGTATGTGAAGGGCAGACAATTGGAGAATCTAAGGCTTCGATAGCAGAAGATATGAAAGAAATGATATCTAATAAAATTGCCGAAGGGCAGACTGATCTTGAGATTCTGAATTACTTCGAAGATAGATACGGAATCGAGATTCTTGCCAATCCACCTAAAGAAGGCTTCAATCTAATCGTTTGGATATTACCTATTTTAGGAATCATATGTGCAATGTTTCTGCTTGTCTATAATCTAAACAAAAATATGAAAAAAATAAAAAAATGACAACAGCAACCTTAGGATTTACACTGCTTTTACTAACTTTTAACTTATGTCTATTCGCAATATTTGGATCATTATTGGGAATAAAATTTTCAAATGAACGGTTGCTATCCAGTAGTAAAAATGCAAGCTACGTAACTCTTTTAACTACAACTTTATCTGTAATTTGCCTTGTTTATGCTTTCGTTACTAGAGACTTTTCTGTTAAATATGTATTCAATCATAGTAATCTTGCCATGAATCCTATATATACTTGGGTTGCATTATACGCAGGAAATGAAGGTTCTCTTTTATATATCTCGTTAATCATTTCAATAGCATCAACTCTGACAATTTTCTTTAAACCGCGAGAATTTGATGACTCAGAACCTTATTTAATAAGCCTGTTAATGGGATTCTTGCTCTTTTTTTTGGCAGTAATGATTTTCTTGGCAAACCCATTTGCTACCTTTATAGAAACTCCTACTGACGGCAGAGGAATGAATCCTTTATTAGCTCATCCAGGTATGTTTTCTCACCCCCCTCTTTTAATGGCCGGGCTTGCAACAATATGTGTACCATTTTCTCTAATTATTAGTATGATATTTTCAGGCAAATTCAAAAATGATGGACTAGATTACGTAAGAACAACTTCATTAGTAGTCTGGGCAATACTTGGGATCGGCCTATTATTAGGATCTTGGTGGGCATATACCATCCTAGGCTGGGGAGGGTACTGGGTATGGGATCCAATAGAAAATGTAGGCCTCATGCCTTGGCTAGTAATGACAGCTTTCATTCATTCTATTATTGTACAAAGAAGAAGAGGAATGTTTAGAACATGGAATATTATTTTGATTTTCTTGGCATTCATTCTCGCTCAGTTTGGCATGTTCATTAACCGTGGTGGTCCCGTTGTTTCGGTTCATTCTTTTGCTGCCTCAACATTAGGTTATATCTTCCTTGGATTTATGATCTTCAGCGTTATCTTCTGTATAACAATATTTTTATTCAACACAAAAAAAATAAAGAGTGATGGTACAGTCCAGTCTTTTCTATCAAGAGAAACAGCTTTTCTTATAAACAATTTTTTTCTTGTAGCAATCACTTTGATAACTCTCTGGGGTTTGATTTTTCCTTTAATATCAGAACTTTTTTACCACGAAACTGTTACTGTAGGGGCGCCATATTATAACTCAGTAAACGGTCCAATAATGCTTGCCTTACTATTTGTAATGGGATTAGGACCAAATCTATCTTGGAAATATACGAGTAGTACTAATTTAAAGGTGAATTTCTTAATCCCTTTATCCATCACAATTATTGCACTCATAACATTATTAGTAATTTCTGAGCGACACATTATGTCCTCTCTTGCTTTAGCTTCGATAGTGTTGGTGCTCAGTACTATAATCACTGAGTGGATAAGAGGATCCAGCAAAATTATTAATTCTGGGGTTCCTTGGTACTTTTCTTTTTTTAAATTGATTGCAAAAAATAAGAAAAGGTATGGAGGTTATATTGTCCACATATCAATTCTTCTAGTAGCTTTAGGAATAATAGGCATAAATTTCTACCAAGTTCGAATTGAAAAAGTCGTCTTAATAGAAGAGAGAATTGAAATTGGAAAGTATGGGATAGAATTATTAGAAATAGAAGAGTTAGAATTCAACGATAGAAGAGAAAAATTAGCCAAATTTGCTATTTATAACAATGATACCGGTCAGTTGATTAGACATATGACGGGAAACAACACTTTCTACCCTTCATTTAATATGGCTTCAATTAGAGCAGCAATCAGAAGCACTCCTATAGAAGATCTGTATATTATTCCTTCAGATTTTATCGGAGAAAACAAGATGAAAATAATTGTTAGCATAAACCCTCTAGTTTGGTGGATGTGGTTAGGGGGGCCTGTATTTATCATGGGCACTTTAATAGCATTATGGCCAACTGTTCAAAAAGATTAACATGTTATACCTAATCCTAATAATCACATGTATGATCTGCGTATATGCAGTTATCATTCCTTTCATAAGAAAAAACTTTATTAGCTCCAGTGATGCCTCTCTAGAAATGCTCGAAAGAAGGAAATATAAATTATTGGAAGAACTTGATAGCGATCTTGAGAGTGGCACTCTAACTGAAAACCTTTTTAAAGAGTTAAGAGATGAAGTTATAGAAAATATAAGTAAAGAGAAAGAAGTTATCCTAGGTTCCAAAGAGCATCTAAATGAAATAGAAAATAAGATTAAAATAAGAAAAAAATTATGAATATTTACAGAAAATATACTGTCTTTTACGTTGGTATATTGTTACTAATATCTTCATTAATGTCGACAAATTTTATCCTAGCTGATGAATTCACAAACTTTAAAGGCGTAATCATTAATGGAAGTGCTGTCGACAAAGAGCAAACATATTCGATACGCTTGCTGGCAATTCAAGATACAGCATCCGACTTAATAGAAATAGAAAAGACCGAGACGACTAAATTATTTGAATTCAAAAATGTTCTGATCAATACAAATCTCACCTATTTTTTAATGGTGGATTATCAGGGCGTCCCTGCAGTTTTTTTTATCGATGATATAGAAGATTTTAACAATATTGAACTAATTGTTTACGAAAGATCTTTCTTGCCTGAAAGTATAGAAGTTATGGACTACTCTATAATGATCCCTCATATTTCACCTGATTCTAATATTATTTCTGTACTGGGTCTTATATCACTTAATAATATTAGTACATCTACTTTTATGGCAGACTTATCTGATCCAAATCTATCCGGTTTAAACCTTCTAAGATTTAGCCTTCCTGAAAAATTTGAAAATTTATCTGTGGACAGTGATCTACCTCCAGGAAATGTTATGCAAATACCAACTGGTTTTGCATTGTCAAATCCAATACCACCTGGTGACCATCAAATTTTATATTCATATTCCATGCCTTATAACACCAAATCGATTAAATATGTTATCAAGTTGCCATTTGGAGCTGAAAATTTCAAATTACTCGCCCCTGGGAAAACAAGTTTTTCAAAGCCTGACAACCTTGAACTGAATTCAACTAACGTTGATGGTAAAGTTTATGAAGTTTTAAAGGCTAGTAACATCCAAAAAGGAGAGTCTATATCATTAGAAGTCATAAACATTCCGGTTCCTGGTGCAGTCAGTAAGATTACTTTTTTTATAAAACAAAACGTTATAGCAATAATCGTTGTGTCTGTATCTGGTTTTTTTCTCATCGTACTAATATTAATTTCTTTGTTCAAAAATTATTCCAATAAATTGTCTTCCGATCAAAATTTAAAAAAAGAAAATAATCGTTTGATCGACAAGATAATTGAACTCGATGAAAAATATAGAAACAAAAAAGTTGAAAAAGAGGATTATGAAATATTAAGAAGTGGACTAAAGGATAAAATAAAAGGCAAAATATGAAAAATATAATAACTTTTTTTTCAGTAGCTGTAATTATTATGTTTTTTTCGGTTGTTCTTATTTCAACGATAAACTCTGGCGGAAGACAAGGTAAACCAGGTTTGAACGTAATATCTGGTGAAGTAGAAGTCAATCTAAACAACTTTGTTAAAATACCTCCAAAAAATATACTAGGAGAACCCATAAAAAAGCAGAATGTAGGTCAAGAAGTGATCGTCATTGATTTTTGGGCATCTTGGTGTCCACCCTGCATAAAAGAAGCCAAAGTGCTAGCAGAAACATCAATTCTTTGGGAAGATAAAAACGTCCGATTCATTGGTATCGCGTTATGGGACAATGAAAAAAGTATAAAAAAGTTTGTAGATAAGAACAATATTAAATACGATATAACTATAGATCAAGACGGCAGTACAGCTATTGATTATGGAGTTAAGGCATTACCAGAAAAATTTTTTATAAGCCGAGAGGGTAAGATAATTAAAAAATATATTGGCCCAATAGATGCAAAATTACTTAATAACATCTTGGAAGAACTCACAAGCAGTAATTAAATTATGTACTTAAAGCGGTTTAAAGATAAGGAAATAATTTGTGATTACACAATCTTCTTATCCAAAAAATATTCTGAAGAATATAGTAAATCTTGCGGATACTCTAAAAGAAGCCTGAATTGTATACATCCTACAGAGCTTGTAACTTTATCCCTAAAAGAATATCTTTGTCTTGAACCTATTCCTAACGGATCAATTCATACCTCTCAAGAAATAGAAATTTTTATGCCTATTCCCTATGAAACAAGATTACTATGTAAAGTTTATTTAGATTCTTCTAAAAATATCAAAGATAAAAGAATGGTAATGATAAAAACTAATTATTTTGATAACAATAATAAATTAGTGGCTAGTTCTAAAGGAACTTTGCTGGTTCCCGTATCATGAAGTTAGATAAAAAATTGCAAAGTATATCTAAACTAATTGATCAGAAAATGATTCAAGAATATGCAATTTTATCTGGCGATCACAACCCCATACACATTGATCAAGAGTTTGCTAAAACTACAGATTTTGGAAAAACTATTGCTCACGGCATGCTTTTATTATCAATGATTTCTGAAATGATGTTAATAAACTTTGGAGATAACTGGCTTAATAACGGGAAACTAAAGATTAAATTTAGAAACCCTTTATTTGTGGGACAAAACGTAGAGTGTAAAGGTAAAATTAATAAAGTTGAATCTGATAGTAAGAGATCTCTAATTGAGTGCGAAGTGGTGTGTAATAGTGATGACGGCAAAGTTCTAATATCAGGAACTACTAAAATAAATATCGAGGAGAGATAGTAAATGAAAATTGCCCTAGATGGAATGGGAGGAGATTTCGCCCCAAAAAACAATATAGAAGGTGCAATAAATGCTCTCAACAATCCAGAATTAGAAATCTTGTTGGTGGGAATACAAGAAGAACTCGAACAACAATTATCAAACTATGACTTTGATAAACAAAGAATCACAGTTATTCCTTCTGAAGGAGCAATCGCTGATTCTGAACAACCAGCGATTGCTGTAAAAAGAAAAGTTAATGCTTCTATCAATGTTTGCTCTGGGCTAGTAAAAAATGGCGTTGCTTCCGGATTTCTAAGTTGTGGCAACTCTGGAGCAACGTTTGCATCTGCTACTGGAATGTTTGGTCTTTTTGAAGGCTTGAGAAAACCTTGTGTTGGAGCAGCAATTTTTGGTTTTGCTCCCGAGACCCTCATACTGGATTTAGGGCTTAATGTTGACCCTACCCCAAACCAATTGGTTGATTTTGCAGCATTGGGAGTATCTCAAGTAAAGATTATCTACGGCATAGAAGATCCTACAGTTGCTTTACTAAGTAATGGGTCTGAATCGAATAAAGGGAATCGGTTGATCAAGGAATCTTTTGAATTGTTTCATAAATCTAATCTAAATTTTAAAGGTAATATTGAAGGGCACGATATAGCATCTGGGAAAGTTAATGTGGTAGTTTGTGATGGTTTTACCGGCAATATCCTCTTGAAATTAATAGAAGGTATTGGTAATGAAATCTTTAGCTACCTAAGACGTGAGATTAAAGATCAGAAATATGAACAGATCATCCAAAATATCTCTAACAAAACTAATTTAATGCGAGAATTTGGAGGGGGCCCAATCATTGGTATTAACGGCATTGCTGTGATTGGACATGGAGCCTCAAGTCCGAAGGCAATTTCAAACGGAATTAATTCGGTTGAAAGATTGGCAAATAAAGATTATATTAACCAATCAAAAAATGAACTAATCAAATTAAGAAAGAGTTTCCTATGAGTGAAATAAAGAGACATGCCCTCGTTACTGGATCATCCAGAGGTATTGGTGCGGCAATTGCGATAGATTTAGCTAAGAATGGTAATTCCATTTCCGTGAATTACAATTCACATCCTGAAGATGCAAATGAAGTAGTAGAAAAAATAGAATCTTTAGGTGGAGAAGCAAAGGCAGTTCAAGGCGACGTATCTAATTTAGACTCTGTAAACAAAATGATAAAGGAGGCTACAAATAATTTTGGAACAATAGATATATTAGTAAATAATGCAGGTATAATATCTGATAATTTATTGATGAGAATGAAAGAAGAAGAATTCGATAAAGTCATTGATATAAATCTAAAAGGAACTTTCTACTGTACAAAAGTTTGCGTACCCAGCATGGTCAAACAAAGGTGGGGAAGGATAATAAACATAACCTCAGTTGTTGGATTACGTGGAAATATTGGCCAAGCTAACTACTCTGCGTCCAAAGGGGCCATACATTCTTTTACATATTCTCTGGCAAAAGAACTATCCACGAGAGGAGTGACAGTGAATGCGATAGCACCAGGTTATGTAACTACAGCTACCGTAGATGTTTTACCAGATAAAATTAAAGAAACAATAATGCAGCACATTCCTATGAAAAGGTTTGGGAAGCCAGAGGAGATATCTGGAATGGCAGCTTTCATCGCTTCAGATGATGCTAGTTATATGACAGGTGAAGTTGTAAAGATAGACGGCGGAATGGCTATTTAACCTATGATGAAAAAATTTCAAGGTAAAGTTGCATTAATCACTGGAGGTTCTAAAGGAATAGGTGGTGCGATCGCAATAGATCTCGCAGCAGAAGGATGCAATATTGCTCTTACTTACTTTCGGGACAAAAAGAGCGCTGAAAAAATACAAAAAACTGTTACAGGACTCGGATCAGATTGCTTGACTATAAAATCAAATCTTGCAAGTCACGAAGATGTAATTAGAACAGTTAAAGATGCTAGTAAGAAGTTTGACAAGATTGACTTTCTAATAAACAATGCTGCAACTGGAGTGAATGTAAAGGCAGATCAATTGACAATAAAACACTGGGATTGGGTAATAAACACCAATTCAAGAGCCCCTTGGCTAATGTCGATCGAAGTGAGTAAGGTAATGGCTGATGGAGGGTCTATAGTAAATATCTCAAGCTTAGGATCTCAAAAAGTTCTTTCAAACTATTTTTCCGTTGGGGTCTCCAAAGCTGCTTTAGAGGCGATTACAAGATACTTATCAGTTGAACTAGCACCTAAAAATATAAAAGTGAATGCAATCTCTCCTGGTTTAGTTAAGACAGCAGCTCTAGATGCTTTTCCTGATTCATCCAATTGGAAGATAATGGCAAATAAAGACACCCCTGCAGGTAGGCCTCTAAAGGTAAGAGATATCACTGATTTAGTTAAATTTCTCTGCTCAGAAGATTCTACAATGATCAGAGGTCAAACTATTATAATTGACGGAGGACAATCATTGATTGGTTAGCTTAAGATCTTCTTTCGGACAACCCCAATCAGATAAGGATCTTTATTACTCGTTATAGTACAGCCTTTGTTTTCTACAATAGAAGAATCTTTCCTTGAATGCAAAAGTTTCATGACTCTTTGAACCTTGTCATAAGTATCGAGTCGAGCAATTACTTCTTGGCCAATATAACACCCTTTATTGAAATCAATGTAGTCATACAAGTTTAATTCCAAGGGATTGAATTCTGTAGTTATTTCTTTGCCTGACCTTGGGATTAAGTTGGCTATTCTAAACGACTCAAATTGGTCATCATCAAGCTCTTCAATTTTTCTTTCCATTAAAAAAAATTTCAGAATTTGGCAAGATTCAAGATTATTGGGAAAAATGATCTTTATACATTCATGCCCATTGAAAAAACTATGTTTTGAGGCCAAAACATTTACACCACTGATTTGCATATGAACTGGTTTATTTTCTAAAATATCATCAAATTCTGGGATATTAATATTTAGAGTGCGGGTCGTGTTAAATATTGATAATACCGCACTATCATCTCTATTAAATATTTTCACATCTTCCTCAATGATGTATTTTTCAATCCAAGAAACCAAGATTTCTTTGTTAGAAGAACTAGATTCTACAAGTGCTGTATTATTTTTCATTGACCAAACAGATACTACGTCTATGCATCTTCCATTTTCATTAGTAAAAATAGTAGTTGTAATAGCATCATCTTGATTTGTTTCAATATTGTTTGTAGACAGCCTATTAAAAAGATCGAAGACATCATTTCCTTCGAACTTTAATAATGATGCGTCGGTATGGATGAAAAAGTTTGAGGTCAGGGACATTTAAACTGAAAAAGAAGTGCCACAGCCACAAGACTTTTTGGCATTAGGATTTGAGAAAACAAAACCTTTACCATTAAGTCCATCAGAAAAATCAAGTGTTGTTCCTGCAAGAAATATGAATGATTTTTTAGGTATTCTCACTTCCAATCCATGTTGTTGTATTATTTTCTCATCATCGGCAGGGCTACCTACTATCTTCAAATCATATGTTAATCCTGAACAGCCTCCACCTCTTACTGCAACCTTTAGGGCGAAAGTATCCAGACCGTCTCTTGCTGCGAAGGTTTTAACCTTCTCTGCAGCTTTTGAGGTTATTTCAATAGTATTTATTGGTACTTGATTCATATTTTTGATATTTACATTTTACTATACATTATTTTATAACTGTAATATTAGGTAAAATGTTAAGGAATTATAGTATTATGCCAAAAATCTACACATATAATGGTGATAAAGGACAAACCAACCTTTTTCTTGGTGGAACTATATCTAAAAGTGACCTAAGAGTAGAGACTTATGGAACTGTAGATGAAGTAGTATCAAGCCTAGGATTTGCTAAAACGCAGTGTAAAACAAAAGAAGTAATTGATATCTTAGAAATACTACAAAATTCGCTTTTTATAGTAGGCGCTGAATTATCAGCCAACCAAGATTCATCCTCAAAAAATGAAAAGGTTGACCAATTAATTAATACTATTGAATCCAAAAACATCAAGGAGTTAGAAGATTTAATAGATTCAATTTCAAAAAGAATTGATCTAGGGAATGAATTCATACTACCTGGCACATCTTCAGGATCTTCATCTATAGACATTACTAGAACAATCGTTAGAAGGCTTGAGAGACTAGTAGTAAGACTGAATGAAAAAATAGCTCTAAGGAATAAATATATTTTGATCTTTATTAATAGAATGAGTGATCTTCTGTTTGTTTTAGCTCGACTAGAGGACAAAGATAAAAAAACACAAAGAGTTAGAGGTGTTAGAAAGTCTAAATGACAAAGGATCCAAAAGTAGGCATAGTGGACCACAATTATGCAAACATTCACAGTGTGAAGAAAGCACTGGATTTTTTAGGTTGTAAAAGCCTCATAATTCACGATCCTAAAGAATTAGAATTCTTAGACGGCATTGTCCTACCTGGAGTGGGTGCTTTTGATTCTGCAATGAAGCGTTTAAACGAAGTAGGCTTTACAGAAAAAATCAAAGAAATTGCTAAAAGGGGTATACCTATAATTGGAGTATGCATGGGCATGCAACTACTTTTCAAAAAATCTCAAGAGGGCTCATTAGAAGGGCTGGGATTAATAGATGGAGAGGTAACCAAAATAGATGTAGGACTAGAAAAACTGAAAATACCTCACATAGGATGGAATAAAACGCACAAAAATAGAAAAAGTGTCTTGATGGAAAATGTTAACGACAGAGAATATTTTTATTATGTCCACGGATTCAAGTGCGAACCAACTGATAAGTCAATAATTTCTTCTCACACCGTGTACGGAGAAGAGATTTGCTCTTCGATTGAAACAGAAAATATATTCGCAACACAATTCCATCCAGAAAAGAGTGGAATTAAAGGATTAGAAATTTATAAAAATTTTATAAATGGACTTTAAATATATGAATCTAATACCAGCAATTGATTTAATAGATGGCGAATTAGTACGCTTGCACAAAGGAAACTATGAAAAAAAAACTGTTTATTCGGTTGACCCAATTGACATGATTCGATCTTGGGAGAACATAGGGATAAATAAGTTGCATTTGGTAGATCTTCAAGGAGCTTTGTCAGGAAATCAAAAAAACCTATCTACTATAAAAAATATTAAGGAAAATGCTGAGTTGGAGATTCAATTAGGCGGAGGAATAAGAAATTTCAATTCTTGTGAAAAAATGTTGAAAATGGGTGTATCAAAAGTTATTTTTGGAACTGCTGCTATAACTTCTCCAAAGGAGGTAGAAAAGTCAATTAGAACCTTTGGAAGTGATAGAGTTATAGTCGGAATAGACGTAAAAGATAAGAATATCCAAATAAAAGGTTGGACTGAAGAAGTGGATTTAACTCCAGAACAATTAATAATAGATATGAAAAATATTGGTGTATCAGAATTCATGTTTACCGACGTTGATAAAGACGGAACCTTATCGGACCCTGATTTTAAATATCTTCATGAATTGGCAAACTCAACAGGGCTTAACACTGTAGTAGCAGGAGGTGTATCTTCAATGGATCATCTATATAGATTGCAAGAATTAAATATTGATAATGTAGTCATAGGCAAAGCAATCTACGAAGGTTATATTAATCTTGAAAAAGCTTGTGAGATTTTTATGGAGAAAAAATAATGCTCACAAAAAGAATTATACCGTGCTTGGATATCGATAAAGGTCGGGTAGTCAAAGGAAAAAGTTTCGTAAACTTAAAAGATGCAGGTGACCCTCAAAAACTATCCCAGTTCTACAATAATGAAGGGGCCGATGAATTAGTATTTTTAGACATAACAGCTAGTCACGAAAAAAGGGATATCATAATAAAAGTTGTAGAGAAAGTATCGTCTGAAGTTTTTATACCTTTAACAGTTGGTGGGGGCATAAAAAACATTGAGAATATTTCTGAACTTTTGAATGCAGGCGCAGATAAGGTTTCAATCAATACATCTGGATTTGAAAATCCACAGCTAATTGCAGATTCTTCCAAAAGATTTGGATCACAATGTATAGTGCTTGCTATTGACGCAAAAAAAATAGGATCTTCTTGGAATGTATTTACTTACGGTGGAAGAGAGGATACAAAATTTGATGTAATAGATTGGGCAGAAAAATGTGTGAAATTAGGTGCAGGAGAAATTCTACTTACTAGCATGGATAATGACGGGCAAAAAGAGGGATACGATTTAGAGTTACTAAAGCTAGTCTCTAAAAGAGTTAGTGTGCCAGTGATCGCCAGTGGCGGCGCAGGAACAGTTGATCATATGTATGATGCCGTAAAAAAAGGTAAGGCAGACGCGGTGCTGGCTGCTAGCGTTTTTCACTACGGGGAGATAAAAGTAAGGGATGTAAAGGAATTTCTAAAGTCCAAAGGAATTCCTGTAAGGTTATAAGTGGAGGAAGAATCATTTGGATAATAAAATAATACCAGTTATAGTTCAACATTTTGAAACAAATCAAGTTTTAACTTTGGCATATATGAATAATGAAGCTTTACAAAGAACCATAAAAGGTCCTGATGTGTGGTTTTACAGTAGATCCAGAAAGGAGCTATGGCATAAAGGAGAAACTAGTGGAAACTACTTAAAAGTTAAGAGTATATCTATAGATTGCGACAACGATGCTCTGCTAGTAAAGGTATATCCAACAGGTCCATCCTGCCATACAGGCAAAGAAAGTTGTTTTTCGAATGAAGATTTGGCAAATATTGAATGGAAAAGTTCAGATATTTTTAGTGATTTGTCTGCTCTAATTGAAGAAAGAAAGATAAGCCCCAAAAAAGGATCTTACGTTAATAAATTACTAGGAGAAGGTAGTGACTACATCTCACAGAAGATCCTAGAAGAAGCATGTGAGACCATAGTGGAAATAAATTCTAATAAGGAAGGGAGTCGCGTCAGATTAATTGAAGAATTAGGAGACTTGTTCTTCCACATATTGGTTATGATGTCATCGAAATCTATTTCGATGAATGATGTAGAGTCTGAATTAGAGAAGAGAAAAAAGCATTAGTCTTCATTCAGTTCTATTGCAAACTTGAGGCTCTCAATTGCGACTTCCATTTGTGAATTGTCAGGCTTACGAGTTGTTAGAAACTGAATCCAGATGCCAGGTGCATTTAATATACTCTTCAATATTTTTGATTTACTAGAACTGGCAAATTTCAACAACTCGTAACTAACTCCAATGACAATAGGTAATAATAAAATTTTGAAAATTACCCTAAAAATTATGCTGGATGTTGGAACAAAAGTGAATAAAATTATGCTAATTAAAATTACTAAAAAGATGAAAGATGTACCACAACGTGGATGTTCTTTTGAATATTTTTTTAAATTATCTATTGTTAAATCATCCTTATTATCATGTGTCCAGATAGCCATGTGTTCCGCTCCGTGATATTGAAATAGTTTCTTAAACTCATCAGATAACCCCACGAAGAAAATATAAGCTATCACTAGAGAAAGCCTTATGATTCCTTCAATTATAGAAATTAAGAAATCTCCGAGTCCTAGGGAGTTTAAAATTCTCGATACCACAGCAGGACCAACCAAAAAAATGCCTATAACAAAAAGTAATGACACTGAAAAAGTAAGAAATAATTGAAATCCAGATAAGTTAGGGACAGTTTCTTCTGAATCTTTTTCACCTCTAGATATAGCTTCAGATAGATTAATTGCCTTTACACCAGTCCTAAGTTGATCCAAGAGACTTAAGATACCTCTTAATATAGGTATCTTGTTAAATTTAGAGGAATAAAGTTTCTTTATAGATATCTCTCGTTTGATAATCTCTTCTGCCGGACTCCTTACTGCTATAACAGAAGTATTTCTACCCATAATCATTACTCCGTTGATTACAGCCTGTCCTCCATAAGAGTTCATCTCAGATTATCGTTATATGATATGAAGGGTTTTATTTTTGCCCATATCTTCTTCTTAGCCTCTCAACTCTTCCTTCTGTATCGACTATCCTTTGTTCTCCAGTATAAAAAGGATGGCATTTGCTACAAACTTCTACTCTTATCTCCTTTTGAGTTGCACCAGTTGTATACTTCTCTCCACAAACGCAACTTACTGATGCGTCGGAGAAATATTCTGGATGCAAATCTTTCTTCATGCGGTTAACACGTTAACTCGTTGCACTGTCTTGCTTTTCGTCTTGCTTTTCACATCAAACATAACTTTCAAATCAAACATAACTTTACCATCAGTTAATGCGAATAGAGTATGATCTCTCCCCATTCCAACATTTAGTCCTGGCTTTATTTTTGTTCCACGTTGCCTAACTAATATTGAGCCAGAAAGAACATCGGTACCAGCATATACTTTAACTCCTAGTCGTTTACCAGCACTATCTCTTCCATTTTTAGAAGTTCCTCCTCCTTTTTTATGAGCCACTTTTTTCTCCTTTTAAAGCTTTCTTAGTTGATTTACGAGTAGCAGGTTTACTTTTACTAACTTGTTTTATTACTACAGAGGTCAAACGCTGTCTATGGCCTATTCTGACTGCATGCCTAGTCTTATTTTTATATCGTATCCCTTGAATTTTGGGACCTTTAATTTGTTGATCTATCTCACCCACTACGTTAGATCCTTTTACTATGGGTTTTCCAATACTTACTTTCCCATCTAAAGAAGTTAGTAAGACATCTTCAAAGATAATTTTTTCACCAGGCTTTCCAATTAACTTTTCAACGTTAATTTTAGTACCTTGTTCAACCAGATACTGTTTACCACCGGTTTTTATTACAGCATAATCATTCATAAATATTCCAAGTTTAAAATAGCCTTACGAATTTTACATTTCTATCTTATGTTGGTCAATAACATTTTAACTAACGTCTAGTTGTTAATTCAGAAAATCCAGATCTATGCCATATAAGAGGTTGAATTCTATTAAATCTGACGTTTTTTATTGTTGCGACAAACAATGTGTGATCAGTTAGAAAGAAATCGTCTCGTAAGCTACAAGCAAATTGGACGGTCGCATTTTGAATCCCGTATGCGTTGCCACCTAAGTCATCAAATTGTATATTCTTAGGCAAACTAAATTCCTTATCGGAGCTAAAATAATTAGCTACATTTTTTTGATCCTTGCTTAAAATAGAAAATCCGAACTCTCTATTTTTTTTAATAAGGTCGTGGCTATTAGAGTTTATTGATATAGAAACTCCGATCATTGGGTGGTCAACTGATATAGAAATATAACTATTTACAGTTATCCCATGAATTCTTCCTTCTGCTTCTGTAGTACATAGAACTCCAACTCCAGTAGGCACTTGGGACCAAGCTTCTTTTAAATTAATAGTAGAAGGCATCATAAATTTTATTTTGATGATTTCTTAGGAGCTGACTTGCCGTTTAGAGGCTCTTTATCTAAAGAGTTGTCACTAGAAACAGTTCTAATGGCAGATATTTTGTCACCAGGCTGCAGTTTCATTAACGTGGATCCTTGGGTGACTTTTCCATATACGCTTACTTCATCAAGTGGGATTTCTTGTACAACGGCTTTTTCAGTCAAAAGATACACGCTGTCTGCAGTATCCTTGCCTTTTCGAATTGCCTGAGCATCAGCCACCTTACCGTTTTTAGACGTTATTTTCATTGTTAGTGAACCTTTGCCAGGTACTTTTTGAGGTCTATAAGATTCCATTGTTGAGAGCTTTCCAAATCCCTTTGTGCTAGCAATCAGGAGGTAACTGTCTTCATTGTCTGATGCCAATGCCATCGCGACAATCTTCTCTTTAGCTTCAATTTTCATGCCATTGACACCTCCAGCAATTCTTCCTTGCGGTCGTACTTTTTCAACATGAAATCTTATGGCCTTTCCTGCATCAGATATTAAAACAATGTCTTGGTATATCTTTTTAGATTTGTGATGGGCTCTAGGAACCTTTACAGCAGGGTCTACAATACTGAAATACTTTCTTCCGCCTGCTTTCCTCATAATGTTCATATCGGAAGGATTTTCAGTAGGCCATTTTCCAGGCGAATCTACCTCATATAATGATTCTAAGTCATACGAAACTGCTCTGCCAGGATTTTTTTTATTTTCTTCAAGCTTTATTACATTTTTCAGGCTAACATCTACTTGAGGCAAGGCAAGGCCAACAGACACAAGTTCGTCATCGGGTTTTAATTTAAACGCGTTAAGGCCAGATTTACGAAGATTCTTTATTTTGGATACTTCCATAGTTTTTATCTTGCCTCTTTTGGTAGCCATGACTATGAATGAAGGAATATCGAATTCAAGCTCAGGGACAGTCAGTATTGCATTAACTTTTTCTCTGGCGTCAAGTGCTACTATATTATGCACTGGAGTTCCTCTACTGCCACGACTTTGATTAGCAGGCAAATCAAATACTCGAGAAGAAAAAAGTCTACCCCTGTCAGTAAAGAATAAGATGGTATCATGTGAATCTGCTACCTGTAAAAAAGGTGTTACATCATCTTCTTTGGTCATTTTAACACCCTTAACTCCTTTGCCTCCTCTATGTTGACGTCTGAAAGTATCACTTTTTACTCTCTTAAGATATCCATTTCTGGTGAGAGTAACCACAGATTCTTCATGAGGCTCCACATCCTCTCTGTTCCATTGACCTAATTCTTGTACGTGCACTTGAGTAAGTCTTTTATCTCCATACTTTTGCTTCAAATCTTCAGTTTCCGATTTTATTACACTAAGAATCCTTTCCTCACTTCCCAATAACTCGTTTAGAGCTTTTATCAACTCTTTCAGTTCATTGTATTCATTCTCTATTTTTTCAGTCTCTAAAGCAGCAAGTCGTCTTAGCTGCATATCGAGTACAGCTTGTGCTTGTATTTCACTGAGCTTGAATTTATTCATTAACGCCACCCTAGCTTCTTCTACCAGCTTGGCAGCTCTGATGGTTTCAATAACATCATCAATATTCTGCAGTGCTATTCTAAGACCTTCTAAAATATGAATTCGACTTTGAGCTTTTTTCAAGTCAAATTTAGCTCTATTTGTTATTATCTCTACTCGGTAATCAACGTAGTATCTTATTAGTTGTTTCAAATTCAGAACCCTTGGAGAACCATCAACAAGTGCCACCATATTTATTGAAAAAGAAGATCTTAGAGGCGTGTGCTTATAAAGATTATTCAGTACAACGTAATCACTAACACCTCTCTTAAGCTCTACGACTAATCTAGTTCCCTTTCGGTCAGATTCATCTCTTACCTCTGATATGCCTTCGATCTTTTTTGTTTTTATTAATTCAGCTATCCTGATCACCAAGTTTGCTTTGTTTACTTGGTAAGGCAATTCGTTGAATACCAGTCTGGTTCTATCTTCTTGCTTATTCATAAACTCAACAGTATGATTTGCTTGAATCATGACGCGACCTCTACCTGTAGCATAAGCTGATCTAACTCCCTCTACCCCCCATATATGAGCACCAGTTGGAAAGTCAGGAGCTTTTACAAACTCCATCAGGTCGTCTATGGAGCATTCACGATTATCTATTAAATGTATAACGGCATTCGATACTTCGCGAAGATTATGAGGAGCCATATTTGTAGCCATCCCAACAGCGATACCTTGTACCCCGTTAACTAGAAGATTAGGAAGTCTCGCAGGTAATATGCTGGGCTCTTGAATCGATGCATCAAAATTATCATTCCAAGGCACGGTTTCTTTTTCTATATCCGCTAACATAAGGTCAGATATCGGTGCCAATTTTGCCTCAGTGTATCTCATCGCTGCAGGAGAATCTCCGTCGGTAGATCCAAAATTACCTTGCCCGTCTACAAGCTTGTATCTCATTGACCAATGTTGAGCCATTCTTACCATCGCCTCATAGATCGGAGAATCTCCGTGAGGGTGATATTTACCAATCACTTCTCCTACTAATCTTGCACTCTTCTTGTAAGAAGAGTTAGCTCGCATGCCAGTATCATACATTGAATAAAGAATCCTACGCTGTACGGGCTTAAGTCCATCTCTAACATCTGGAAGTGCTCGAGAGACTATTACACTCATCGCATAGTCTAAATAAGAACTGGACATCTCATCTTCAATGCCAATTAGTTTAATATTATCTTTTTGTGGTAAAACCATTCTCGTAATATTTAAGTGAAAAATTGTTGAATATTAATGTTATGAATCCCCCAAAATAATTACAATTTTTTATTCGGAAATCCAACTTAAAATATTTTCAAAACCTGACGGATATTTAACTGAAGAAAATATAGGCCAAATTACCCCTAAAATTTCATTTAATCCTTTTGATTCAACTGCTTCTATGCATCCATTACCAGTGTTAAATGCAGAAGCCATAAAGTCATCTGGGGTACAGTTCATAGGAATTTCCCAGTTGAATGAATATTGAGTTTTAAGAGGCCCCGCGCCTCCTATTATAGTAGCCAATTTTGAACCCAGTGTTATAAACGAGGAATTATCTCCCTCAAAACAATTTTTTTGAACAGGTAAATTAGAAAAAGAATCGATTATTGAGATTAAACCTGACTCAACACCTAATATTTTTTTTTTCATCCTGATTGCATCGTTTACGCATATAGGTATAGTAAAATTTTCAAGGACAGGACCTGTCAAAATTAAACTGGTACAAAATGCCGGGAATTTATCTTTATCATTAATAATCACGAATTCAGATTTTATGTCCAATAATTCGAATTTATCTTTGATGTTCTTGATGTCTTTATTATTTTGTGAATGAATTGCAACTGGCATAAATTAAAAAGGTATTTTTTCTACACTGTACCAATTATTACGATTCTTATTCATAAATAACCCTGATGTTTTAAGAAAATCGGCAATTTGTAATTCATCAAAATGTTGTCTTTCCGATGCAGCATACACTAGCGGATAGAAACCCAAAGGATCCTCATTAAAAACTAGGTATTTGTCAGTGGCAGTCTTCTCAGATAAAAAGTCTATGTCCAAAGTTGAGAATTTCAAGATCAATCCTATTATAAAGTCTGAAGAAATCAGGTCAGAGATAGCATTTGATACGGTATAGGCGGTTGATATCAAGTCTTCAAAGTTGTCATCTGACAATATCAACCAAGCAGTATCACCTTTTTCATCGATAACTTTAAAAGTAGTGGCTGTACCTTGATCGCCATCTGAGATAATTCTACCTAATTCTTTAGAAGAAAATTCTTCAAGTTTGCCATGTCTATCCCAACATATAATGCCAGCTTTATGCTCCATTGATAATGGATTGCCTACATTCAGTGGTAGCACTGTTGACATAGCTTGCCATTTATCCACAGTAGAAACAAACATAGATTTTAGGAACTTCAACAAGTTATCAGAGGTCCAGCTGTCGTTGCATCTCTATTAGTCTCTTTACACGATCGGTGACCGGAGGATGGGTTGACATCATTTTAGCTATATCATCGCCAGAAAGTGCAGGGATAATCATGAAAGCATTGGCTGTTTTAAATTGCCTTAAATCTTGACTTTGCACTTTCACTGATGCCATAGAAATTTTGGTCAATGCTGAAGCTAGATCTGAAGGTGTTCCAGATAATTGAGATCCTGTGAAATCTGCACCGTGCTCTCTGTAGCGAGTAAGTGCAAGCACAAGTAACTGTCCAAGAAAATATACCACCATAGTTATTAAATAAACTATAAAAATTGCTCCTGCTCCTCCATTACTTCTGCCTCTTCCCATGCCACCAAACAGCATGTTCCAAAAAAACACCTGCATTAAAAAACTGGAAAGTGTTACAAAGAAATTAGCAATTGCCAAAACTTTCATATCACCATTCACAATATGCGCTATCTCGTGAGCAATTACTGCTCGTAATTCCTGCTTAGTGAGCCTTTCTCTAAGACCTTTAGTCACTGCTATGAGAGAATTTTTAGGGTTTCTGCCGGTTGCAAAGGCGTTGGGCAAATCAGAATTCATGAATGCAACTTTTGGGGCACTAATCCCTGCTTCTTTAGAGATTTCATCTACTAATTGAAATAATTCAGGGTCATCTTTTCTTTCAATAAGTTTGGCTCCAGAAGACCACAATATCATCTTGTCAGACATAAAATACTGAAAGCCTCCCATCAATAACACGATGGTCACTATGAATCCAATTTGTACCCCGTATGCATTAAGTACAAAGGCAAAAAAAGCATAAAGTACGCCAAGAAGAAACCAAGTGAAATACATTCTAGTCACAAGCCCACGATCTTTTTTTAATTTACTGTTCATACTAGTATTATTATATTCTGTTTTACTGTTTAAATAAATAAAAAGGGTGGTTTAAATTGGTTACAAATAATGAATTGAAACGGTTTATTATCGGTCTAGTGAAAGAAGCGGGGAAATATGTCCTCAACAGCTTCGAAGGAGAATTCGAAGTATCTTTCAAGGATAGAAAAAATAATCTCGTAACTGAAATTGACAAGAAATCCCAGCTAATAATTGAAAAGATAATTATATCTAATTTTCCAGAGCACAAAATAATTGGAGAAGAGGACCAAAAAGATAAAAAAATTGAGGGAATTAGTGAATATGTATGGGTAATAGACCCTATAGATGGCACTACAAATTTCGTCAACGGTATACCCAATTTTTCTATTTCGGTTGCAATTCTAAAAAATTGTGAGCCCATAGCAGGTGCAATATGGATACCATGGCCAAATAAAAAGCGATATTTAATTTTCTCCACCGCCAAAGGGGAAGGGTCATGGGCAAATAATGTTAGACTAAACTTATCTGGATCTGACCCCAATTCTTTAGATTCTGGAGGTATTTCTTCCTACTCTTCTCTCAGTCCAATAATCGGAAATCAAGATAGGAATATAATCCCTTCTAAAGAGATATTGAGAGGTGAAAAGCGAGTTATAGGCAGTGTAGCCTATGAAATGGCTATGATATCAAAGGGAGCCATAAAGTTTGCTCTCCTAGGCCCAGCATACATATGGGATTTTGGAGCAGGCCTATTGATGATTAAAGAGGCTAATGGGTCTGTAATAGCCCTTGATAGCAATTATTCTTCTACAGGTGAATTTAGATCATTTTTAAGCGGTTTCGAATTGAATAAGAAAACTTTATCAAATATGAGAAATTGGGAGGGACAGTTTTTAGTGGGCTCACCAAATATCATAAATCTTGCGGATTCCAAAAAATTCGTGTAACAATTGGTTCGCATGTTATATTAGTGCATTAATCAGGAGTTAAGTACAAGTGAATTTAGAATTATACGACACTACATTGAGGGATGGTGCTCAGCAATCTGGTATATCTCTTTCACTTAAAGATAAGTTGAATATCACTCTAAAACTTGATGAACTGGGTATACCCTGTATTGAAGGTGGATATGCTGGTTCAAACCCAAAAGATGATGAATATTTTAAATTAATCCAAAAAGAAAACTTGAAAAATGCGGTAATAAGTGCATTCGGAAGTACTAGAAAGCCTGGTTCAAAGATAGAGTCAGATCCTATTGTTCAAGCGATGCTAAATTCTGAAACTATGACTTTGGCAGTAGTTGGAAAATCATCTGCTAAACAAGTCGAAAGAGTTTTAGAGACTTCTCTTGATGAAAATCTTAAGATGATAGAAGAGACTGTGTCCTACCTAGTCCATCGAGGTAGAAGGGTTGTATTTGATGCTGAACATTTTTTTGATGGATTTTTCAGCAATAGAGAATATGCTGAAAAGACTATAAAAGTTGCACTGGATTCAGGGGCAGATATTGTCGTTCTATGCGACACAAATGGCGGAATGATACCTGATGATATAAAAACCATCATAGGGAAAGTCAAAGATGAAGGAATAAAAGCTAAATCTTTAGGTATACACTGTCACAACGATACAGACACAGCAGTTGCTTCAACTCTGGTTGCTTTTGAAGAAGGTATAAGGCACATTCAAGGCACCATGAATGGGTATGGAGAAAGATGTGGCAACACTAATTTAGTGAGTATAATTGGTAATTTACAACTAAAAAAGAATGTTGAAGTATTGCCCTCCAAAAAACTTCAAAAACTCACTGAAATTTCAAACTTTATATCGGACACAGTAAATCGTACTCCAGATGCATATGCTCCATTTGTAGGAAGTAAAGCTTTCACTCATAAAGGAGGAATGCATGCATCAGCTGTTAATAAATATGTAGATTCATATCAACATATGGATCCTAGTATAGTAGGCAATAAATCTAATATAACTGTCTCAGAATTGGCTGGTAGGAGTAATATAATCAGCAGATTAAAAGATCTAAAAATTTATGAAGAATATAATAATGAAGATATATTAAAACTTACAAGTATCATAAAAGATAAAGAAAACGAAGGTTTCTCTTATGAAACAGCTTCAGCTTCGTTAGAACTACTTCTAAAGAATTACAAAAATCTTGTAAATGCCCCTTTCGAACTCATTGAATACAGTGTTCTTTTGGAAAATAAATTGGAAACCATCTGTGAAGCAAAAATAAAGGTCACGGTTAATGGTGAATTGCATCTTACCTCTTCAGAAGGCAATGGACCAGTAGCAGCATTAGACAAGGCTTTGAGAAAAGCCTTGATACACTATTACCCTAAGTTGTATAAAGTAAAACTTACAGACTATAAGGTACGAGTAGTAAATGAATCAGATGCAACTGAGTCCAGTATAAGAGTTTTAATAGAATCAACTGACTCAAAGCAAACATGGACTACAGTTGGAGCTTCTACGAATATTCTTGAGGCAAGCTGGATGGCGTTATCCGATTCAATGGAATGGTGGCTTATAAATAATAATATCAGCGACTAATATATTTTGGGCCTTCAAAATCAATAAATATCTCGCTAATTTTTCCGTCTTCATTTAATTTAAATGCACGAATTACCGGGCGTGTTTTTTCTACGAGAGAGACAACTAAGTATACTTGGTCTAGATAACCTGATGTAAGGGCATTCTT
>Ga0066372_10000008_pt1 | contig 68538 bp, 75 predicted proteins | sample Knorr_S15_td_250_FD_77011 | JGI IMG/M metagenome (GOLD analysis project Ga0066372, IMG submission 77011) | Marine microbial communities from Southern Atlantic Ocean transect - Knorr_S15_td_250_ad_251m_LV_A | ecosystem: Environmental > Aquatic > Marine > Oceanic | place: Southern Atlantic ocean... | reverse complement strand
GAAGAAGAAATAAAAACAAAATTACAGTCTGCTGTTGAAGAAGGGAAGCTGACTCAGGAAGAGGCTGATGCTAAATTAGAAGCGATTCTTTCTGGAGAAGGCAAGTGGGGTCATAAAGGCAAGAGAGGCCACTGGAAAAAAGGATCTAATTCAAAATAAGTGATTAGGAACTGAGCAATTATCCTTGATGATTGTCGTACTATAAATTGACCACTTGATTTCTTTTACTCTAATTCCTCGAGAGCACTGATCAGTTTCCAGCAAACTTCCAGAGAAATAATTTCAGGTCCTTCGCAAAGCATAACGACGTTTCCATAAATCGAATAATTACCGTGTTTGGGTCCGGTGCTATTCCCACCGGAAGATGTTCCTAATTGCCCTTTTATTCTCCTTCTTTCTTTAATGCCTTCTTTCCAAGTTAAGTCAGATTTCTTAATTTTTCCATCTTTTCCGGTAACTTCCTTTGCTAAAGATTCTCCTAAACTCACTGCCATTGAATGTGAAGGATAAAATCTTAATTCGTACTCTTTCTCCCCCAAGTCTGTAGCCCAAAAACCATTAATTGCTTTTTTGGCTCCTTCAAGACCAGATACATCGTATTCTTTATTTTTCTTAAAACCAACGATCTCTAGGTCTTCGAACGTAAAAATTCGATCAGAAGCTGTAACTACTTCATAAGTAGTATCATTTTTTTGGCTTGAACATCCACCAATCAGAAGCAATAAGATTATTAATATTAATAGCTTATTCATTGTTTTATTCGAGGCTTCATTAATGTAGAAATATAAACATTTATGGAAATGACGGACAGTTATTTCCTATTACATCTTGGACAGATATTGATTTTGTTCCATTTGCGGTTTTCCAAGAGGTATCCCACATATCAATCATGCCGGACCAAAATCCTATTCCGTTAGCAAAAAAATTGTGAGAGCTGTAATAATCTTGTATTGATATGCCTTCAGCAGGAGGGTCTTCAACTGATTCTACTAGTCCAACTTCCTCCATTGTTACATCTGGGTAGAACCAAAAACTATTTTTGTCTATTCTTTTTGACAATTGGTTTCCACGCTCAACCCAAACTTCATCAACCAAATCCGTCGTTTTTGCAAGGGTGACTAAAGTTAAAGCAAGGTTACAATTCTTCTCTTGATTTAGCTTCATTATTTGGAGTTGTTGATAAACAATACCCCCAATACCAATTATTATTATTAAACTAATTAGCAATATCCAAATTTTGCTCATTGTAATATTTAACTTTGTTCAGCAGGCTTCAAATCTAATTTTTCTACAATAACTGTGCATTTGTGCAAAGCGTCATCTTCATTATAACCCGGACACATTAATATGAAATTTCCGTGAATTATATAGGTCTGATATTTTGCATCTGGTGTTCCATTCCAGGTGTCGTGAAGCCCTCCCTCTAAATGTACTCTTTGATTTAAATCTTCAGTCCATAGCGAACATTCCTTTTTTATGCAAGCGTCTTCGCCTGTAATATTATCGGCGTATTTGATTCCTTTTTGAACAGCAACTGAGTGAGTTGAGTAGAATCTTATCTCATAATCTTCCGGTTTTTTCTCGGAATTTTTAATGAAACCAAAGTATGCGGATACTGCACCAGGTAAATCTTCTACCGAATACTCGTGACTAGACTTGAAGCCGATTTGCTTGAAATCTTCAATTGAATAATTTTTATCTGATTCGGTAATTTTTTCTATGGGTACAAACTCGACTTTAGATGAACAGGAAGTCAAAGTGATAATCACTATTGATAGGAGTAATATTTTTTTTAACATTTCTTCTATTAAGTTGCTGGAGCAACTTTCGTTCTGTAGGCAGATCTAAGATCTTCTTGTTGAAATTCTAATGGCTTTTCACCTAGAGCAAATTCGTAGAGCGCCGCCTTATAGATGCCTTCAAGTGTATATATTATTGATATAGATGTAGTTGCACATAGCAAACCAAACACCATACCTAAGGTTTCATTCAACATTCCAAAAAACCAACCGATAGCTACGCTAGCAGCTAGTGCCATAAACTGAAAAATAGCAAACCCAAAATTAGCTGTAACTTGGTTGCCCCACGTTTGCTTAAATAAACTTGTAGATCTCTTAATTGAGGCAATAGGACCCTTGTTTTCAGATACTATTATTGGAATGACGAAAAATGTCATCATTGCCCAACCTGCTTGCAATAAACTACCTAATAAATTCCTCATTATTCCATCTCTTCTTTGACCTTTGATTGCAGCAATTAAAAGAGCTACGATAGTAACTATTATTGACCATAGAAAAATATGATGTATGTGCTTTAACGCGTGAGATATTCCAGAATTTACATTCGGATCACCTCCTCTGAGTCGTTCCAAGGCAGCTGAAATTAATGCTGAATTAAAGAACACTATAAAGAAATTAGCTACGAAAATGAGAATTATGAAAGGAATCATTGAAATCTCTTGCTCTTCTCCTAAAGGAAGAAGTCCTGAAGCCCCCATTATAACTAACAGCAATATAATAGAAATGGCTGAAAAAATTGGAAAAAGAATCAATTCTTTATCCTTTTTTAAAACGCTAACACAGGATTTCATCATGCGTAGAGTGTTAGAAATATTCCCAAAAAAACCTCGACCTCTCATATCTGCTACTCCTTTGTATTAGTATTTATCGCTTCATTGTAACTGAAAGAAGATCGCCATACCATGCTTGTTCTCTTTGATTGCAGATTATATTTTTAACTGTTTTAGAAAAGAAAAATCTGAGAAGTATATTCACCTCTGGCCTTTAAGATGGTTTATAAATCATTAGAAATGTTAGAGCCACCACAATTAGAGTCATGATTCGATATTCCATAGTAACAACTATTTCTTTTGTATCCGTTTTTTTTGCCTTAATTTGTTTTCTCCTTACGGATCCCTCATTGATTAATATCAATACAATCCATAAGGCATATGAAAGTGAAATCCAAAGAGAAGAGTGACTATAGTTAACGAGATGGATGATCCAAGTCGCTGTCAGTAGAGAGACTACACTCATTGAAGGTAGTAGGAGTAGATTTATTCTTAACTGTTTGGATGATGTTTGAATAACTCCATTAAAGCTACCGTACAGAGTTGTATATCCGATTATGAATGCAGATATAACATGTAAAAATAGAGCAACGTTATACATATATAAACCGCAATTTCATATTTAAGGAAGCTTTAGTGTAGATTCTTCTAAGAATTTTATAATTGCTTCTGAGTCATCTCCTGGCATGGGTTCACCTAATATGATCAGGTTTCCATAAGTGATAAATGCTAAATAAATCGGCTCTCTTCTTGGGCAATTTTTAAGACCTGATCTATCAGATGGGTTTAGATAAACTGTTTTGCCAAACAATTTTGATTTGTTTATTATCAGCACATCCTCAAATCCTAAAAAACCTCTAACGTTTACCTTAAGGCCTGAAGCTACTTGTCCACGAGTAGCAGCTCTATCTCCTCTGCACATCGTTCTCTCTACTTTTGGACCGAAGGCATAATTTTTTTCTACGACTTCTATTTTTTCAGTCTGTTCTAAACCCGCAGTTTCTCCTGATGTATTAGCCAAGTCAACAGTCGGATATCGAAGTATAGCAACCTCTCTACCTTTGAAAAATCCCCATTTTGAATCTGTTGCTTCAGGAAATTCCATCTCAAAATCATACTTCATCTTGAAGCCTGCACTATCAATATCTTGCATAGAGTAGACTTTATTAGATGTAACCAATCCATCTGCACATCCTAGGATTATCAAGGAAGTAATGAGTATGTATAAAACTTTTCGCATAATTCATTATTTTAACTTATTTATCAGGAATTCCTACTTGGTGAGCTACTGCCCAAAGTAATTGATTTGAAAGTCTTGAATTTGATACTATTTTAAGATTATTTAACAGGGTTTCCTGAACTCCATTTCCAATTATCTGGAGGCCAAATATTTTTGCCTTTTATTACACTATTTTTTTCATTTGGGTCATACCAATCTTTGACAGTCTCCGTCCACTTTTTTATATGAGGAGTGTTTGTATGATACAGAAACGCAGATTGGTTTGTGTAGACTTCATAGAGAAATAATTGATTTGATTTTTCTTTATCTTGGAAGACATCAAATCTTAAGCATCCTTGTTCTTCATTAACTGACCCGATAGCGTCTAGAGTAATAGCTTCTATAAAGTCATCTACTTTATCTTCTTTTATTATTAGTTTTGCGTGAATAACGTAAAGTCCTCCAACAAATGCATTTGATACAGCGGCATTATTTTGGAGAGAATCCCACTTTGCATCTTTTTGAGGAAATACTGGCTTGCACTTGTAAACTTCTGGTTCTATCTGAATCCAATCCTTAGACTTACTTTCCCATTCTATAAAATGATTTCTGGTTAAGTGATCGTCTATTGCGTCTTGGTCGTTATATACTTCGCACAAAGCTATATTTGATTTAACTTCCTCGTCTTGAATTATGTCAAATCTCCTACATCCTGGCTCTAGTGACACAGAACCTTCTGCATCCAATATCATCTCTTTTAGAAAGTTATTTATCTTGTCTTTTTTTAGTTGGAATCTCACCATAAGAATTTCCATAAATACCTCCTTTTATTCTCTATATTGTAACTATGTATATTACACTAGTGAAGGAATAAATATTTAAACAATTAGAGGAGTTCGAATTATGGAAAATTTTGATGAGTTATTAAAAAAATCACACAAATGGAGAGAATGGTACTATGGCGGCGAGCCTAAACTAGGCCCTGTAGCTGATTCGGTTGAGGAAGCTTTTGATTTAATAAATGCAACCCTTTTTGGGCATATATATCAGAGACCTGCCTTGGATACAAAGATCAGGAGCCTTTGTACTATAGCTGCCTTAACAGTTTTAGATAAACCTAAGCAACTTCCTGGGCATATTACAGGCGCTTTAAACTGCGGAGTATCTCAAGGTGAGATAATCGAGCTGATAACTCAATTGTTATTTTATGGAGGCTATCCAGCTACCGTCAATTCATTGGAAGCAGCTGCCGAAACGTTTAAAAATTATGATGCAAATAAGTGATTTAGATTGCGCTAAGGAAATCTGGGTCTTCTAAATCAATTAACATCTTCTTTTTGGAAGATAATTGAGCTGCTCTGGCTAATTTAAAAACTTCAATAGCCTCTGAAGCAGATAAAGGAGATTGCCTTCCTTCTATAATGGAGTCTACATAATCGAACATTCCAAGTTTGAAACTACTTCCCCAATCCCAATCTATTTTGTCTAATCCAATTTCTTTTAATTTGCCATCTCTAAGCATAGTGATGGGTGGTTTCTCCAGAAGTTTTCCGGTACATCTGTTAACCCAAATGAACCCTTTTGTTCCTGTTAATTCAAACCATTCATCTTCAGGCCAGTAATCAGATTTAACAACCATTTCGTCTGAAGATACCGCTTCCCAAGAACCTTGCATATCAGAGTTTCTGTAGTTCCAAATTATTTGTGCAGGACTATCTCTAACCCATCCTTTTTCATTTGATACTTCTTTTATGCTAGCAAAGATATTCTCTACAGATCCAAGAAAATCTAGTGCTACTGCAAATAGATGATATCCGTAATCAAAAACTACTCTTCCACCACCACTTAATTCGTCTTTATATCTCCATTCTAAAGTCCCTTGGTCTACTTTCCATCCGTACTTTAATGACCCTTGCACAGCTTTCATTCTTATTGAAATAGGATCTCCAATCTCACCGTTGTCTAGCATCTTTTTTGCCATCTGCAAAGGGGGATAAAATTTGAAATTTTCAAAAACTCTGAAACTACCAGTTGACTTCATTGAAACCTCTTTCATATTTCTGCAATCATTTAGAGTGATTGCCATTGGTTTCTGAACAGAGACGTGCTTTCCTGCCTCTAAAGAATTTATAGTCATTTTTGCATGAAGATAATGCGGTGTAATAATGTCCACTGCATCTACTTCAGGATCTAATAACATGTCTTCGTAATTTTGATATGTTTTTTTGATCCCCCATTGTTGAGATTTTTCTTGTAACGCCTGTTCTGAACTGTCGCATATGGCTACTAGATTAGCCCTGGGGTGTTTTAGATAACCGTTGGCGTGCAACTCAGAAATACTACCGCATCCTATTATTCCTATATTTACTTTTTCCATATCCACATAGTTGTTAGAGAGATATTACCTTGGATGATTCTATGGCATCCCAATCTAATTCAACTCCAAGTCCTATTCCATTTCCTGGATAAACTAAGCCATCAGAATTAATTTTCACTGGATTCTTTATTCCGAAAGTTGACCCAGAAGGGTAGGGGATTTCTAAATATGAGCAATTCTTTATGGCCAGTGCAAGATGCAAGTTTGCAAGATCCATCAATGATAAGAGTGTCATATGTATTTCACAATTCATGCCAAATGCTTCAGCGAGATGCGCAGTTTTTAGTGCTCCTGTGATTCCTCCTGTCCACGAAACATCTGCTCGTAAAATATCTGCAGCTCCTGACTTTATATAGTTTGCTTTTGAAAAAAAATCTGAATTCCATTCACTTGCCAGAATTGGAATATCTAAGGTTGTGCACAATTTGTTTAATCCGTGAATATCATGATCGTAAATTGGTTCTTCTAGCCATAAGAAATCTAATTTTTCTAGAGCCCTACCAACCTTAATAGCTTCTTCGTGGTTATAGTGACCTCCTACAGGGTCACTCATTAAAACCATGTTTGGCATTGCTTCTCTTACAGCTCTGCAACATTCTATATCCAAGTCAGGAATACCAGGAGGATGTAGCTTAAAGGCGGTAAATCCATCTTTAGCTGCTTGCTTTGCTAAATCAACATATTCTTGAGGTTCCTTCAAAAATGTAGAACTAGCATAAGCAGGGATCGATGATCTGTAATATCCAAGATATTTATACAGTGGCATTTGGGCACTCTTTGCCGCTATGTCCCATAGCGCAACATCTAAGGGGCCATATGATGTGAAAGCTGTATTTCCACCAAGCCTATCTGCATAATGTGCCTTCTGCCAAAGATATTCTCTAGCCAAAGCATCTTCATTAATTAATTCTGGCCTGAATACTTCTGCTATTGTGTGAGCTGTTCTTAGTCCTCCTTTAGTTCCCCATCCAAATCCATATCCGTCTATTCCATCTTCGGTATGCACAGTGACCAATACAATATCTGGAGAGGAAGCAGTGGAAGTATCTTTAGCTGGAGAATCATCAAGATCTCCAAGTTCTTTAATTTTTGAAACAGTGATTTCTATATCCGTTATTTTCATGGCTTTTTATTTCTTTAAATACTTCTCTAAAGCTTCTCTGTTGAATTCAATTCCTATACCAGGTGTTTGAGGAAGAATTAGATCCCCATCAACTATCTTTATCTGTTCAATTGGTAACTCAGTCCTAAGTGGTGTGTCATATATAGGATAACAAGCATACATTTCATAACTCATTGCAGCCATAGCATAGGCCGTAGCTAGAAACTGTATATCAGTTCCAGCTCCACAAGATACATGAGGCATGCATCTAACCCCCCAAGCACTTGCAATATCTGCGATTGCAATAGTTTCAGTAATGCCGCCTGCAAAAATTAAATCCGGCTGAACTATATCTACTGCTTGCCTTGAAACTATTTCCTTGAATTCGTGTCTCCCTACAAATCCTTGTCCACCTGATAGAGGAACATTAATTTTATTTTTTAATGAAACCATTTCATTTACGTAAGTGTCATTATCAGGAGATTTTATTGAGGTTAATGGCTCTTCAAACCAAGTAACATCTATTTCTTCAAGTACTGGTGCTAACTTTGTTGCGCTTAAATGATCATATGTCCTATCTGTATCCACTCCAATTACCATTTCACTACCAAATATCTTTCTTGCACCTTGAAGTATCTGGATATCTTTCTTAAGAGATCTGTAATCATCAAGCCCCACCATACCGAGTCCAATTCTTAGCTTTATAGCTTTAAATCCTCTGGCTTTATACTCTTCGCATTCTTCTAGTATTACTTCAGGCTGTTTAAGACTAGGGGCAGCATAAACAGGGAATTTGTCAACGCTGTATCCCAATAACTTATGAACTGGTTGCTCATATGTTTTTCCTAAAATGTCCCAGCATGCTATTTCAACAGCGGCAGATGCATCTAGCCTTCTTATACCAGCGCTTGCAGATGCCTCACAAGCCTTTTTCCATACACTTCTTATATTTAACGGATCTTCGCCAATAAGCCTAGGTTTAATTACTTTATCCAAGAGGTCTTCATATAGAACTCCACCTGAATTAGATGAGTGTGCACCTACTTGATTCATCTCGCCTAACCCACTTATTCCTTCATCAGTAAATACCTCAACAATTCCACTGTTATTCTCTAATTGGATTCCAGCACCCCATTGCCCCCTGATAGGATATGAGACCTTGTACATTTTTATATCGACTATCTTCACGAGATTTTACTCAGATTTTATTCTGCAATTATTCCTCTATCAGTCTCGTGAGATTTTATCCAATCCCAGTCTAATTCAACTCCAAGGCCTGGCCCATTAGGTGCCTCAACGCAACCATCTTTGTCAATTGAGTTTAGATCATCAGAATAGTCTTTATAAACCGGTGATTTTGTCGTAGGAACATTGGGATGCACTAGTCCCATTTCAAAGTAATTAGTGTTTCTAATTGAAGTCATTATATGTCTATGCGCTGGTCCTGGTCCGTGCAATTCTACATCCAGACCAAAGCCTTCAGAAGCATGAGCTATCTTCATTACGCCTGTTATGCCGCCATCTTCATGTGCTCCTGCTCTAACTAAGTCTGTTGCATCAGCAACAATAAAATCTACGTGTTGTTCCAGTAACCTTATGTGTTCTGTTTGCAATATTGGAGTCTTGACCATTTGTCTTAATTTTCTATGAACAAACTGTGATACACCTCCGTCTTGAAATGGATCTTCCCACCAAAAAAACTTTGCTTCATCGCACGCTTTTCCAAGCGCAAGAGTGTCTGCAAAGTTCTTGATCTCACATGCAGGATCAATCATTAGATCCAGCTTATTCTCAAATTTTTCCCCTAGCTTTAGAACATTTTCTATTTCTCTTTTTATATTATTTCTTGCAAGTCCCCATCCGTGAACTTTGAAAGCTGGATAACCCAAAGATCTGCATTGTTCTGCAAATTCAGCAAAGTCATCTGGGGTAGTAAGTCCTCCATTTTCATCACCATGAAGCGTTGACGCATAGCAAGGCAATTTCTTACTTTTTCCACCGAGTAATTTCCAGATCGGTTCCTGATATAATTTTCCTGCTATATCCCATAAGCATATATCTACTATTCCTGTTCCTGCCATTGAAAAATGTCTCAATCCACGTTTTGTATCATTGTAGATTTCTTCTCTTTCCAGAGGATTCTTTCCTATGAGATAATCTGCCACGAACTGTACCTCTGCGAGAGCAGGTCCTCTTATCCCGACATATTCTCCTGTTATTCCTTCGGATGTATGGATTAGAAGAATTGAATCCTCGGTAGTTAGTTTTCCATTTGGTTCATATACCATATTGAAAGTGTTGTAGTCTTTGCCAACGTTTTCAAGAATATATTCATATTTTATAATTTCAATTTTCGTAATTTTCATTTTTCGTAATGTGACCTTTTTAACCTTTCTTGTATCTCAAAAATTGAACCTGCGTTTTCCGGCTTTGGTTGTGGAAAAACGATTGGAACCTTTTCTAACCTTGGCCTGTCAGTCGGTTCTCCTCGTAGTATTTTTGAATTCCATTCTTCCCAATCTGAAGGAGATGAAGCTACACCTTGTGATGCAATAGGAAAGGCATCTGATGCCAGATAACCTAATAGTAATAATCTTCTCGGTCTATCGGACATATTTGGTGCTGAGCCGTGCAGAGCTCTGACATGATGTACAGATATAGATCCTGCTTTCAATATGAATGGTACAGCATCTTCCATATCGAAAGCGTCCTCTGAGACTGCTCCTACGAAGACGCCATTCTCGTGATGACTGATCGCTTCCCACTTTTGTGATCCTGGTATTGCCATGAGACATCCATTTTCAATTTCCATATCATCTAGTGGTACACCAACTTCTAAAATATCGTCATTGGTGTGCGGATAGAATGCCCAATCAGTGTGCCATTCAACTTGAGCTCCTCCACCTGGAGCTTTCATATTCAATTTTCCTCCAAGAGTTCTTATATTAGGTCCAATTAAATCTTCTACTACATCAAGTATTCTTGAATCCTTTAGAGTCTTTTCATAAACCGGGTGTTGTTTCTCAGGCTTCTTTATTCTTCTGAGTTTCGGGTTTTCATAAGTATGGTCTGATTCCAAGTCAAAATTTTCGTTATGCTCAGAGATATTCCTGGATTTTTCTACGAATGTGTCGGTGACCAGGCCCAATTCTTTGACATCATCTCCATTTAAGACATTTTCTACTATTAAATATCCATCATTATTGTAAGATTCAACTTGATCTTTAGAAAGTACTTTCATGATTAAATGCCTTATTGTTTATCTCTCTAAATCATAGAGTATAAAAGTTTATAATCTTTGACTACTTTAGATTTATTTTTTACAGTCAGAATATGTCGAATGATTTTGCAAAAGAATTAAAAAATGTGCTTCCAGATGTCCACTCGGATCAATATTTTAAAAAGTTAAATCAACAGGTAGAAATCTTTAGAGATAATTGGGGGATTCCTCATATTAAGGCAGATAATGAATTGGATGCTTTCTTTGCTCAAGGTTTCGTAACTGCTCAAGACAGATTATGGCACATGGATTTCGATAGACATAGGGCTTTAGGAAGATCCTCTGAATTATTAGGCGAAGAATCTCTTAAAGAAGATAGATTAATTATGAAGATGGGTGTAGAAGAAGCTTCTAAGGCTGACTTTCAAATTATTTCTACTCAAGCAAAAAATATGATCGAGCATTACGCAGCTGGGGTCAATTCATTTATTGATTCTACTGTTAATCTGCCTATTGAATACAAACTTTTAAGTATTAAACCTGAAGCTTGGGAACCGTGGCACTGCTTCGCTGTCTACAAGATAAGAAACATGTTGATGGGGACATATGAGATGAAGTTATTAAAAACTCAGATGTATAAATATCTTGACCAAGATGTTTTTGAGAAACTTTGGAGACATGTGCCAAATAACAGCTTACTGACCGTACCTCCCGGACATACTACCGAGCGAATATTTGATTCAGATATCAGCACACTTTCTGAATCCGTTGAATTAATTAACTATTTGAACGAGACCGACGTCGGAAGTAATGCTTGGGTAATATCAGGTGGTAAAACTAAATCTGGCTTACCATTAGTTGCAGGAGATTCACACCGTGCATTAGACACCCCCAGTGTCTACTATCAAATTCACATGACGTGTAGAGAGTTTTCAGTTAGCGGTTATTCTGTCCCAGGATTCCCTGGAGCTCCTCATTTTAGTCATACGTCTAATGTAGCCTTTGGTATGACTCACGGGAACGCTGATTATCAGGATTTATATCTGGATAAGCTAAAATCGGAAAATGAAAATATCAAATTTCTTTTTGAAGATAGTTGGTTAGATGCTCAAGTGACTACTAAAACCATCAATGTTAATAATGGTCCGATAGAAAAAGTGCAGATAATCAAAACAAAAAATGGGCATGTTATTTCGGACAATATAGATTCAGGATATGGATTAACCTTTTCTCATACTGGTACTAATTCCGGGACCAAGTGGGCTGAATGTGTGTATTCAATACTTCATGCCAATAATTCTCAAGAACTTATAGGTTCCTTGAAAGAATGGACCGAGCCAGTGAATAATTTTGTGTATGCCGATACACACGGTGACTTTGGGTACAAGCTTAGAGGCAAGATTCCTATAAGGCATTCTTCTAATCATCTGGGGCTAGTTAAAGGTTGGGATGAAAAATTTGAGTGGCAAGGATTAGTTCCTTATGGAGATATGCCTAAATCTGAAAATCCTGTCACTGGATTTGTTGTTACTTGCAACCAGCGAGTAGTATCCCCCGATTATCCATATTACATAGGTCAAGATTTCTCTCCTGAATATAGAGCTACGAGAATAATTTCTAAGATAAATAATTTGAATGAAAATACAGCTGATGTTTCTGATATGTCAGAAATTCATGCTGACCGAGTAAGTATTCCAGCAAAAATATTATTCGGTAAGTTGAAATCAATGAAACTTTTTGAGGTACTCTCCGATAATTTGCAAAACGTTCTATCATCTTGGGATTATAGGATGAGTCCAGATTCCGTAGCAGCAACTATCTATGCAGATATCAAGGACAATTTACTCAAAGAAGTTGTTACTATTACTGTCGGAGATGCTTTTTACAACAACGTCTTGCCTAAAAATTCTCGATCTAAGAGGACAACTTTAAATCAAATATTCTACAGAGTTGTGAATCAATTAAAGGGGGAAGATAATTTTTTAACTCCTCAAAAATTGAAAATGATACTAAACAAGATCATCCATAATGTTCTTAAGAAGTATGACTCTCTTGATAGCATTGCATTGTCTGATTTAGTTTGGGGGAAGGTACATAAAACCAACCCGATTCACCCTTTATCAAAATTGTTTCCAGAATATTCAGGATATCTAAATCCTCCATCCGTATCATTTGGAGGTGATTCAGATACTCCTCAGCAAGGAGGTTACATAGAGAATCTCGAAGTCAATTCGATTTCCGTTAATAGATATATTCATGATGTTTCTGATTGGAATAATTCAAGATGGATAGTACCGCTTGGATCGTCAGGTAATCCAGGGAGTAAACATTATTCTGATCAAACTCAGATGTGGGCTGATCTTGAGACAATACCTCAGTTATGGGACTGGGATACAATCCAGCAATCATGTGAATCTAGACAGTTACTAATTCCATATTCTAAGAAATGATTAAATATCTAGAAATTTTCTCTTGTAACTACAACAGAGATATTTTCTGAGGTGGATGACGCTAACGGCTTTATTACCTCCACCTTTGCTTTTTTTATCTTCTCATTTGTTAATATATTTTTAGCAATTTTTGCAGCCAAAGCTTCAATCAAGTTGAACTTGGATTTAGATACAAAATCTTTTATATCCGAAGCTATAGAAGAGTAATCTACTGTATCTTCTATATTGTCTGTATCCGATACATTGAGGAATGACACATAAAGAGTTAAGTTAATTATTAGAGGCTGCTTTTTTATTTTTTCTTCAGGGTTTATTCCAACAATGCAAGATACTTCTATATTTTTTATATCTATATAATCTTCCATTATTAAGATTTGCTCTGTATATGAGATAAGAACTCTTGTCGTGTGTTTAAATTGCTTCTGAAGGATCCGTGCATAGAACTAGTAGTAAGATTGGAGCTTGAAAAATTTTTTCCTCTAATTATTGAGCAAGTATGCTTTGCCTTGATGACAACACCTAATCCAAGTGGCGAGATTGTTGAATCTAGCGCATTAGAAATCTCATTGGTCAAGTTTTCTTGGACTTGGAGTCTTTTTGAAAATATTTCAATTACTTTTGGTATTTTAGATAAACCTATGATTTTTCCTTCAGGAATATAGCCTACATGAACAGATCCAAAGAATGGAGTAAGGTCATGTTCACACAAACTGTAGAATTCTATATCTTTAATTACAATCATATCGTCTAAATTAGTATCAAACAGTGATCCTTCTACTACTTTTTTCAAAGATAATGAGTATCCTGAAAGCATTTCTTCGAATAGTTTTGCGACTCTCTCAGGAGTAGATTTTAATCCACTCCTCTTTGAATCATCTCCTGATTCAGAGATTATCTTAGCAACTAATTTTTCTACATTTATCCGGTTCACTATGACATTCTAAATGTTCTTACCTAGCACCACCAGTGGACGGCCGCCGAGTGGTATTTTAATCAGCATTCTGAGGATCTCCTTTATATTTACTATGAATCTAATTTATGCAGAATCAATGGTGATCTGCATGTTCAACTGAATCATAATTGACAGTATTAGCTAGAATTCCTTCAAATTCTTCACTTGTAAAGCCTCCTCCAAGCCTTGTTATAACTTTGCCATGGTGATCAATGAGTACCCAAAAAGGAAAACCTTTAACTCCGAAATGTTTTGCTACTCCATCTTGATCATTGTCAGAGAAAGTGGGTATTGTCCAATTTTCCGATTTTAACCATTTATCAGGAGGATAATTTGGTTGAGTAGAATTTATGGATGTTAGAACGGCGAAAATTTTTATAGGTTCAGGATATCCATTTTCATCAATCCATTGTTGTATTATCGGAACTTCTTGTTGGCAATGACGGCACCAATGAGCTAGAAATATGATTATTTTAGGTTGAGATATCTCTGTTGAAATTGCTTCTCCGTCTAAACCTGTTCCAGTGATTACAGGTGCGTCTAGTTTCGCTGCTGGTTCCATTTGCTGACAATAATTTAAGTTCTCAAAGAAAATACAGTCTCGACTGAAACTCGATGGTAGGTCAGGTAACTTATCTCCTTTAACATTGATACTTCCTCCTAGTGCATTACTCTCAGTGGATGGTTGCATTACAAAAATTGCAACAAAGAAGAGAACAGTAACCGTGACTATTACTCCAATGACTATTGGAGTCAGACTAGATTTCTTTTCATTATTATTTCTTCTTTTAGCGCTCATAGAGGGTAATTATTTTTTTATCTGCGGAGACAATAGTAATACAGAAATCAGCAAAAATGTCGAAAGTGCCATGAATGGCATAGTTACAAAACCAAACTCTAAGATCCAAGATCCAGAGCAACTCACCTCGGTAGAACATGAAACTGAGCTTTGGTCAGGAAACATCTGTAGTTGATAATGGTAAATTGAAATTACTAGACCTATCAAAGAGAAAGGTGATGCGTAAATCCAAGCATAGTGGTGTTTTTTTAAAGTAGCTATCCCAAGAATTATCACAAGGGGATACATGGCTATTCTTTCATACCAACAGAATGTGCATGGAATGAATCCTGAAATTTCAGAATAAAATAAGCTTCCAATTGTAGATAATGTGGCTATACCCCAAGCTAACAATATAGAGTTGGAATGAATCATTGTGAATGCCCGCTGTTTGATCATTAACTTTTCTGGCAGAATTAACTGTAGAAGGACTATTAAAATAGATAATGCTATGGATAGAATAGATAGCAAAGAAAATATTTTATTTAGTGCTTCAGTGACAATGTCGTTCATGGCAGATAATGATAACATAAGAGTAATGGAAACTTCTGATACGAAAACGATAACTATTAATCCTTGGTTACTGTTATTGGGTGCCAGCTTTTTAGCCTTTCTTTTTGGAGTCATAGGATTAGTCACCACATTTTTTATAGTTAGAGCGCTAATTCTCTACGAGTTCGGTCTCAACTCTTTCACTTATTACCTAAATTAGTCACTTGTACTTTCAGTTTTAATACCTTAATGTGAGGTCTATTCGAGGTTTTTATGGAAATATTTATTTGGGGACTTATAGCATTTTTATCAGCGAGCATACCTTGGTCTCTACTATTGGGCTTCTTATCTTCAAGAAGTGATGTAAGAAGTGTAGGAGATAAGAATCCTGGTGGCGCCAATGTGCTAAAGATGGCTGGCTGGAAAATAGGCCTTACAGCAATCTTTGTGGATATCGGTAAGGCATTTTTACCCGTTTATGTAGCAATCATTTATACAGATTTACAATCTTGGCCTCTAGTTATAGTTTCCTTATCTTGTTTATTAGGCAGTATTTTTACACCTTTCTTGAAATTTAAAGGTGGTAAATCACTCGGTGTTACTTGCGGTATTTGGGCTGCTATTTCCTCCGGAATGATAATACCAATGATATGTATATTGATGGCTTTAGCCCACTTAATTCAAAAAACTCATATCTGGACCATAATTTTAGGATTTCTTGGGATTCTCTCTTGGGTTCTAATATTTGACTTTAGAATGGAATATGTAATTTTTTGGATTATTAACTTCTTAATAGTTATGATGAAACACAGAAAAGAATTTGATCAGAGAATAATATTTCGAGATTGGATTCTAGGATTAAGGAAGGTTCAATGATTGAACGATTTATCGGTAGCTTATTTTTGTTCATTTTCTATGCTTTATTTGCATTTTCAAATATTGTTGCAATTATTGGTATTTTCAACCTAATTTATTTTAGAAAAGCAAAATCTGAACCATTAATTTCTGAAAAAGAAGAGGCTTTGGTCTCAATACTCATACCAGCAAGGAATGAACAAGAAAATATAAAGAGATGCCTATATTCTCTTTTCGATCAAGATTATAACAATATTGAAATAATTGTCCTTGATGATGAGTCTGATGACGATACTTTTAGCTTGGTGAAAAAGATTTCTCAAGAAGATAACAGATTAAGAGTGGTTAAAGGCACCTCTGTTCCTAAAAGCTGGACAGGAAAGAATTGGGCTTGTCACCAGCTAAGCAAATTAGCCAAAGGCGATTTCTACTTATTTGTTGATGCTGATACTAAATTACAGGCAACACTTATCAATGAAACGATATCAGAGATGAAACGTTCAGATATCGATTTAATATCACTTTTTCCAAAGAGGATTACCTCAACCTTGGTAGATAAGATTATCTCAATCACCATAGGTTGGTTAATATTTTCTTGCCTCCCTTTACTCCTTGCAAACAAAAATCCTATGTTTTCTTCAGCATTTGGACAATTTTTACTATTTAGAAGAGGTGCCTATAAGTCTATTGGAGGGCATGAGGGCATCAAAAGTAAAATATTAGATGATTTTGAATTAGGCAGAAGCATTACTAGAAATGGGCTAGTGTTAAAGCTTTTTGATGGAACAGATAGGATTTCAACTTTTTCTTATTCTTCTGAAAAAGAAGCCTTAGACGGGTTCTCTAAATCAATTTTTCCATTTTTTAATAATAGAATCATGCCATTCCTAATATTATGGGTCTTATTTCTGTCCAGCAGCATGATCCCATTCATAGTACTTTTTGGAGATTTAGTAGATATAAGACTTTCTCGATCTAAGGAAGTAATGACTTATTTAATATGGGGATCTTTAACTATTTCTTGGGTTATTTCATCATATAGATCTAAACAGGGGATTACATACGGTTTACTTTTCCCTATAGTGACCATAGTGACAGCTTTACTCGGCATTTTTTCTGTACTATCTTTTGCATATAGAAATGTACGTTGGAAAGATCGGAATGTTATAGATACAACGCAGGAATCTTCTAATGTAGAAGAAATCGATTAAACCTAGAAATTTGGAAAAAAGTAACTCGCTAAAAGCGTGATTGATCCGATTGTCAGAATTATTATAAATATTATTCCAATTATTATTAGCCCTGTTCTAGGAGAAGATTTCTTATTCAGATATTTTAAATCTTCTGATGATTCGTTATCTTTTCCGTCATAGTCTCTGTTTTGATTCATAATGCCTTAACAGAAAAAGCAACCGATCCATAATTTCTAAACGGCGCTTGCTTAGTCAGGCCTAAAGTTTCATAAGTTATATTCATATAACTTTCATGCCAAGTAATGGCGGAGCGAGAGGGATTCGAACCCCCGGTACGCTAACGCACAACAGTTTTCAAGACTGCCGCCTTAAACCGCTCAGCCATCGCTCCGTCATATTGAATTCTGATAGAAGAGTATACACAAAATAATGACCATGATCTACTAAGAATGAATGAAATCGATGACCTTTATTTATTTAAGATCTCCCCATGTTTTATTGTGAGATATTGATATAGTCAGAGGAACTTTAAGCTGTATCGCGTTAGGCATAATAGTTTCTAAAATATGCTCCATGGTTACTATTTCATCTTGAGGAACTTCAAAAATCAATTCATCATGTACTTGTATTATCATTTTTGTGCTTAATTTTTGATTATTGATTTCTTCATCAATTTTTATCATAGCTAACTTGATTACGTCAGCAGCACTTCCTTGAATAGGCATATTGACGGCCATTCTTTCTGAGGCGGAACGTACTTGAAAGTTTGGAGAATTTATTTCAGTTAGAATTCTTTTCCTGCCCGTTATTGTTTCTACAAATTTATTTTTTTTGGCAAAATCAATAACGCTATCGATGTATTTTTTTATGCCTGAGTATTTTCCAAAGTAAAGTTCAATAAATTTTTTACCATCTTCTCTGGATAAATTTGTCTGTCTAGAGACTCCATGGGGACTTAAGCCATAAATTACACCGAAATTAAGAATTTTGGCAATTCTTCTTTGATCTTTTGAGACATCGTCTGTTTCGTACATAGTTCTTGCAGTGGCATCATGAATATCTTCATTATTTTTGAATGCATCAAGAAGATTGGGTTCTTCTGATAGATGAGCCAGAATTTTTAATTCAATCTGTGAATAGTCAGCTGACATTAGAACGCTGTTCTCTGCTATATTCGATTCAAATGCTTTACGGACTTCATTTCCGATTTCTGTCCTCACTGGTATGTTTTGTAGATTGGGATCTTTGCTGGATAGGCGACCGGTTGCTGTACCTGCTTGATTGAAATAAGTATGCAGCTTACTTGTATTTTTATTGATTAATTCTGGAATAGCGTCTGTATAAGTTGATTTTATTTTGGAAAATTCTCTATGTTCCAGAACGATTTTAATTAGTTCAACTGCTTTTTCATTTAACTGTTCTCTTTTTGACAACAGATCCTCAAGCGTACTTGCATCCATTGTGTAACCTGTTTTAGTTTTTTTAGTTTCTGGTACTCCTAGATCTTCAATAAGAACTTTTGATAATTGTTGACTTGAACGAAGATTTATTTCTCTTTCACCAAGTATTGATTTAGATTTTTCTTCTAAAATATCAATCCTCTTGGATAGCATATGAGAGAGATTACTCAGTTTTTTTATGTTTACCGACACTCCATTCTGTTGCATTTTGACAATCACAGGCACAAGAGGTATTTCTATATTTTTCATTACATCTAACAATCCGTTTTTCTTTAATTGTTCTTCAAAGATATTCTTCAGGCGTAGTGTTTTATCAGAATCAGCACAGGAGTACGCTGTGGCAAGTTTTACTGGAACTTCAGAGAAAGATATTTGATCCTTGCCTTTGCCTATTAAATCTTCTATTGGAGTCATTTCTTCATTAAATTGTTCTAGAGAAAGATTTTTTAAACTCAAAGATCTTTTCCCGAGCAGATTCGCAGCAATCATTGTGTCAAAAGTTAAATTATTAACTTTGAATCCATTGTTTACTAAAACTGACATATCAAAATTAGAATTATGAGCTACTTTTTCTATTGTGGGATCCTTAAAAACGTCTTTAATGAATTCTAGAGCTCCTGGCGATATATTTTGATTGTTTTTATGCCCTATTGGTAGATACCAACCTGTGTGAGTTTGTGTAGAAATCGAAATACCTACAAGATCTGAATCAAAAGGGTGCAATGATGATGTTTCAGTGTCGAAACTGAAAAGCCCTTCTTCTTTTATTGTTTTCAACATCAGGTTTAGAAATGAATCTGAGTCGACACATCTGTATTCGACTGAACTATCGATCGCAGCGTTCGCTTGCCTACTGCCTGATCCTTCTGCTAAAGGAATCCTTCCTACCAAGGACATTAGTTCTAGTTCAGTGAGCTGTTTAATTACGGATTGTTTATTAAACGATCCGAACTTTGATTCAGGAAGGTCTAATTTAATCGGTACTTCTCTAACAATTGTTGCTAATTCTCTGGATTTGAAAGCTTCATCCTTATATTCCGTCAACAGAGATTGAATTCTTTTTGCTCCTCTTATATTTAGTTCTGATATTTTGTCTAAATTATCGTAGATATCTTCTAAATTATTGTACTCATTTAACAGTACATTTGCTGCCTTTTTACCAATTCCTGGTATCCCTTTGATATTATCTGAGGAGTCACCGGAGAGTCCTTTATAATCTGGAATACGATTAGGATTTAGGCCAGCAAAATCTTTTTCTTGCGTGAATGTGTTTTCGTTTATCAGTCTGTCATTTGATCTTGGGTTTGGGCTGGAATACCAAATGTTCGTTTTATCACTTATTAGCTGAAACAAATCTTTATCACCGGTGACTACCAAATTTTGAAAATCATTCTCTGAGCTGATCGAAGTGATAGTACCTATTACATCGTCAGCTTCATACTTCTCAACTGAATAAATAGGGATATCCATAGATTCAATAACTTTTTCTAATAATGGAATTTGTTCAATTAGTTCTGGAGGGGCAGGATCTCTATTAGCTTTATATGCTGGATATATATCATGCCTGAATGTTGGACCTTTAGGATCAAGAGTTACGATAACATGAGTCGGGTTATGATCGGAAATTAACTTAAATAAAGTAGACATAAAACCAAAAACTACTGAAGTTCTTACTCCTTTTGAGGAAAGTCTCTCAGGTATTGAATACCATGCCCTGAATATCATGGCATGTCCGTCTATAAGAAGTAGTCTGTTAGGCTTTATGCTAATTTCACTCATTAGTGAAATTATACAATTATTAGTAATTCTTAGATAAGAATTATGCTAATTGCTCTTGAGATTCCATATCTTCAGTTTCCATAGCTTCAATACCTTTTCTAATTTGGGCTAAAGACAGAGATAATCTTTCTTCCAAAGCAAATAGTACTTCTTTGGCATAATTATCTGCATCTGCTCTTCTTTGTTTAGAATAGTTTTCACTTTCTTCTTGAACTAAGGTGGCTTTGCTAATCATTTCATTATGATTTTGTTCTGCTGATTCTACTATTTCTTCTTTATTTTGTTCCGCGAGAGTTAGAATTTCATTAGCTCGTACTTCAGCCCCTGCTACTATTTCATTTTCTGAAACTAATTTTTCTGCTTGTGCTTGTGCTTCTTTGATGATTTCATCAGCTTGTGCTTGTGCTTCTTTGATGATTTCATCAGAGTGCATTGAAGCATCAGTAGACATTTTCTCTGCCTCTTCACTTGATTCGTTTAATATTGATTCTTTTTGAGAAATAATGATTTCAGATTGTTCGAGTTCTCTCGGAAGATCTGCTCGAATTTCTTTTACCATTTCTCGTACCTTGTCAATATCGACCACACTTTTCCCTAATACTTTCTTTGATGAGGAAAGATACTCATTAAGATTGTTTAATCTATCTTGAATACTCAACTTTTTTCTCCTTTCAGTTTTGTTTTTGCTAAATCGTTTGCTTTTTCAGGTATAAATTGACGATAATCTCCTCCTAGGTTTGCAATCTCTTTTACTCTAGAAGAGCTGATGAATTGATTTGGCATAGCCGATATGAGACACACTGTTTCAATCTGGAAATCTATTTCTCTATTGACTAGAGCCATACCTCTTTCATATTCGAAGTCATTTCCTATTCTCAATCCTCTTATAATGGCTTTAGCTTCTACACTTCTTGCGTAATTTACAGTTAAACCGCTATATGAATTTATAGATATGTTATTAATATGCTCAGTAGATTTTTTAAACATCTCTATTCTTTCTTTGATGGAAAATAGAGTTGTTTTAGAAGAGCTTTCATATACTCCTATATATAGGTGTTCAAATATATTGCATCCTCTCTCAGCGATATCTAAATGCCCCTTAGTGATAGGATCAAATGTTCCTGGAAAAATGGCTTTAGTCATAACTTGATTCATTGCTCTTTTTGTAAATTGATACTTTAGAATCTCCATATGTTTTGTCTCTTAATCTATGAAAACCCAAGTAATTTATCGGCGTCTCTGTTTTTTTGTAATGCTCATAAATTATTAAAGCATTATCTGCTGCCAGGCCGGTTCTATCTATCGAATTAATGATTTTGGGCAATAATTTATGTTCATAAGGAGGATCTGCAAATATGATGTTAAATTTTCCTTTCAGATTTTTAACAACGGAGAAAACATCACCTTTTATCAGATCTAATTGATTGGTATTCAATGAATCTAATCTTTCCTTGGTCTTTATATATTGCCTCTGATCTTTTTCTATCATTACTACTTTTTTTGCCCCAAGGCGAAATAATTCGAAACCTACCGAACCAGTTCCTGCAAACAACTCTAAGACTGTCGATCCAGCGATCAACTTTCTTCCAAGCATTGAAATAATTGCCAACTTCACTTTGGAAGTCGTAGGTCTCATTTAAGCCCTGTTCTATCTATTTAGTTCAATTATCGATTGCTTTTAGACCCTATTTCAACATTAATTGATGCCTTTTTCTATCATTTTGCCTTTGGAATAATTTTGGAAATCATTCTTTATATCCATTGAATGAGATACAATCGGACAATTAGAATTAATATACGATGAGCGACACTGCAAATATCAATAGTGATGAAGACAGATTAATTAGATCTAGGAAAAATAATCTTAACCAATTAATTGATCTCGGCATTGATCCTTACCCAAAAGTTTTTTCCCGTACACATTCTGCTGAAGAAGCTGTGAAAGATCTAGAAGATCTAGAAAAATCGAAAAAATCAGAAGAAATATTAGATAATACCAGAATTGCTGGAAGGGTTACTGGAATACGGGGGCAAGGAAAGATGGTGTTTGTAGATATAAAAGATCGGTCTGGCACAATTCAAGCAGCTATGAAGAAGGACATACTTGAAGAAACTTTTAATTTAGTGAACCTCGTTGATTTGGGCGACATTATTGGGATAACAGGAAAGATCTTCAGAACAAGACGAGGAGAGCCGTCAATTGAAGTTTCTGATTTACAAATTCTAACCAAATCGATGAGACCATTGCCTGACAAATGGTCCGGATTAAAAGATGTAGAAAAACGATATAGACAAAGATACTTGGATCTTATTTCAAATGACGATGCGTTTAACACAGCTGTAAAAAGATCTGAGATTGTATCTTTTATACGTAATTTCATGAATCAACGAGGATATCTAGAAGTTGAAACCCCTGTCTTGGTTTCTGTTCCTGCTGGAGCCAATGCAAAGCCATTCTCTACAAGACATAACTCACTAGATAGAGATTTGTATCTCAGAATAGCTACAGAGCTGAATCTAAAGAAATTAATTGTTGGCGGCATGGAGAAAGTATATGAATTAGGAAGAGTATTTAGAAATGAAGGAATAGATCATAATCACAATCCAGAATTTACTACAATTGAAAGTTATGAGGCATATGTTGACTATAACTCTATTATGGAGTTGGTTGAGCAATTAGTATCTGGTGCTGCAGAATCAGTGAATGGGAGTTCTAAGTTAGATTTTGGAGGATCCATTGGAATGATCGACCTGAGCCCTCCTTGGACTAGACTTGATTTAAGAGAGGCCATAAAAGATTTTTCAGGTGTGGATTTTATAGACATAGAAAGTGAGACTGAACTAGCTGACAAGATGCGTGAATCTGGAATACACGTTGACCCTAACGCATCATGGGCGAGCATGATTGACAAGATTATTTCAGATAAAGTTGAACCAAACTTAAATCAACCAACTTTTTTAGTTGATTATCCAGTGAAAATGTCTCCTTTAGCCAAAAGAAAAACTAATGATGACAATACTGCTGAGAGATTTGAAGCTTTTGTCTTAGGCTCTGAACTAGCGAATGCCTTTACTGAATTGAATGATCCAATTGACCAAAGAGAGCGATTTGAAGAGCAAGAAGCACTAAGAAAAGAATTCAATGACGAGGAATTAGATAGACTTGAAGAAGATTTTCTGGTCGCTGTGGAGCATGGAATGCCTCCTACTGGTGGACTTGGCTTAGGAATCGATAGACTTGTAATGCTGCTGACTAAAAAACTGACTATTAGAGACGTTGTTCTGTTTCCACAACTTAAGTCAATAGATTAGGGAATAGATATGTTGGATATTAAATTTATTATCGAAAACAAGGAAGAATGTAAAAATAAACTATTGATGAGAGGGGAGAAGCTTGATGTTGATAATTTAGAGAAACTTTTCGAAAAGAGAAAGAAGTTAATATTAAAAACTGAAGAAATCAGTACGATTCGCAATAAAACCAGTAAAGACATAGGGATATCCAAAGGCAAGCCTCCTCAAGAATTAATTCAGAAGATGAAAAGTTTCGGATTAGAGTTGTCTGAAAAATTAAAAAAATTAAAAGCTGTAGAAGACGAATTGAATGACCAATTGTTGAGACTTCCTAATTTACCACTTGATGATACTTTAGTCGGAGATTCAGAACAAGATAATGTTGTCTTAGAAACATTCAACATGGATAAGAAAAAATCTAAATCAATTCCTCACTGGGACCTAGGAGAAAAGTTAAAAATAATTGATATGGAGAAAGGAACAAAGCTGACTGGGGCTCGATGGTATGTTTTGACTGGCAAAGGGGCAATGCTTCAAAGAGCATTAGTACAGTGGATGCTAAACCACCATGTTTTTAGTAACCATTACACTGAGATAGCTCCTCCATTTCTGGTAAATCGTAAAACGATGATAGGTTCTGGTAATTTACCAAAATTTGAAGAAACTTTATTCTCTGATTCAAAGAATGATCTTTGGTTAATACCTACAGGTGAAGTGTCTCTCAATAGCTTATATTATGGAGACATAATTAATGAGGATCTGCCCCTCAAGTATGTTACTCATACTCCTTGTTTTAGGGATGAGAAAAGTTCTGCTGGACGAGATACAAGAGGCATAAAACGGGTCCATCAATTTGAAAAAGTTGAATTGTATAGATATGAGCATCCTCTTAATTCTATGAAAGCTTTTGATGAAATGGTGAAAGAAGTTTGTGAGTTATGTGAACTCCTTGGTTTCACTTACAGGATAGTCGAACTTTGTACAGGCGATATGGGATTTCAATCTGCTAAAACCTTTGATATTGAAGTATGGTCTCCGGGGTGTGAGGAATGGCTAGAAGTATCTTCGATTTCTACCTGCACTGACTTTCAATCTAGAAGAACTAACACAAGGTTTAAAGATTTAATAGACTCAAAAACTAAACTTCCTCATACTTTGAATGGTTCTGGCCTTGCTATTCCTCGAGTCATAATTGCAATATTAGAGAATTATCTAGACAAAGATGGTGTTGTTGAAATTCCTGAGATTTTACATGAATATACTAACTTTAAAACAATCAGTTGAATTTACTCATTGACGATCCAAATCCATTTGATAATATCTCTTTGACTGATTCGTCTGCTCTTTCGAGGACCTTATGAATTTTTGATCTTTCTTCTTCAGTGAAATCGCCTAATACATAATTTATGTGGTCTTTTTTGTTTTCAGGGCTTCCAATTCCTATACGTAATCTTGGGTATTCTTGAGTTTTTAAATGATGTTCGATTGATTTAAGCCCATTGTGTCCTCCATCTTGCCCCTTCTTTCTGATTCTCATGTCACCAACGTCTAAATTCATATCATCAACAAATACGATTAATTGAGATATCTGGATTTCAAGATTTTCTAGCAATTTTTTTATAGGCACTCCTGATTCGTTCATATAGAAATGAGGTTTAGCAAAAAATATTGTCTCGTGGTCAGAATCATATTGGTATAGGGCACAATACTTATTTTTTATATGAGTTACTTCTCTTTGATTAATCGCGTAATCGATATACCAAAATCCAACGTTATGCCTGTTCTTCTCATATTGTGAATCAGAATTTCCGAGCCCTACTATTAACCATTTGTTATTTTTCATGAGATCTATCCGTTACTTCTTATCAGTGAGTCGAAGGCCTCCTCGTTTATAATATCAATCCCAAGGTTTTCAGCTTTTTGTAACTTAGTTCCACTATTTTCTCCAGCAATTAGTATGTTAGTATTCGAAGTCACTGAAGAATGGAATTTACCACCAAGCATTTTTATCTTATTTTTTATTTCTTCTCTACTGAATTTAGAAAGTTGTCCGGTCACACAAATATTCTTTCCAGAAAGGATATTTGAAGTGGTTTTTATAGTTAAATCTTTATAGCTTATTCCAAGTAGTTTTAGTTCTTCTAATAATTTTTTGTTTTCAGTAGTTTCAAACCATTTGTGTATACTTTCAGATATCTTAGGTCCCACTCCGTCGATTTGTTGAAGATCTTCATACGTTGCCAGGAATATACTATCTATAGAGCCAAAATAGTCAGTGAGTACTTCAGAGAGTTCTGATCCGACGTGTGGTATGCCTAATCCGTGCACAATTCGGCTGATAGGTTTAGTTTTTGATTTTTCTATAGAATCTAATAGATTTTTTACACTTTTTTGTCCGAAGCCTTCTAGATCGATAAGATTATCACTAGTGATTTTATACAAGTCAGTAATAGATCTTATTAAACCTTTTTCAAATAGTTGATTTATTATCCCTTCTCCTAATCCTTCAATATCTACACTTTGCTTTGATGCATAGTGTTCAATCAACCTTTTCATCTGTTGAGAGCATTTGGAATTGATACATCTGGTAAAAGGGTCATTTTCATATTTTATTAATTGAGAAAAACAGACTGGGCATTCTTCAGGCATCTGAAATTCAGTAGAACTACTTATTCTGTTATTTATGTTGGAAGGCTTTACAACTTGAGGTATTACATCCCCAGCCCTTTGAATGACTACGTCATCACCAGCCCGTATGTCTTTAGATCTTATATAATCTAGATTATGTAAGGTAGCAGATTTTATGGTTACCCCATCTAGATCTACAGGTTCTAATACGGCGTATGGTGTAGCAACACCCGTTCTACCCAAGCTTATCTTTATATCAATCAATTTCGTCTCAACCTTTGTAGCTGGAAATTTTATTGCCGTCGCCCATCTAGGATCTTTCGATGTGTTTCCTAGATACTCTTGAAAGTCTATTTTATTCACTTTTATTACCATTCCATCAATCGAATAATTTAAGGCAAGCCTAGTTTCGATTTTTTTATCAATAATGTCTGGTACATCATCAAAATTATTTATTAGATGACTATTTAGATTAGTCTTAAATCCCCAATCTTTAAGTTTTTTCAGCAATTGATATTGACTAATGATTTTGGTATTTCTCACATTTCCGATTGAATAGAAGAATGCATCCAAAGGTCGTTTAGCAGCTTCAGCTGGATCTAATTGTCGTAATGCTCCTGAGGCAGCATTCCTGGTGTTGCTGTACGGGACTTCTCCATTTCCTACTCTTTCTTCATTATATTTTTCAAATGCAGATAGAGGAAAAAATACCTCTCCTCTTACTTCAAAATCATCAGGGAAATCTGAACCCATGAGTTTTAGTGGTATTGATCTAATCGTTTTCAGGTTCTCAGTTATATCTTCTCCTTGCCTCCCATTCCCTCTTGTTGCACCTCTTAACAGTAAGCCAGAACTATAAGTAAGAGATATGGCGAGACCATCAATTTTTTCTTCTAGGATGAATTCTTTTATTGGCTCTCCTATGTTCTTCTCAGTTCTTTTTCTCCATTCATATAGCTGTTCCATATTAAATACATTGGATAAACTAAGCATCTCATCAACGTGAAGCACTGTACTAAAACCAGTTGAAGGCGATCCGCCTACTCTTTGTGTCGGAGATTCAGGTGTTATTAATTCCGGGAATCTTTTTTCAAGATCAATCAGATCAGACATCATATCGTCGTATTCTTGATCTGAAATATCTGGCGCTTGAAGAACGTAGTATTTGTGATTAGCAGTCTCAATTTGACTTCTTAAAGTGTCTATTTTTTTTGAAACTGATTTTGGCTCTTTAAAATCCTCCATGATAAAACTAATGATATATTATTCGTATCAATTATTGGAAAGAATGAAGCAATGGTATTTATATCTACATTTCGAGGCACGACCTTCAAAGATGACGGAAAAGTTGGAGACTACCTATGCCCACCTTTTGATGTGATAGACGACAATCTAAGGGATGCTCTATATTCTCATTCAGAATTGAATATAGTCAGACTAGAAAACGGAAAGGAATATGAAGGCGATGGTAAAAGCGAAAATAAATATAAGAGAGCATCTGCACATTATAATTTGTGGCTGCAAAAAGAGTACCTCCGTAAGTCTGAAGTTCCTCATTACTATATTTTAGAGGAAATATTTAAATTTAGAGGTGATAGAGTCTCAAGAAAGTCACTTATTGCACTTTTTGATGTTTATAACGGTATACTTCCCCACGAAAAGACCAGATCTGCCCCCAAAGAAGACAGGTTGAAACTAGTAGAGGAAACTGGAGCGATTTTCAGTTCAATTATGACTCTTGTGGAAGATCAAGAAAAAAAATTACAAGAATTTCTTGAGAGTAATTCTCAGAGCGAACCTATTATCACAGGATCCATACCATTGATGCATGATTTTAAATTATGGAAAGCAGATGAAGATGACCCGGAAATTCATGATTGGTTTAGAGACAAAGAGTTATACATTGCAGATGGTCATCATAGATGGGAAACAGCAAAAAAATATGCAGAAGACACTTGGTCACCCTCTTTGGTTAATGTATGTTATTTAAGAATGATGAATGTTTTTCCAATGGATAGTGAGGGGGTTAAGCTTTTGGGATATCATCGTGCACTGACCAATTTGGATGAATCTTTAAATTTATTACTAGAGAGATCTTTAAGGGAAAAGTTTGATTTTGAAAGGACTGAATGGAGAGATGAATTTTATAATTGGGATACATTGGCTGAAGAAAAAATATTATATTCAATAAAAAAAGATTCAAACATAACTTGGTTCATATTAAGTCGAAAGGATAGCACGGAATCAATTTATGAACTTTTGGATGAATCTTTTAAAGAATGCTTTGGAGAAAACTTGAATAACCATGTTGAATACGAACACGATATTAAATCTACGAAGATAAAGTTGTCTGATAATGAGTATCAGGCTTGTTTTTTTATGAATGCTTTATCAAAGGATTACTTTACTTCAACTGTCCGACGAGGAAAACTACTTCCCCCAAAGTCTACTTTCTTTTATCCTAAGTTACCTACAGGTGTTGTGATACAGAACGCCTGCGAGCGTTAATATGTTATTTGATAAAATAAAGAAAGCTGAAAAAGACCCAATTCTTGGATTAACAGAAGAATTCAAGAAAGACGATAATGTTAATAAAGTTAATCTTTCGGTAGGTGTTTATCAAGATGAGTTTGGGAATACTCCAACCTTTTCTACTGTTCTTGATGCTGAAAGACAAATACAGATCCAGGAGATAAGCAAAACTTATAAGCCCATAGATGGGGACAAACAGTTTATAGATAGATCGATTGGGCTAGTCTTTGGAGGACAATTGTCTACGGAGAAAGAAGGATTATTATTTGGACTAAATACCCCTGGAGGCACTGGAGCACTTAGGCTAGCTTCTGATTTCCTTCACAAGTTTTCAAATGAATCATCAGTATGGATAAGTGATCCTAGTTGGCCTAATCATAAGCCTATATTCGAATCATCAGGATTTAATGTAAATAATTATTCCTATTTTGATAGTTCAACCAATTCTGTTGGCTTTGACGATATGGTATCAGATATTAAATCTGTACCCAGCGGAGATATTATTGTACTACACGGGTGTTGCCATAATCCAACTGGATCGGACCTGAATTACAATCAGTGGGAAGAAATTGCTGACCTGATTGCCAACAAAGGACTTGTAACGATATGCGATTTCGCCTATCAAGGACTCGGAGATGGCATAGATGAAGATGCAAGAGGAGTAAGAGTTTTATCTGAGAAACTTGATGAATTAATTGTTTGTTCGAGTTACTCAAAAAATTTTGGTCTTTATAGCGAGAGGGTAGGATGCCTATTTTATCATTCAAGAAATAAATCAATTTCTGAATCTGTTTTGAGTCAGTTAAAGAAAACAGCCAGATCAAATTATTCTAACCCTCCGGCACATGGATCTGAGATAGTAAAATTGATCTTAGGAGATAAGGTGTTGCGAAAAGAATGGATTGAAGAATTAACGCAAGTCCGAGAAAGAATAATATCAGTGAGAAAAATGTTTGTTGAAAAATTAAATGAAAGAAAGTCCGTTAAAGATTTTAATTTCATTCAAGCTCAGAAAGGTATGTTTAGTTTCACTGGATTAACTCCTCCCCAAGTGGATTTGTTAAAGAGAGATTATTCTATTTATATAGTGAACTCTGGCAGAATCAACATTGCTGGAATTAATTCAAATAATGTTGATTATCTGGCTGATTCGATTGCAGATTCAATTAAGAAAATTTAATTAGGAAAAACTCTTTTGAGCCTTTCCTAATAATCATTACTTTTCCGTCGATTGTACTCGAGAGGGTTAACATATCTTTTATGTCAGTTATTTTTTCCCCATTCAACCGCACTGCCCCTTGTTGCACCATACGTCTCATATCACCCATTGATTTAAATATGCCTTGATCTGTTAAGAATTTCCCCAGTAGTATTTTTTCAGTCAGTACTGAAGGTGATACTTTTGTAGAGGGAGATCCTTCCATTAAATCATCTATCTCATGAAGTTCTAGTTCAGATATTTTATTATTAAAGAAGTAGTCAGTAATGCGGACAGCATCTGTAAATCCGCTTTTTCCATGAATCATAGTAACCAATTCTTGGGCTAATTTTTTTGGAGCCATCCTTTCTTTTGGATAATGTCTCAACGAATCTGAAAGATCTTGTATTTCTTTTTCACTTAAGAGAGTGAAGTATTTTAAATAATCTATTACATCATCATCTGGAGTGTTGAGAAAGAATTGATATAATTTGTATGGAGATGTTCTATTTGGGTCTAGCGTAGGCGCTTCTCCAGCACTTTTTCCAAACTTCTCTCCAGCACTTGATGTTATTAAAGGAAAAACTATACCGTGTGCAGAAGAATGTTTGCCAGGGTTTTTTCTGTTTATCAAGTCGCGACCTGCCAGTATATTGCCCCATTGATCACTACCGCCCATCTGTAGCTTGCAATCTTCATTTTCATATAAGTGAAGAAAATCGTATGCTTGAAGAGTCATATATGAGAATTCAGTAAATGAAATTCCAGTATCTCTAGATATCCTTGATTTAACAGATTCCTTTCCAGTCATGTAGTTTAATGTGAAATGTTTACCTGTGTCTCTGAGAAAATCTATCAAATTTATTTTTGATAACCATTCTGCATTATTCAATATTCTTGCACTGTTTGATATTTTTGATCCAAAATCTAAAAAATTCTCCAATTGAGTTTTGATTGCATCTAAATTTTCTTCAATGGCTTCTTTACTAAGAATTGATCTTTCAGAAGCTTTACCACTAGGGTCTCCTATTAATCCTGTTCCGCCTCCTATAACAGCAATTGGAGAGTGCCCTGAACGTTGTAGTCTTACTAATCCCATCACTGCAATAAGGTTTCCAATATGTAGACTTTTTGAAGTTGGGTCAAAGCCTATATAAGCAGTTATCTTTTCTTTAGAAAGCATTCCTTCTACATCTGGAGTCCTGTCAGCTATAAGTCCTCTCCATTGCAGATCTTCGGTAAAATTCATTAATTTTTTATTCTTTACTATTTGCTATGTATTCTACATCAACAGACATTTGACGTTTTAGGTCACCAATATCATCAAACTTAATCTGATCTCTAATAAAGTCTTCAAATGCTATTTTTATAGCTTTGCCATATATATTTTTATCGAAATTTACTATAAAGGTTTCAATACTTTTTTTCGTTTCATTGAAAGTAGGGTTATCCCCAATGCTTGTCACTGATCGATACTCCTTGTTATCTACGGTTGTGCTGGTTTTATATATACCGTCCTTAGGGATTATCTTCTCCTCTTTAGTTTCTATGTTTGCGGTTGGATATCCTAATTTGGATCCATATTTCTTGCCCTCAATTACCTGACCTGAAAGTATATAGTTTCTTTCAAGTAATAAGTTGGCTTTTTTAACGTCTCCATCCATAAGAGCTTTTTTTATATAACTACTTGATATTTTTAAATCGCTATGTTCTTTGTTGGAGACAGAAATAAGAGATACTTCTATTTTTCTTAATATTTCTTTGAGGCCATTTTGAGCTCCTATCCTATCATTTCCAAGAAATGTATCTTCTCCAAGAACTAAAGAGTGAATATTTAATGAATTTTTCAAATGGAGTATAAATTCTTCTCCAGTTAGCTGTTTAATTTCTTTATCAAAATCTAAACTGATGATATTTTTTATTCCAATGTCTCTAAGAAGGGATTTCTTCTCCTCTATACTACATATTAGAGGACTATATTGATTAGTAATAATTTCTTTAGGAGGCCTATTGAAAGTAATTACAGTAGGCTCCAGATTCTCTGTATCACTATTACTGTACTCTAAGAGTTTATGAAGTAAGTATCTATGCCCTGAGTGCACCCCATCGAACGTTCCGATAGCGATTATAGACGGGGATGTTTTTCTCAACTTTTTTAGTGTGTCAAATGAATTCACTGAAGTTTTGAACTTATCCTTTAGAGACTTCTATCTGACTATCAGCTTCTTCAACCAGATCTACGGTCTCTTGCCAATTAATACACGGGTCAGTAATTGAAACACCAAAAGATAGCTTTGATGGTTCATCTAGTTTTTGACTACCTTCGTTTATGTGGCTTTCCAGCATTATGCCTACCAAGCCAGGATTTATCTTATTTGTTTTTTGCCGAATCAATTCTTTGAACGCTATGCTCATTTTTTTATGATCTTTTCCGCAATTAGCATGAGAACAATCCACTACGACAGTAGGCACTATTCCTTCTTTTTTGACTAAACTTAATGCATTACCTATGCTGTTTTCGTCATAATTAGTACCTTGAGTACTTCCTCTTAAGATAAGATGACTATAAGGATTTCCAGATGTATGTATTATGCAACTTTGTCCATCTTCGTCAATTCCCAAAAATGCGTGTTTACCTTGAGATGCTACCATGGCATCTACAGCGATTTGTACACTTCCTCCTGTTCCATTCTTAAATCCAATAGGCATACTTAGTCCACTTGCCATTTGTCTGTGAGTCTGACTTTCAGTTGTTCTTGCTCCTATAGCGCCCCAAGAAACAAAGTCTGCTAAATATTGCGGTGTAAATGGATCTAAGAATTCTGTAGCAGTTGGTATCCCTAGTGATGTAACCCCGCTTAAGAAAGTTCTTGCCTTTCTGTATCCTTCATCCATATTGAATGTGTTATTTAAGTCGGGGTCATTGATTAACCCTTTCCATCCAACAGTAGTCCTCGGTTTCTCAAAATAAACCCTCATAACTATATAGAAATTTTTTAGTCTTTCTTTAAGTTCTCTCAACTTTTTTGCATATTCTATTCCTGCATCAACATCATGAATTGAACATGGTCCAGTTATCAAAAGCATTCTTTCATCTTTTCCGTGAATTATGTCGGACACAATTTTTCTGGATTCTATTACTAAGTTCTTTGAATCTTGAGAAACAGGGATATCTTCCCTATAAACTCTAGGTGGAGTTATTTGGGAGTAACTTTCTATACGAACATCCTGTAATTTTTCCATTGAAATACTATACCTTTGTTTTTATCTTATTTAAAGCTTTATTATGAAGCCTCAAATTCATTATCATTCTTCCTGAGATTCTTAGCGTTACGTAAATATGGGTGCCTTATCATTTTTTGTTTTACTTCAGTGTTCCACAGAATTAGTATTCTTATACATTTCTTCAAACCTTGAGGAACTGACATCTCATGTCCACATATTAGCGGAACAGAGTCCCATCCCATTTCTCTTGCAGCTACGGCAGGGAATTCATCGGATAAATCAGAAGTCGTTGTAAAAAAAACAGCTGCTATGTCATCTGTTGAAACATTATTTATTGTTATCATTTGCTTAAGAAGATCTTCAGTCGCTCCTTTTATTAAGTCGGCATTGTCTGAATCTACCGTTGTGGCTCCTCTTATTCCTCTAACATTGTATTTTCTAATCTCATTATTCATATGTTTATATTAGACGATTTTTTTAATATTGAAATGAATTTCTTAACTTCTGTAACTGCATTTTCTTTTTTGGCGTCTGATATTATGTCTATGATAGAACTCCCAACTATTGCTGCATCAGCAAATCTTGATAAGATTTTTATGTGTTCTGGACTTGATATACCAAAACCGACAGCTACTGGTAAATTTGTGTATTGTTTTACACTCTCTACCTTTTTTTTGATTTGTGGGGATAAGTTCTTTCTAGATCCTGTAACACCCAAAACGCTCACACAATAAACAAAACCCTGAGCTATATTACAAGCGTGCTTAACTGTTGCTTGACTTGAATTTAGTGGAACCAAAGGGATAGTATCAATCTGATATTCCTTAGCTATGGACTGTATTTTTTCTAATTCAACATTTGGAATATCAGCAATTATTAAACCCTGTACGCCTGATTGTTTGGCTGACTTGAAGTAATTCTCAACACCAATTTTTAGTATTGGATTATAGTAACCCATGGTTATGATAGGGATTTTATTTTGTTTGTACGAGTTAATCTTTTCAATCATTTTTAGGGTTGAATCAATATCAACTCCATTTCTTAGTGATATTGAGCTTGACTTCTGAATAGTCTTTCCTTCGGCAATTGGATCACTGAATGGAATTCCTACTTCAATTGCAGAAACAAGATTCTCTGATATTAGTCCTGAGATTATTTCTTCACTAATTTGAATAGTCGGATATCCAGAAGTTAAAAAAGGGATCAGACTTATTCTTCCAGCTTGTTTTTCTTTAAGGATGGATGAAGCAATTGCGCTCTCCATTTTAACTAGCTTGAGGCTCTATATCTGATGGAGGGGCTTTTTTGGGCGCCGGCGCCGGTTGTTCATTAGAATGAGCTATAGTCTCCCCAATCAAAGGTGGCGTCACTACTTCTCCAGCAAATAGCTTTAATAATTCTTCTGAATCAATTGTTTCGTATTCTAATAAATATTTAGCCAAATCTTCGAGTTGACCAGAATATTTCTTGATTAATTTTTCAGCTTTTTTTTCACCATCCAGCAACAGTATATTTATCTCATCATCAATTATTTCTTCTGTTTTACTGCTATAATCCCTCTGTTCTGTCCCGTCTTTACCTAAGAATATTGTTTCTTGCTTTCTTCCATAAGATCTTAATCCTAGCTTCTTACTCATTCCGTAAGTGGTTACCATATCTTTTGCTAGTTTGGTTGCAACTTGAATATCGTTACTAGCTCCTGTTGTTACTTCTTCGAATTTTATTTTCTCAGCTACTCTACCACCCATCGCGGCTGCAATATAAGCTTCAAACTGAGCTTTGGTTTGTAAATATCTATCCTTTTCAGGTAAGTATCTTGTATATCCACCCATTTGCCCTCTAGAAATTATTGAAACCTTGTGAACTGGATCCGCTGCAGGCATATTATGAGCCACGACAGCGTGACCAGCTTCATGGTAGGCAGTTATTTTTCTTTCTTCGTCTGTTATTATTCGGCTTTTTCTGGCTGGTCCTGCAATTACCCTATCGATAGATTCTACAAGTGATGCCAAACCAATTTTTTTTGCACCTCTTCTCGCAGCTAAAATAGCTGCTTCATTAACTAGGTTTGCTAAGTCAGCTCCGCTAAAGCCTGGAGTTTGCTTTGCTATTTTTTCAAGTTCTACTTCAGACTCTAATGGCTTGCCTTTAGAATGTACTTCTAAAATAGCTTTCCTGCCTGATATGTCAGGATTATCTAATACCACTCTTCGGTCAAACCTTCCAGGTCTTAACAAAGCAGGGTCAAGTATGTCAGGTCGGTTTGTTGAAGCTAATACTATTACATTTGTTGCAGTATCGAATCCGTCCATTTCTACAAGAATCTGGTTCAGTGTCTGTTCTCTTTCATCATGTCCTCCACCAAGTCCGGCGCCTCTATGTCTGCCAACAGCATCAATTTCATCTACGAAAACTATGCAAGGAGAATGTTTCTTGGCTTGATCAAAAAGATCTCGAACTCTTGATGCTCCAACTCCAACGAACATTTCTACAAACTCTGATCCACTTATTGAGAAAAAAGGTACACCAGCTTCACCTGCGACAGCTCGTGCTAATAATGTTTTACCTGTGCCAGGTGGGCCAACAAGTAATACACCTCTCGGTATTCTGGCCCCAAGGGCAAGGAATCGTTCTGGGCTTTTCAAGAAATCTACAACTTCTTCAAGTTCTTCTTTTGCTTCAGTGACGCCAGCGACATCAGAGAAGGTGACAGTTGCTTTTGCTCCTACGAATCGTTTTGCTTTGCTTTTTCCAAAGCCAAGCGCATTATTGGCTCCGCCTTGTGCTTGCCTCATCATAAATATTAAGATTCCACCAAAAAGAATCAGTGGGAGAAAGCTTAGTAGGATAGAAAGTATATTACCAATTCCGCTTGATCCATCTACTTCAACGTCATAATTTGCTGTGTTTACATTTTTGTCTTGAAGTATCTGATAAATGCTACTGCCTGGCTCTTTCCTTGAAGTATAGTTTTGATTACCTACCTTAATGTCAAGATTATCACCGCTGACTTTTATATTAACTCTTTGGCCGATAGGAGGGTTTTCGGTTAATGATACGACCTGAGACATAGGTATTTCCTCACTTGACCCAATCCTGTCATCAAATAACAAGAAGAAGCCAGCGATTACTATACTTATTACTCCTATATAGACAAAAAGATTTTTTCTCTGATTTCTCATCCAACCAATTTTAGCACAAACTATATTCCTAAATTAAATTTGATGGATAATTCTGAATTTTGTTGCTTGAACGATTGACCTTTGTAAACAAAAGATGCTAAGATTTCGCAGTCGATTGTGCTTTAATCAATCGTGAGTTAGGAGAAATAAATACCTATAGTACAAAAGAATAAGAATATCGAAAAAAACTACAGAATTAACCGAAGAATTAGGTCTGAAAAGGTACGGGTCGTTTCTGGCAGTTCTGAGAAAAGTGTTGAATCAACAGTGATGTCTTTGGATGATGCGATTAAAGTTGCATCACAACAAGGTCTAGACTTGGTAGAAGTGGGGCCAAATCAATCCCCACCTGTTTGCCGAATCTTGGACTACGGAAAGTTTAAATTTTCACAAGCAAAAAAGGTTAAGCAAGCTAAAAAATCTCAATCGAAGGTAGGATTAAAAGAAATTAGGTTAAGAATGAGAATCAGTGAGCATGATATACAGTCAAAACAAAAACAGATTGAATCGTTTCTTCAAGGTGGTAATAAAGTAAAAATATCACTGTTATTTAGAGGACGAGAACAAGCTTACCCTGAATTAGGATTGAATGTTTTAAAAAAGGTTGCCGGAGAATTGAAGGAAGTGTCTGAAATTGATAAAGCACCAAGCCTTGAAGGAAGGACTTTGAGCTTGATTTTAGCTCCTTCCAAGTAGATTTTAATACTGGAGATAATATGCCAAAAATAAAAACTCACAAAGGTGCATCCAAAAGATTTAAACTAAGTGGAAACGGTAAATTGATGAGATCGAAGGGTATGAAGAGTCATTTGAGGAGAAAAAAATCCAAAAGAAATAAAAGATTGTTCGGGGCTAAAGTTCAACTAAGTGAAGCAGTTGGAATCAGAATAAGAAAATTGATTAGGTGATTTAAATGGGAAGAGTAAAGGGTGGATTTACCACTCACAGGAGACATAAAAAAATATTGGACAGCGTGAAAGGTCATGCAGGTTCACGTCACAGAAGATTCAAAGTTGCGAAAGAATCTTTAATTCATGCTTTGGCATACAGTACCGCACATAGAAGATCAAAAAAAAGAGATCAGAGATCGCTTATGATAACTAGGGTTAATGCTGCAGCTAGAAAATGTGGTATAAGTTATTCACAATTAATACACGCTCTGAAAGAATCTCAAATTGAATTGAATCGAAAATCTTTGTCACTTATAGCATTTAATGATTTTGAAGCTTTCGAGAAAGTTGTTGATGCAACGAAAACCCCTTCAAGTAAGTGATATTATATTAGAGAATCTAAGATGATTACTAAGCTCAGAGTCATCATGTACAATAGGGAGAATTTATAAACGCTCAAGTTATTTTTCCTACTGTAATTTTTTGATACTTTATATGTAGCATATAAGTAATAAAGACCTAGAATTGTACAACAAGTTAAATAGATCCAGCCTAACTTTACGTTTATTAAAGCCATAGTTAAGGTTAAGACTATAAGTGTGACGGTATGCAGAATCATTGGTTTAAAAGTTGCTTCAATCCCGACTACTGATGGAAGCATAGGGATGTTGGCATCAGTATAATCATCTTTCATTAGCATAGCTAGAGCCCAAAAATGAGGAGGTGTCCAAAAGAATATAATAACAAATAAGTACCATGCAGAAAGGGATAATTCACCTGTGACAGCTGCCCAACCCACTAGAGGAGGAAAACACCCTGCTATTCCACCAATGACAATATTATGTATTGTTCTCTTTTTAAGCCACAATGAATAGATTATTACGTAAAATAAATTTCCACTTAGTGCCAGCAAGGCCGCCAGCAAATTTGTTGAGAAGTATAGAATGGCAAAGCTTAAAATAGTTAGAATAAATCCAAATATCAAAGCATTCTTGGTGCTTATTCTTGCACCTGCTACAGGTCTTTTTGATGTTCTATTCATTTTTCTGTCTACATCTTTGTCAATAGAATGGTTGATTGCGCCTGCTCCTCCTGAAGCTAGGGTGCCACCTATTATTACAGCAAGTATTATCCGAATTGAAGGTAGACCAGAGCTGGCAAGAAATATGGCTGCAAGAGCCGTTAATACTAACAAAATGTTTACTCTGGGTTTAGTAAGTGTAATGTAATCTTTAAAGCTCTGTTGTAAATTCATAATGTCATATTTTATATCTAAATTTTTCTATTGATATTATACAAAAGAGAGTGGCAATTAGTCCCCATAATATACTTGCCACTCCCAGATGTGCTACCCTGACCCAAACTTCAAATTTTGTCCAAGGGTTTAGGGCGCCTAGTATAATTTGTCCCACGATTACAATTAAGGTGACTAATGATATATATGAGATTGTGTTGTTAAATTTCGCTTTGATGACGATGTAACATGCTACGGCACCCACTACTACTGAAATGTAAGAAAATCCCCTGTGAATCATATGAATCCAACCCAATGAAGATTTTGGAAAAATAGATTCTGATGTGCAAAAAGGCCATGCTGAACAAACAGTTCCAGCTCCTTTCCACACGGCATAGGAACCTGATAGAAGAGTTATAATAATCGTTAATGCAGCCAGCCCAATCGTTATAGAGTATTTATCTAGTTTTATGTTTCTAGAAAGAGACTCAGGGCTCTGTACTAGTAGTGTAATTAAAGAGAAACCCAAGACTAAAATGATCATTTGAGCAAGAAATAAATGTAAAGTTCTTAAAGATGGTTCAAGTTCAGTTAAGACTACAGCACCTCCTATCCCTCCGACTGTTATAACCAAGATTAAGTTAAATGTAGTCAATACAACTAGTGTCACATTACTTCTTTGTGTTGCCCATGCAAGTAATGTAATGACCAAGATAGTTAAGCCTAGAATAACTCCACTAGTTCTATGCCCCCACTCTATTAGAGTATGGTAATTCATAGGAGGAATGATTTTCCCAAAGCACAAAGGCCAGTCAGGGCAACCAAGACCTGATCCTGATACTCTAACAAATCCGCCAAGGCTTATCTGAAAAACACAATCAATCATTGCAAAAATGATTAAGAATTTAAATATAGAAATTGAGTTTAAAGAATTTGTTTTCGTAATAGGTTTCGATACCATATCAGAAGTATCTTTATCTATCTCTTCTCTCTCTTTGAGACCCATCTAAAATGGGTTCTCCGAGATGAACTTCGCCATTCCGGATTTTTAAATTAAAACCACAATCACCATTAGTACAAACCCACGCTTTGTAATGAATAGGGGCACCTTGTCCACCAAAATCTGATAGGGGTACCAAGTCTCCATCCCCACATTTCTTACATGCTGGAAATTGTTCAGCCATTTGTTCCACCTTCCTAAATTTTTCAACCTGATGAACTAATTATACAATAACAATCTTTTAAAGGTAATTACAATTTATACGAAAGGGTTTAATGCTTGTATTAGGAATTGAGACTTCTTGCGATGAAACATCCGCTAGCTTAATTAGCGATAATAATCAATTGATTTCAAATGTTGTGGTATCCCAAGACGAAATTCATGAACAACACGGTGGGATTGTCCCAGAGTTAGCTTCAAGGCAACACATCAAAAAGATTGATGATGTAGTCAAGAGAGCTGTAGTGGGGGTGGGTGCGAAATTTTCTGATTTAGATTTGATTGGAGTGACCAATGGGCCTGGTTTAGCAGGCTCACTAATTGTGGGAGTAAATTATGCGAAAGGCCTTGGAATTTCTCTGTCTACGCCTGTTATTGGAGTAAATCACCTAAAGGCTCATGTTTATGCTAGCTGGATAAAAAAAGATTTATCTAAAGATGTTAGTTTTGAAATTCCAACAGAATATCCTTTAATGTGCATAATTGTTTCAGGAGGACATACTGATCTTGTAAAATTAGACTCGTTTGGTGAATTTACATTGATTGGGAGAACCAGAGACGATGCAGCTGGAGAAGCTTTTGACAAAGTTGCCCGCTTACTTGGACTGAGATTTCCCGGTGGGCCTGAAGTTGATAAATATGCTCAAACTTCTACTGAAAGATTCGATTTTCCTAGAGCCTATATGCCTCATACTCACGATTTCAGTTTTAGCGGCATGAAGACAGCATTTTTAAATTTGTCTAAATCTCAAAAACCATACAATCCAGATAAAATTTCTAAACTTTGTAATACTTTTCAAGAAGCGATGGTGGACGTGATTACCAAAAAAACTATAGATGCATCCCATAAAAACTACTGTAAAGGCATTATTTTGACAGGAGGTGTGGCTTCAAATTCTCTATTAAGAGAAGAGATGGTCAGAAAGTCAGACATTCCAGTTTTTGTGCCAGATAAGAAACTTTGTACAGATAATGGTGCAATGGTTGCCTCTTTTGTAACTGAAAATTATAAAAATTATAAAAAATTGACGACTAATAATTTAGATATTTTCCCTAGCTTAGGCTATTCGGATATTTGACTCGTTGATAAGAAGTCTTTTGCTTCATTTAAATTTTCTGTATCTATTATTTCTTCATGTCTATTGCCTGATATAAAAAATATCAATTTAATTTTTTCACTACTGAAAATGTAATCAATAATAAGAAAAAGTGAAATAATGGATAATATTATCGACCCAACTATCGAGATTATTGGGGATGAAGAGATCTGCCAGATCACAACAGCTATAAAGAATCCAGCAAATGCCCACCAAGCTTCCTTGATGTCTTTTTTTTCTAGTTTAAATTGATATCCATTAACACCTTTAGCTTTGTATTCGGATTTTAGAGTCTGATCATTAATATTTTTTTCAATCACTAAGTTCTTTGAAGATACTGTCAGTAGAGTGGTTTTACTTAACTGAAAAGATTTTTTACTTTTGCTTGTCATGTTATTTCTTTAATTCTTTCAAAGTTTCAATTATAGAATGTTCAAGCCGTACTGATTTAACATAATCCCCAACCATTATCTTACCTGCTTTTCTAGATGCATCTTCTATCATTTTATGGGTTTCAATTACTTTGGGATGTTCTGGCTCACCAGGCACTCCTAGATCTGCCGCTAAATCATGTGGACCAAAAGCTATTCTGCTAATTCTCTCTTCTTTCAATATATCTCCAAGATTATCAACAGCCTTTTTAGATTCTATTTGAATTGTAAGTTCCATGTTTTGGTTCGCCCAGTCTGCGTACTCCCTTTTACTCATCTTTTTATTTGAAAGAAAAATAGGAGAACTGAACTCTGTTCCTCTTCCACCGCCCCAGGATCTTTTTCCGAGAGGTGGAAATAGGCAACTATCAGCTAGAAGAGTTGCTTCTTCTAACGTCTCCACATGGGGACCCATAATCCCTTGGATGCCTCTATCAATAAATAAGTTTATTTCTGGCTTGGAAATTTTAGGTATCCTAGCTGTTACAGTTAGCCCGCTTGAAATAGCTAATTGACAAATCCTCTCTACAGAATCCACGGAGAATGAACCATGCTCTGCATCTAAATGAATTGCATCAAATTGTAATTTCACCGCATATTCTATGACATCAAGATTTTCAGATTGTATAGAAACTACGTACGCTGTCTGCTTATTTTTAATTTTATTCAATATTCGATTTTCATTCATAAGTCATTCCTCCAAAGACATCAGGATAACAGAATTAACCTTTTCTCTAAATAGAATTAGGATCATCTATCCTCCTCCAACAGCATGAACTATTTCAATTTTTGAATTTTCTTTAATGACGAATGATTTATGAAGAGTCTTTTTTATAACAGTCCCATTTACAGCTACTGCTACAGATTCATTCTTGATATTCATAGCTTCTAGCAGATCCGATATGTTTGATATACTTTTGAAGGTTTGATTTTTTCCATTGACTACTATACTTATTGTATTTTTACTCATTACTAAAAGCACCTCCGTTTAAAATAGAATTGATTGACTTTATAGTTATTTCTGGATCCTTGCTAAGGAGTAATCCACGCATAATGGCTATACCACTTATATTATATTGCATTAATCTAGTTACGTTACTCTGATCAATCCCTCCAACTGCTATAATAGGGACTGTGCTACGGTTGCACGAATCTCTCAAAATTTTCAGATCCATTGGTTTTGAATTTGGATGACTTTCTGTATTAAAAACCGAACCTATTTGTATATAGTCAAAATTTTCAACCCAACCTACATTTTCTGAAATTAATCCGTGGAATGACCTCCCTACTATTAAATTAGAGGGTTTCTTTTCAATTATATGTGCCGTTAATGCGGATATTTCAGGCAAATGAATTCCGTCGCATTCTGTTTCTAAAGCTAACTCTATTGAACCGTTCAATATTAATTTACATCTATACTTTGTCTCTTCTCTTAGTTTATGCAGAAATTTTTTTAGAGAAAGTTTATCCATGCTTTTTTCTCGTACTTGTAAATTAGTTAAACCAAAAGGTAGGACTTTTTTTACAAGTGAGACAGTTTCGTCAGCATTGAGTATTTGAGTATTTGTAATTAGGGTAATAGATTTATTATTTGAAAAGTTGGTATTTGTCATTCATTTGCTTGGATCAATTAGATTATCTTTAGGAGAACTTGATGAAGCTACTGGCAATTGTGGGATTCTTCCTGCTAAAAATGCCTTTCTTCCAGCTTCTACTCCCAACTTGAATCCTTCTGCCATTAAAGCAGGGTTTTTTGCTTTCGCGATAGCAGTATTTACTAGTACTGCGTCTGCCCCTAATTCAATTACTCTAGCAGCATCTGAAGGTACCGCTAAGCCAGCATCAACAACTACAGGCACTTTGGATTGTTCTATAATAATTTTTATATCCTCTTCGTTCTTAATGCCATTACCAGATCCTATTGGTGATGCTAAGGGCATAACTGTTACGCAACCCATAGACTCCAATCTTTTTGCAAGTGGAGGGTCTGCGTTTATGTATGGCAAAACCTTGAATCCCTTTTGTATTAAAGTACCTGCGGCTTCAATTGTCAGTATAGGATCTGGCAAAAGATATTCCGGATCATTTATTGCTTCAAGCTTTACCCAATTCGTTCCTAACAGTTCTCTTGAGAGTTCGCAAGTTAAAATTATTTCAGATAAATTACTGCATCCAGCAGTATTAGGTAATATTCTTATATTTTCTTTTGTTAATATATCTAACAAACTTCTATCATCAGCTTGATTCTCTAAATCTAGCCTTCTAATTGCTACAGTAATCATTTGGGAGCCTGAACTTTTTATGTAGCTTATTAATTGATCTTGAGTTCCATGTTTCCCAGTTCCAATAAATAATCTTGAATTAAATTTTTCTTTGTCTATAGTTAATGTGTCGGGCATTTTAAGTCACTTCTCGTAAATTATTGTAATTATATTCCATTATTATATTTTTTAAGAGGCTTCAACATGGATTTGAAAAAAAATAATATAAAATCAGGACTCCTTGTAGACTTAGATGGGACACTTCTAAAAGAACATGATGTTATTTCCGAAACAGTTTCTACAGATTTGAGAAGACTAAACAAGATTTTACCTATATCAATAGTTTCTGGAAGAGGCCCTAACGATGTGCTGAAGTTCTCAAAATTGTTAGATTTTAAAGGACCTCAATATTGTGAGAATGGCAGTAGAATAATAGATGGACTTACAGGGGGTCTAATTTCTGAAAAATTGATTCCTTATGATTCTGCTTCATATATTTATGATGTTATTAAGAAGTCTAAGGCGGGATGTATATTGGTAGCCAACGGCGAAACGCAGAAAGATCCTTTGGAGATATCTTCTAAAATTTCCTCATTACTAGCATATTCTAAGATTGAAGACGAACTAACTGTTGTGGAAAAGACTCTAGAAGATCATCAAGGGGTAATTAGTATAAAATCTATTGATGAGAATGGATATTTCTTCTTAAACTATCACAGACAAGACTCTGGAAAACACACTGCAGTTGACCATTTCTGTAATTTTTATCGCATACTCCCAGAGTATATATTTGCTATAGGAGACGGGATGAATGATTTGTTAATGTTACGTAAATGTGGACATTCTATTGCTATGGGTAATGCATCTAATTTAGTCAAAAATGAAGCAACGTTCGTAACTGACACCATTGAGAATGATGGTGTTTCTAAATCAATAAACGACTATATATTACCTAATTTTTTGTAGACTTCTTCCGCAATGTTTTTACGCCTGCTTTTAGTGCTGATTGCCAAATCTTGATTTCTGAACTTAAGTCTACTTTGTATTGTTGAGAATATTCTCCCATTTGTCGGAATTTTTTTGATCTTCGTCTCACTAATGTCTTTGGATAAACGTCTCTTATTTTTATTAGCTCTTCAAGTATTGTTTCTTGAACTAACTTGGATGCTTCATCATGGCTTTTATGTGCACCGCCTTCAGGCTCCTTTATTATTCTGTCTATTATGCCCAAATTTTTGCAATCTCTAGATGTAAGTTTCATCGTATTTGAAATTTCTTTGGCCTTTCTTCGATCACCTAATTGAATCTTTGCTGCCTCTTCAGGGCTCAAAGGAGTAAATATTGAGTTTTGAAGCATTAATATTGAGTCAGCAATTGTGAAAGCCAATGCAGTTTCGCTTCCTCCTTCGCCTATTATGATAGATATCATTGGAGTTTCTGCTTTGAGTTTTTTAGCGATAAGATCAGCAATCGAAAATGCAAGTCCATCATACTCAGATTTTAATGACAATTCTGGATTTACCGAGTCTATAAAGTTTATACAAGGTATACGGAATCTTTCTGCGATTCTAATTGCTCTAGCTGCTTTACGAAATCCTTCTGGCCTTATCTTTTTATCAAAATTTCTTTTCACATTGTTACTTGTAACTTTGGAGATAATTTCTCTCTGCTGGGCTATTATCATCACCGGCTCTCCTGAAATCCTTCCCAGGCCAATTCTTATCGAATTATCGTCAGCTCCGGATCTATCTCCATGTAGTTCGGTAAAGTCGGTAATTATTCTTTCGATATAATCAAGAGCTTTGGGACGAGTTATTTTTCTGGATAACTGCACTGCCTCCCAAGGCGTTGGATCAACTATCTTAGATGTCGCATTATTTTTTTTAAGCACTTTATTGCTTAATGTAAAGCTTGGCTTCAAGATATTTAGTAATGTAGAAATTTCAAATCGGATCTTTTCTCTAGAGGTAACCTTGTCTATAAATCCGTGTTCTAAGAAGTCTTCAGATAAATAATTAGTAGATTGTACCGATCCTGTTAATTCTTTTAATTTTCTATAGGGAGAATATCCAATGTGTGCTTCTGGTTCAGCGATAATTATGTCAGACAAGGCTACAAAACTAGCCATCACTTGACCAGTGGAAGGATTTCCTAAAACGGAAATCATTGGTTGGTTTGAAGCCTTTAAGTGATTTGTAGCAACTACAGTTTTTGACATCTGCATAAGAGACATTACTCCTTCTTGTACTCTTGAACCGCCACTGTTTATGATGGCTACAACTGGAATTTTCTTCTTGGCTGCGAGCTCTATCGACAAGGCGACCTTTTCTCCTACAATAAGACCCATACTCCCTCCTAAAAATCCAAAATCTAAAGCTAATAAAACACAATCTGACCCTCCAATCTTACAATTTCCAGTCAGCACAGCCTCATTTAGCCCTGTTCTACGTCTGTCAGATTTAATTTGCTCGCTGTATGCTGAGAGATGAGTCGAGTCGAGATTAACAGAAGTAGTAATCTTGTTAAATATTTCATTGAAAGTACCCCTATCAACTAATGATTTTATTCTGTCTCTTGCAGAAATATGAAAATGAAAATTACATTTTGAGCAGATCTTATGTTCAAGATAACTAGATGAATTCTCAAGATTTTCATCACATTTGAAACAAGTGGCATCTTCTTCTTGATTTTCTAGAATTGTTTGATCGTCAAAAACCATCTATAAGAACCTCTCTTGCTTTGCCAGCGTCTCCAGGGCCTACTGCACCTTGTTCTTCTAATTCATCCATTAATCTTGCGGCTCTAGGATAGCCTATCTTCAATCTTCTCTGAAGATATGAAGTTGATAGAGTCTTTTGACCTCTGGCTAAATTATAAGCTTGCATAATTAAATCATCATCAGAATTTAACATCACATTACTTTCAGAATTTTCTTCAACCATGAGATTAAGGTCGAGGTTTTTTAACGGGTTTTTAATCTCTTGATTTTTCCAATGACTAACTATTCGATCAATCTCTTGATCTGAAATCCAGATACCTTGAGCTCTAGTAGGTGTAGGATTATCGACAGGAGCAAATAACATATCTCCTTTACCTAATAATTTTTCTGCCCCTGGTGAATCTATTATAGTTCTAGAATCAATTTGTGATGTTACTGAGAAAGAAATTCGGCTTGGAAAATTTGCTTTTATTAGGCCTGTAACAACATCAACTGAAGGTCTCTGAGTGGCAACAATTAAATGTATCCCTGTAGCTCTCCCGAGTTGTGCTAGCCTAACTAATAGTTTTTCAACTTCACTGGATGCACTTAACATCAGATCTGCCAGTTCATCCACGATTACTACAATGTGAGGCATCTCAACTTTATTTTTTGAGTTGTATATGGATATATTCTTTGAATTATTGGATTCTAATATCTTAAACCTTAGTGTCATTTCTTCGATCATTAACTTTAGAGATTTCACAGCCTCGGAGGATTCAACTATTGGGTCTGTTAATAAGTGAGGTATTCCATTGTATGGAGTCAATTCAACTCTTTTTGGATCAATCATTACAAACCGTAATTCTTCAGGTGTTTTCTTCATAAGGAACCCTGAAATAATAGAATTGATACACACACTTTTCCCTGAACCAGTTGCTCCAGCAACTAGTAGATGTGGCAATTTGCTTAAATCGCAATGAACGGATTGGTTACCAGTGCCAATGCCTAAAGCCATAGGTAGGTAATATTCTTTCAGTATTTCTCTATTCTTTTTTCCTGAGATCTGACTTTTTAATCCAACTATTGCAGCAGTGTTATTAGGAACCTCAATACCGACTAGAGATTCACCTGGCATGGGAGACTGGAACCTAATATTTGAAGATGCTAAAGCTAGTGCTAAATCCTTTTCTCTGGCCAAGATATGATCAACTCTTACTCTCTTTGAATTTCCGTACCCAGGAGAAAGTCCATACATCGTTACTGCCGGACCAGATTTTACTTGATCAACTGAAACTTCTATGCCGTGCTCTCTTAGAGTCGTTGTTATTAAGTTTTTCTTGGTCTCTATCTCTTCTACGCTCTTTGACTGAGAATCGATAATTTCTAGGAGGTCTTCTTTAGGTAAGATCCACTTGTTTTTTTCATTTGATATTAGATCGAATGTGTGACTATTATAGGGACCTTCTATCTCATTTTTAGTGCTCACACCGTTCCCATTAAAATCTAGTTGTTGCGTCGGAGTTGCTATTACATCTTCTTTTTTAATATTTGGTAAAATAATCTCTTCGTTTTGTGAAGCTATCTTATTATTTTGGATCTGAATCTTTTTGGCTTTTATTTTTTCTATTGTTTGGTTCATCACTTTCTTAGATATAGCATAAAATTTTGATGGAAATATAGCGCCAAGCATTACAATATTAATCAAAATTAATCTAGCTACTCCAGTTGCATAATTTATAAATGAAGGGTTGAATCTATCCCATTCCATTGGTGCTTTTATAATTAATTCTCCTAGACTGCCACCTAATGACTTTGAAAATATTCCATCAGGGTTGTACTTGAAAAAGGTAAAGATGGAACAAAATTCTATTAAAATCATAGTAGGTATCATGATCAATAAGAGTTTATTTTTTCTTGGTATAAATAATTCAGATTTAAAAAGAATTAAAAAAGAGAGTGTCAAACCCCATAGCAACACGATTAAAGATCCTAGTCCAAAAAATTCGATAATGTAGGGGCTATAGAAATAATTTAAGATCTCCCAATCAATAAATTTTATTTCGGGTAGTCTATCGACTGGAAACTTAAACTGCTGGTATGAAACGAACAAAAGGGCCAATACTGAAACGACAAATACAATTAACTTGCCGTTTAAGTTTAAAGTTTTTGGTTTACTCATTAGTTTTTATCGATGATTAATCAACTAATACTGTATGAAAATTAACTTGGGAGGTCAATTTGATATGAGGTAATTTATAAGGAATTAATGACAAACTAGTGAATCAAGAAGGATTCGCTGAAAACCTGAAAATACGTCAAGAAACTCAAGTTGAGTGCTTAGTCAGTTATTCCTTTTTTTTCTAGGAAGGCTAATGCATCAGCTACCGTTATAATACTTTCAGCTTCTTCATCAGAAATCTCTAAGGCTTCATCACCTACTGAAAACTCGTTCTCCATAGCCATGATCATTTCTACAACATCGAGGGAGTCTGCATCTAAGTCATCTATAAATGATGAATCAGATTTGATATCACTTACGTTTACTGATAGAGACTCCGCAATAATTTCATATAATCTGTTTTCAATTGTTGCCATAATTACCCTTCTTTCTCTTAGTTAAAGATCTTAATACGCCTCTAATAAATTTATGTGAGTTATCTGAACCGAAAAGATAACCTAATTTTTCAAAATCTTCAACTAACTTCTGATTATTACACTCTAAGGCATCATTTTCAACTTCCCAGAATGCTAATCGTAATATACATTTGTCTATCACAGACAACTGGCTTATGGGGTATTCTTTAGCAAAAGATTGTATTTTATCATCTAGTAACTCCTTTTTTTTATATGTATCATTGGATGTCTTTCTACATTTTTTTATTTCATTTGAAGCTAGATCTTTAAATTCGTCAGATGTATCTAGACTTAATGCGCTAGTAGAAACATTCTTAATATCTTCAGAGAGGTCCAAAGAATACATAAATTGAAGAATTAACTTTCTTTTGATTTGAGTTTTTTCTAGAGGTATTTTAATAGTATATTCTTCAACCAGTTCAGCGTCTTGTGTTCCGATAAGTTGCTTTTCTAGTCCTTTTATCTTGATATCGTCCACTACTCAGAAACCTAAGAATTGATGGATAATGATTCAAATGAGTGAATACTATGAGTTTCACAATCTGAATTTATCCTTTTTATCAACCCTGAGAGTATTTTTCCAGGACCAAATTCGATAAATTGGTTACAACCGTTTAGGGTCATGTACTCTATTGTGTCATTCCACTGTACACAAGACATTAGCTGATCAATAAGTTCATTTTTTATTTGACTGGCGTTCAGTAAAGGTTCTGCATTTACGTTGCCTATAACTGGTATTTTAGGATCTTTAAAATCTAAAGTATCTATAAAATCAATTAAACTATCCCGCGCTGGCTCCATTAATATTGAGTGGAATGCCCCTCCTACCTTCAATTTTATAGCTTTTTTTGCTCCTCTTGCTCTGGCAAGGTCTACTGCAAGTGCCAAAGAATCATTATCTCCACTGATAATTATTTGTTGCTGACTGTTTATATTTGCGGTATAGGCTCCAGCTTCTTTGCACACCTCTTCAATCGTATTTAAATCTAATCCAATCAGGGCTACCATACCTCCAGGATTTTGTGTACAAGCTACTTCCATTAGTCTGCCTCTTTCAGAAACCAGACTGATAGTGTCAGGAATCGATAGCGCTCCTGAAGCGCATAGTGAAGTGTATTCACCCAAACTATGTCCTGCAGTCGAGCTAGCTTCTATTAAAGGGTACTTTTCTTTGAACATTGCAAGGCAAGCTAGAGACGTTGCTGTAATTGCTGGTTGAGCGTTTTCAGTTTTATTCAAATCTTCTTGAGACCCAGAAAATATTATTTCAGTCAAACTACGATTTAAAGCCTCATCTACTTGATCAAATATTGATTTTGCGCCACTAGACATTTCGTATAAATCACTACCCATCCCAACAATTTGTGATCCTTGTCCTGGAAAAATAAAGGCTGTGTGTTTTTTTTGCTCAATCATCTGGAGTACTTTTTACTTAGTTGCTAAGTTTACTTTTTTTGCTTCAAACGTTGCTGTATCGACATAATATTCACCTTTGTATATGCCACATTTCGGGCAAGCATGATGAGGTTTGATCAAGGTAGTACAAGAAGGGCATTTAGAAAGCTGTGGTGCCTTAAATCCAAAATGAGCTCTAGCTCTTTTCGTTCTAGACTTTGAATGTTTTTTCTTTGGTAAAGGAGCCATTTCGTCACACCTGATTGTTTATAGATAAGTGAATTTTACAGATTATAACAATATTTTCAATAATTTTAATATATATTTAGTTTAAATAAATTGATCGTTGTATGGGGGATAAATAAGATTAGATACATCTTTAGGTTCATATTGTGGAGAGAATTATTGGAATAGACATAGGATTAAGATTTACTGGTTATGGCATATTGGACTACGATACCAAGAGGGAAGTTGTAGTTGAAGGAGGCGTTATAAAAACAAATTCGTCTGATGATCTTCATGTGAGACTCGGGTCAATATTTTCAGATTTGGACCATATCTTCAAAAAACATAATCCAGAGATTACATCCATAGAAGATCTTCATTCAAGGTACAGAAATTTGCAGACTGCGATTGTTATGGGTCATGCTAGAGGTGTAGCTTGCGCTGTTTCGTCACTTAATGACGTTCCAGTGTTTCATTATCAAGCTACACAGATAAAAAAAATGATAACCGGGTCTGGCAAAGCTGATAAGAGTCAAATGATGAAAACTGTTGGGGCCCGATTGTCTCAAGGTATGATCAAAAATGAGCATGTAGCAGACGCTTTTGCAGCAGCGATATGTCACAAGATGATGTCTCGATTCTTAATGCGCTAGTAGAATGTAGAAATAGTAGGTAAGAATGATTAGTTTCTTAACAGGTAAAATCAGAAATATCCAGTCTGAATCATCTATAATTGAATTAGACGTTTCAGGAGTTGGATATGAGATTGTATTACCAGTTTTTGTTATGGATTCAATCTCAGATTCCAGCTTAACAAAAGGGAGTGAATTAACTTTTGAGATCTATTATCATTCGACTGAAAGATCTCCCAAACCATTATTAGTGGGATTTTCGAATAAACTGGAAAAATTATTTTTTCAAAAAATAATTCAAGTCGAAGGAGTTGGACCATTAAAAGCAGTTTCTTCTCTAATCTTCCCAGTAGCAGTAATATCTCAAGCAATTGAGAATGAAGATTTAACTGTGTTGAATCAAATGCCAGGAATCGGTGCAAGAGCTGCCCAAAAAATGATTGCAACCCTAAAAGGTAAGCTGATGGAAATTATTGGCGAAGTTCAGTCTATAGATCTTGTAGGAGGCAAAGATTTGAAGATCCGAGATCAAGCACTTGAAATATTAAAAGGACTTGGATTTAAAGAGTCTGATGCAATAATCAAGATGAATGAAGTAGTATCAGAAAAACCTGAACTTTCAGAGAACTTAGAAGAACTGATAAGAGAAATCTTCAAGGCAGACACCGTTTAAGAGAATATGCTATGGCAATAGAACAAATATTGAATAATGAGTCTGAAGATAATAAGGAAGAAGTAGAATTATCTGAAGACCGTTTAAATTCAGATTTAAGACCGAAAATTCTAAGTGAGTATATAGGTCAACGTGAAATCGTAGAGAGTTTAAAAACTGCCATAAAAGCATCAGAAGCTCGAAAAGAACCTATGGATCATGTCCTTTTTCATGGCCCTCCAGGACTAGGAAAAACAACACTGGCTCATGTAATAGCTAAAGAGAAGAACACTAACTTAGTAGTAACTTCAGGGCCTAGTTTAGAGAGGCCAGCAGACATTGTAGGATTACTTTCAAACCTTGATTCCGGTGATGTATTGTTCATAGATGAAATACATCGTATATCTAAAGCTGTAGAAGAATACTTCTATTCAGCAATGGAGGATTTTACAGTAGATTTTATAACAGGGTCAGGAACGTTTGCTAAAACTCTAACATTCCCTCTTAAGCGCTTTACCTTAGTAGGAGCAACTACTAGAGCTGGAATGCTTTCTGCTCCGCTTAGAGACAGGTTTGGTTTAAACTATCATCTGGATTTTTACTCCGTAGATGAACTTAGTGAAATTGTGTTGAGGTCATCTAAGATATTAGAAGTTCAGGTAGAAGAAGATGCCACTTATGAGATATCAAGAAGATCTAGAGGAACACCTAGGATAGCAAACCGATTATTAAGGAGAGTCAGAGACTATCACCAAGTTCATTCAAATCAATCTAAAGTATCAAAAGACTTGGCATATAAAGCCATGGAATTAGAAGGAGTTGATCAGAGAGGTTTGGATAAATTAGATAGACAATATTTATCTACCCTTGTCAAAAATTACAACGGTGGTCCTGCTGGTATTGAAGCTTTGGCAGCAACTTTAAATGAAGAGACTCAAACCCTAATGGATGTTGTAGAACCTTATCTATTAAAGATTGCCTTAATAATCCGAACTCCTTCAGGACGCAAAGCGACGTTAGATGGATTTAAATTTGTAGGACAGAATGAAAACGTAGACCAAGATTCTCAGAAAAAAATGTTTTAGGTGATTTATAAGTCGTCAAAAGAAGCTTGATTGTTATTCCATAATTTCCAATATAGGCCTTCATTTTTTAACAATTGCTCGTGAGAACCTACTTCCTGTATTTCTCCCTCGTCTAACACAATTATTTTATCTGCATTCTGTATAGTGGATAATCGATGCGCAATTATGATGCCAGTTCTGTTTTTTAATACCGCTTGAAGCCCTTTTTGGATTTTTTGTTCAGTGTGACTATCTATATATGAAGTAGCTTCATCAAGTATGAATATTTTTGAATTTAAAAGTAGAGCTCTTGCAAAACTGATTAGTTGCTTTTGCCCAATCGAGAGGTTTGCGCCAGACTCCTCTAGGACTGTATCGTATTCATTTGGAAGGTTTTGGATAAAGTCATGAGACCCAACTATCTTAGAAGCTTCTACTACCTCTTCGTGTGTAGCGGTAGCCTTGTATTTTATGTTATCTTCTACAGTTCCAGAGAATATAATAGGATCTTGAAGAACCATGCTAATGTTTTCGCTTAATGATTTCTGAGTCACTGATCTGATTTCTTGACCATCTATTTCGATTTTTCCATCCTGGATTTCATAAAATCTATGAATCAAACTCGCTATGCTCGTTTTTCCAGAGCCTGTAGGGCCTACCAATCCTACTGTTTCATTTTCTGCTATCTGAAAGCTAACCTTATTGAGTACAGGTTCACCAGAGTTGTATTCAAAATCTACGTTACTGAATTTAATCTCTCCGTTGGAAACCTGAATATCTTTCGCTTCAGAGGAATCCTTAATGTCTATTTCTACGTCTAGTAGTTCAAAAATTCTATGACCTGATGCCATAGCCCTTTGAAGAATACTGTAATGCATTGTGAGAGATCTGATGGGGTCGAAGAATCTTTGTATATAAAGAAGTAAAGCTATCATTACGCCTATTTCTACTGATCCTCCTGAAACTAAATATCCACCCAAAACAATTATTGTAGACATAGTTGTACCTACTATGAATTCAACAGGAGGATGTATTGATGAACCGTACAGTGCAGCATTGTTACTATCTGCATAGTTTTCTTCTACTTTTTTATCAAATCTACCTTGGTTTATTTTTTCTCTTGTCATGTTTTGTGTAACTCTGATTCCGTTCACATGTTCATTCAAGACTCCGCTCACTACAGAAGCTGAAGCTCTAGCCTTTAGGAATGCCTTTCGCGCCTTGGGCAACCAAAAAATTCTAAGGGCTGCGAATATAGGCATTATCAAAAGGATTCCTAATGCCATAGACCAATTCAACGAAAAAATGATAATCGTTATTGTTACAAGCGTTAAGATATCCCCAATGGCAAAAACTCCGGCCTGGAATAATTCTTGAAGGGCACCTACGTCTCCCAGAACTCGTGACATTATAGATCCATATTTACTTCTGTCTGCTACTGACATTGATAGTTTCTGAAGATGAGCAAACATTTGTGTTCTGATATCAAAGAGGATTTTTTCACCTATTTCCCTTATTATTCGTTGTTGAAAATAATTCGAGACGAAGTGAATCAATGCAACTCCTATCAACGAGAAGAAAATAATATTCAACAAGCTACCATCGCCTTGTTTAACCGCTGTGTCTATCGCATACTTTACCAACAGAGGTACAGACAAGACTGCGAGAGTAAAAAATATTACTGCAGCAACTCCTATGATTGCTCCCTTTTTATATGGTGAGATATATTTTAAGAATCTGGATGCTACAGTGCCATCATACATCGACAATATCTCCAAATCTTCCACTATAGCATTAGTCTGATTAGCTTGGTGGCTTCTTATGTCTGTACTCACGATACCTGCAAGCCTTGTCCTTGTATTTTAGGATTTTGTAACTCATAAATATCCTTGTAAATTCCTGGCTTTGAAGCCAGAATATTGTGTTTACCTCTATCTACTACATTACCTTCATCAAGTACTATAATTTCATCACAATGAGAAATAGTACTAACTCTTTGTGAAATTATTAAGGTTGCTTTCTCCTTTTGTAGAGGCAATAGTTTACTTCTTATTTTCTTGTCTGTCCCTGTGTCAAGTGCATTAAAAGAGTCATCGAATATTAATAAGTCGGGATCTTTCATGAGATTACGGGCTATAGCAATTCGTTGTTTCTGGCCACCAGAAAGCGAAACTCCAAACTCTCCTACCATCGTGTCATAACGGTTAGGAAGACTATTTATAAAATCATGAATCTCAGCTATCTTTGCTACTTCGATAATCTTATCTAATGAGGTATCTGGTTTTGCATAGGCGATATTTTCACCTAGAGTATTGTTGAATAAAAAAGTATGCTGCACAACTAAACCGATACGATTTCTAAGGTCTGTCAAATTAAAATTTTTAACTGACTCTCCATTTATTTTTAGTTCGCCACCAAGAATATCGTAAAATCTTGGTATAAGATTTGCTACAGTAGATTTGCCACCTCCAGGAGGTCCAATTATTCCCACGATCTTACCGGGTTCTAAAGTAAGAGAGAATTGATTTAAGTCGTATTCCTTAGCATTTCTGTAATATTTGAAACTAACCTTCTCGAAGCTAACCTTTTCTATTTTTGATATATGATTCTTTTTTCCGTTATTAGATATCCTTGGCTTTGAATCTAAGATTTCAAAAAGGCGTAATCCACAAGTAATAGCTCTAGCGTAAGCATTTACCATAAAGCCCATCATTCTAACTGGGCGTTGTAACATACCAAGATAAATTAAACATTGAGTCAATTGTCCTATCGACAATGTACCATCGATAACTTTATGTCCTCCTATCCATATTAATAAAGCCCAAACAAGAAGGAAGCAAAAACCCATTATACTTGTACCGTTTGCAGAAATTTTTACTGACTTAATTGTATCTTTGGTCACGTCATCGTGAGAGGCATTAAATTTCGAGACCTCGTGATCTTCTCCTCCAAAAGCTCTTACAACTCTTACACCAATTAAGTTTTCCTGGAGATTTGTGTTTAGCTTCGAGAATTCTTCCTGAATCCTGACCCAAGTTTTTCTTAGTTGCAGGCGAGTAACACTCGCTATACCCCCTACAGGAATTATAAACAAGAGGCTAAGTAGACCAATATGTAAGTCAGTTCTGAGCAGTAAAAATGATCCTGCTACCATCAAGGAGACGATTTCAAAAGTTCTGAGAAGGCCAGTCGTAACGAACATTTTAACTCCCTCAATGTCCATTATTCCTCTAGACATCAAATTACCAGAGTGAATTCTGTCGTGATACTTGTAGGTCTGTGATTGTAGTTTGTGATGAAATTTACTTCTCAGCTCGGCAGACATAGCATTCGCTATTTTTTCACCGTTGTATTGCAGAACGAAATGGAAAACTCCTCTTAAAACACTGGCAAGAATTATATAAATGGACAGTATCCACAAGGAGCTAAAATCATCTCCTCCCGTTCTTATTTCAGAATAGACAGTATCTATCGATGTTCCGAGTAAAAAAGGTATCCATAGTTGCGAAGTAATAACTCCTATGACACCTAGAATGCCAAGAATGATCAGTTTTTTATACCTCAAGCAAAGCTTAATAATTCTAACCAGTATTGCTAGTTCACCTAAATGACCTGAAAGGAATAGCGGAGACTCTTTTAATTTTATATTCACTAATAAATTTGCTAAATTAAAATTTACTTCGACAAATCATATTCCTACTTCTTTATGAAAGGCAATAGTTTTGAAGGCGATATTTTGATTAAAATAAGAGAAGCTACTAGAAAAGATCTCAAGTGGCTAATAGAGATTGCCTTAATTTCTTTTCGAGAGGTGAGTAAAAGGTTAAATTTCCCAGAAATAATAAATAGTCAAAAGCATAAGATTTTTGTTGCCGATGTAAATGGTAAATCAATTGGATATATCGTCGTTAGTTTATTAAGCAGTGAGGAACTAGCTGAATTATTATCAATTGCTGTTGATCGTCGATTTCAGAATGAAGGGATCGGAACTCATCTTATTAAGTATCTAATAGAGTTTTTAAAAACAGAAGGAATCAATCTACTCAGATTGGAAGTTGCTAAAAATAATTATTTTGCTAAAAAATTATATACCAAATTTCGGTTTGTCAACGTGGGTACTAGAAAAAATTATTACCACGACCCTAAAGATGATGCTATTTTGCTTGAGATGGAAATTTAAATGTTTACCCCAGGCTCTGATTCATCGTAGTTATACTTCTTGGCTTTGTCCAAATACTCTGTTTCTTTCTCAGGCGTTTCATCATCTGGAAATATTGCATCAACAGGACACACGGGTTCGCACGCTGCACAATCAATACATTCATCCGGGTTTATAAATAAATGATCATCTCCTTTTTTTGAATATATGCAATCAACGGGACATACATCAACACAAGATCCATCTAGTGATCCCAAGCAAGGAGATGTAATTACGAATGTCATCCGAGTTCTTTCTGATTTTGGAGTTTAAATACTTTGTTAAAGTCTATTTGCCACAACCACAACCGCCACCTCCACAGGCACATCCGCCTGCTGCAGGCATATTAGGATTAGATATTACAAATCCTGACCTTTGCATTCCTTCGACATAATCAATGCTAGCACCTGAAATCAAAGGAGCACTCCCAGAATCAATCAACGCTTTAATACCATTAGAGTCTATGACAGTATCTGTATTTGTTGGCTCGTCTTCAAGGCCAAATTCGTATGCCGTTCCTCCATTTTCACCCATAAGAAGGGTAATTCTAAGATAGGATTCTTTGGATCCTTGTTCTTCAAGGACCTCATTTATTTTTGATGCAGCGCCTTCAGTAAATGAAATTAAACTTTCAGTCATAATTTTCTACCTCCAAACTAGCGATTATATTGCTTGACTGATACATTCGAGTACCTTTTAATGGAGTTTACACGAATTACTAATCCAATTGAACAATTTTATTAGTTCTTTATAAATATTGTGATGTTTATTACAAACGAAATTCGTAGTTTATGATAAACTTTGATCTATAAATAAAGAGAAAATGAATGGACTTACTTAACGAAAAAATAATAAGTTTCCTCAAAATAGATGGTAGGATTTCTAATGCGAATATAGCTAGATCTTTGAATGTTAGTGAGGGCACTATACGTAGGAGAATAAAGAAATTGATCGATGAAGGAGTTATTACCGTTTATGCCTCACCTGACCCAGTGAAAGCAGGGTATTTTTTTGAAGCACTGGTTGGTATTCAAGTACTCCCGGGTCAATTAGATCAAGCTGCTGAAGAGATTGCAAAGTATGAACAAACGACTTGGGTATCTAGAACTACTGGTAGCTTTGATATTTTCGCTTGGGTTACGTTACGATCAAGTGAAGATTTGGGGGAATTTCTGAGCCAGGAATTGGGCAGTATTGAAGGCGTGAATAAAACAGAGACTTTTGTTAACTTAAAAGTCTTGAAACGAGGTTTTGGTCTATAATTTTGGTCTATTTTAATTATTGAAATGGTATCTTTAAGAAAAGTACAATATAAGCAATGGTGGTATAATCTGCTAGGCCCTAATTTAGCAAAAGATAGGCCTCTCCTTTCTTATTTTATTGATGACAGATATTTGATATTGACTCATAAGTCTCCTTTAATGCTTCTTAAATCTGTCGCTTTAACTTCGTCTTTTGTTGGCGCGTTTATAGTAGGAATGTATTTCCTTACTTTTGAACAAGCCAGATTCTTTTTTCCGGATAACCCTGTCCCTGTAACACTGCAGACTTTTGGAATTCTACTGATGGGGTCAATATATGGACTACGCCTTTCTTTTATTTCAATTTCATTCTATCTAATTCTTGGAATATCTGGAGTTCCTATATTTCAAGGACACAATGGTGGTATTGAATATGCTATGGGAGTTACTGGAGGATATCTTATTGGATTCTTCTTAGCTTCACTATTAAACTCATTTCTTAGCACTCGTGGCTTTAACAGAGGCTTATCTATTTGGTCTATGTTAGCTTCTAATATGGTCATATATTTGCCGGCATTAATTTGGTTATCGGTTGGTGACTTCTCATGGCCTGAAGAAGGAAAATTATATCAAGCAATTTTACCTTTTTTGCTAGGTGATTTTATAAAATTGATTGGTGCTTCAATCGTCATAAGCTTTTTATGGAGATTGGCTGGCAGGTCAAAAGATTAGTGATTAAGTAGGAGGAAGTAAGTAAGTGCATAAGGAAAGGGGTTGTGGTGAAATCAATCTAGAGCAGGAAAATAAGCAGATAACCGTTGCAGGTTGGGTTGACTCTTGGCGAGATCATGGTTCTTTGCTATTTATAGATTTACGAGACTCTTCGGGCACCGTACAGATAGTTTTTGATAAAAGTTTCGATCCTGCTAGTCATAAGCTTGCCTCCTCTTTTAGAAATGAGTGGGTAGTACAAGTGAAAGGTTTAGTTAAAAAAAGAATAGCTGGAGCAGAAAACCCAAACATTGCTACTGGACAAATAGAAATTCATTCAGAACACCTTGAAATATTAAATAAGGCAAAAACTCCACCTTTTGAAATTAACTCTAAAAATGTTGAAGAAGCTACTCGTCTAAAATATAGATTCCTGGATCTTAGATCTTCTAGAATGCAAAACAATATGCGCCTGAGGCACGACGTAATACTTAAAATATTCAACTTTCTAAATAAGCGTGGCTTTGTTCATATTGAGACTCCAATTTTGATAAAAAGCACTCCTGAGGGCGCAAGGGACTATTTAGTTCCTAGCAGGATCCATCCAGGTGAATTTTACGCCTTGCCACAATCACCTCAACAGATAAAACAAATGTTGATGGTGGCCGGATTTGAAAAATATTTTCAAATCGCAAAGTGCTTTAGAGATGAAGATTTGAGGGCAGATAGACAGCCAGAACATACGCAACTGGATTTTGAATTAAGTTTTGTTCATCAAGAAGATGTTTTATCTGCTTGTGAAGATCTTTATTATTTTCTATCTCAGGAATTTAGTAAAGCTGATATTGAGTATCCGTTCCCAAGGATCAAATTTGACGATGCTATGGATAGATTTGGAACTGATAAGCCAGATACTAGATTTTCAGTTGAGCTAAAAACGTTAAATAAAGCATTGTCAAAAACAGAATTTAGAGTTTTTAATGATGTGTTGAAAAATGGAGGTTTAATTCGAGGGATTATTGTCCCATCTTCAGAATTAATTACTAGATCATATATAGATGAGTTGAATCAGATAGTAATAGATATGGGGGGAGGTGGAGTAATACCAATTTCATTCGATTCAGGTACAGATATTGATCAATTATCTATAGAGAATGTTAGATCTCCTATTGCCAAATTTTTAGACTCGGAGACTGTCTCAGATTTGATCAATATTTTTGGAGCTACTCGCAATGACATTATTTTCATTTCAGCTGGCGATAAAGACAAAGTCAACGAATCTTTAGGATCAGTGAGAATGAAGCTAGGTAATGACCTCAATTTAATCGATAAAAAGAAAATGAATTTCATGTTTATTACTGATTTTCCATTGTTTGAACGAGATGTTGAAAATGATAACTGGAAGGCTATGCACCATGTTTTTTCTTCTCCGACTCAAGAAACGGAAAAATTCTTGCCTTCTGATCCTGAAAAAGTTATAGGAAATTTATTTGATTTAGTATGTAATGGAGTTGAATTAGGGTCAGGGAGTATCAGAATTCATAGAAGAGATATTCAAGAGAAAATATTCTCTGTGATTGGATATTCAAAAGCCGAAGTTACCTCCAGATTTGGTCCTCTGTTGGAATCATTCGAATTTGGAGCTCCTCCTCATGGAGGCATGGGTTTAGGTATTGATAGGTTGGTCAGCATATTCGCAAATGAAGGATCTATTAGAGATGTTATTTCGTTTCCTAAGACGCAGAGTGCTTCTGACTTATTGTGGAATTCTCCTTCTCCTATAAATAAAGACCAGCTAAAGGAATTAAACATAAAACCAACTACTAAAGAAGCTAAAAATGAAAATTAAAAAAGGAAAAGTTCGTAATCAACAGTTAGTGATTACATTAACTGTAGACGATGAGGAGATAGAGAAGCACCTTCAAAGAGCCTCTGTGAAATTAAGTAGTCGTTTGAAAATTCCAGGCTTTAGAAAAGGTAAAGCACCAAGATCCATCGTAGAACAATTGGTTGGACGAGACGGTTTAGTTGAAGAGTCTCTTGATGAAGCTGTACCTGATGTAGTTCACAAGGCTATCGAAGAAGAAAATATCGAAGTATTTTCTACACCTAAGGTTTCAAAAATTGATCTACAGCCGAAGATGACTATTGAAGCTGTATTGGCCTTGAAGCCGATGATACAACTTTCTAATATAAGCGGTATAAAAGTTAAAATCGAGAAAGAAAAGATTACTGCAAAAGAAGTGAACAAAGTCATTGACCAGATCAGGGACCAAAATGGCAGTTGGGTACCTGTGAAAAGACCAACAAAAATGGGCGACCTTCTAACTGTAGATTTTAAGTGTGAAGTTGGTGATAAAATTATCTTAGATCATTCTGCAATTGACCTGTTACTGGATGTACAATTTGAAGATAACCTTAAAATGCCTGGACTAATGAAGAAAATGACAGGTATATTAATGGAGAAATCCAAAGCGTTTTCAATTGTTCTCCCAACTGATTATCCAGAAGAGGATTTACGAGAAAAAAAAGCAAACTTTGTAGTATTAATCCATGAAATAAAAGAGAAAAACTTGCCGAATGTCGACGATTCTCTGGCAAATACCATAGATCCAAGCGTAAAAGATTTGAAAGAATTAAAAAAGAAAATAAAAATTAACCTTGAACAGTCTGCAGGAAAAAAATGGGAGCAATTATTTTGGGATGATTATTTAAAACAAATTGTAAATTCATCTAACTATACAGTTGCAGACCTTATGGTTGAACAAGAGACGGACTTATTGTTATCTCAACAAAAGAAAATGATCGAAAATCAAAAGATAGAATTTGCGGAATACCTTAAACAAATTAATAAGAGTGAGGAAGATTTTATTGCAGAGTTAAAAGAAGCAGCAGATATTAGAATAAAGAGATCTTTGACAATCGATGAGCTGCTTGTGCACTATGAAATCAATGTGGAAGAAGACAAGGTTAGAGAAGATTTAGATAAATGGAAAAACGAGCAGGGGAATACAAAGGTTTCAGAAGAACAGATTATGGATGAAATTCGATATTCACTGAAAAGAGAAAAACTTTTAAGTCAAATCATTGATAATCAAAAAAAATCCTCGTAAACGGCTCTGTTGACACGTATTATATCAAGTTGTAATATATGAAGCGATATAAACTTGAATTCAAAATATCTATAGAGATATATATATTTTAGAATATAAAATATGAACATATTATGAAAGGTAAGTTATGAAATCACCTAAGAATGTTATACCAATGGTATTTGAATCTAGTGCAAGAGGTGAAAGAGTTCTAGATATTTATTCTCTCCTATTGAAGGAACGAATAATTTTTTTAGGAACTCCAATAAATGATCAAGTAGCTAATTTAATAGTGGCCCAGTTACTTTACCTTGCAAGAGAGGATCAAGATAAAGACATAAACCTTTACATTAACTCACCAGGCGGGATGGTTTATCCTGGAATGGCAATTTACGATACCATTCAGCACATACCTTGTGACGTTTCTACAATATCTGTGGGTTTGTGTGCCAGTTTCGGTACTGTGTTATTGACTTCAGGGGCAAAAGGTAAAAGATTTGCTCTTCCAAACTCTACTGTACATATGCATCAACCTATCAGTGGGGCTCAAGGTCAAGCATCTGATATTGAAATTGCGGCAAAGGAAGTATTGCGATTGAAAGATAAATTGACTGGAATTATATCTAAGCACACTGGGCAAAAGGAATCCAAGGTAACGAAAGATTCTGATAGAGATACTTGGATGAATGCTGAACAAGCCAAAAAATATGGTTTAATTGATGAGGTACTTGAATATCCTACTAAGAAGAAGAAGAGTTAAATAGGTAGCCTGAAATATCTATGTAACTTTCAGGATTATTATAATTTATATTTCCATTAGATATCATTTCTAATGTTTTACATACAAAGTCTGACTCTCTCTCTAATATGGCATTCCTAATGTTAGTTGTCATATCTCGGTGACTTTTGTCTGAGTTTACGTCTATATTGAATTTAGAGATGGTTAATGGTGTCCCAGAATCTAATTCGTCTGTAACACGGTGTATCATTAATCCTGTCTCAGTAATTTTCTGTTCAATTAGTTCTCGAATTACATTTTTCCAAGTTCCCTTGGGTCCCCAAGGTAAAGCAGGGTGCAGGTTAAACATTGGAAATTTCTTGTGAATTTTAGATGTTATCAACATATAGCCAACAGCTAGTATCAAATCTAAGTCAAATTTTTTTAGATGTTTTAATATCCTGTCTTCGTATTCGAAGTTAGCACCATCTTCCTCAATTTCATTACTCGATAACTTAAACTTTTTTGACGATATTGCTATTAAAGGTATTCCAGATTTCTCTACTTCTGAAAAAAATATATCTGTCTTAGGGTATTCCCCTTTATCACGATTGCAGAAAACAAAAGGTATTTTGATCGATTGTCTATTGGACAAACTAACTATTGATTTGAACAATCTCAAAGATCCTTCTCCACCCCCACTAGACATCAGCCCTACACTTAGAACTCTATTTTTCATTCTTGTGGTTCATCAAATTGTTTTTCAAGTTCTTCTTTCAGATCTTTTATTTCTAGTTCAGTTTCTTTTAGTAATTGATTGCAATTCTGTGCTATTGATATTCCCTGTTTATATATTTTTTTTGATTCTTCTAAGCTGACATCTCCTTCTTCAAGCTTTCTTACAAGTGATTCTAGTTCAAGAATTTCTGCTTCAAATGAACTCTTTTTTTCATTCATTTATACCTTCCTATTTTTAGTTATTTCAATAGTTTCTGTTTCGATTTTTCCTTGTAAATTTGAGAAAATCAACCTTTCTCCTATTGTAATTGAGTCTAGATTTTTAATTATAGAGTTATCTTTTTTTCTAGATGATATGAAAAATCCTCTCGAGAGAGTATCTTCGAAATTCAGATGATTAAGACTTGTCTTTAGGTTGAGTATTTTTAATTTACTTTCATTTATGCGAGCTTCCATTAAGCTCAACAATTCTTGTTTTAATGAATATACTTTAATCTTATATGTGGATGTCTCTGGTTTGTAATTCAGAAATCTATCTACTGACATTGAATATTGACCTCTTAATCGGCTCATAATGTTATTAACGCTAAGGATCATATTTAATAATTTCGTATTTATCATTTCTTTGAGTTCTTGAACGTTAGGAGTGGACAATTCTGCCGCCGCAGACGGTGTAGGTGCTCTTAAATCTGCAACTAAATCTGAGATGGTAGTATCAGTCTCATGCCCTACAGCCGAAATTATTGGAATATTACTAGCGTATATCGATCTTGCTACTGACTCTTCATTGAAAGGCCATAAATCTTCTAGGGACCCACCCCCTCTAGCTAATATTATCAGGTCTATATTTCTCAGTTTATTTAAATTTGTTATTGACTCAGTAATTGAACTAGCAGCATTTTCCCCTTGAACCCTCGTGTCTGCAATAATGATCTTTATATGTGCATATCTTCTTTTAATTACATTGAGAATATCTTGAATGACTGATCCAGTTTTAGAAGTTACTATCCCGATAACTTTTGGCATCTCAGGAATAGGTCGTTTTCTGGATAGATCAAAAAGCCCTTCTGCTTCTAACTTAAGTTTAAGTTTCTCAAACTGTTGTTGGAGTGTTCCAATTCCGTAAGGAGTTATTTCTTCAGCATAAAACTGAAGATCTCCCCTTGCTTGATAGAAAGATATTTTACCTGAGGCTAATATCTGATCGCCGTCTGTTAAATGTCCTCCCCCATCACCTCCTGCAAACAGCACACATTTAATTATCGATTCCTCATCCTTCAATGAAAAGTAGTGATGACCACTTTGAGCTGCGTGATGATTGGACACCTCTCCGATTATTTGAAGTGATTGAAGATAACTATCCTTGTTTAATTTTTTTTGGAGATATTTTGATAATTCTGTAACTGTTAGTGTCAATTCCAATATTGTTAACTATTCACTCTTTCTATGTACTCTTTCGTCCTAGTGTCAACTTTTATCTTATCTCCAACGTTTATAAATAAAGGGACTTGAATTTCTATATTGGTTGATAGTTTTGCAGTTTTAGTAACGTTTGTGGCCGTATCTCCTCTGACAGCGTCCTCAGCAGATACTACTTCAAGATTTACTGAGGCAGGTATCTCAATGTTGATAGGATTGTTCTCATGGATTAATAGATCTAGATACTGTCCTTCTTCTATAAAATCTAATGTATCACCCAAAAATTCGTTATTTATTGAAATTTGTTCGTAAGTATTAGTATCCATGAATGTTGCGCTTCCCGGGTCTGAAAAAAGAAACTGAAATTCTTGTTTCGTAGTTCTTGCAACTTTTAGTGGGCGGTTACCTTGGACTTTTTTTTCAGTTATATTTCCGTTTTTTAGACTCTTTACTTTTAAAGTGAGAGTAGGAGGTGCTTTAGGAGGTTTCCTGTGTTGCCATTCAATAACTTGATAAAGTTCATCTTCTATTATCAAGGTCATATTTTTCTTTAATTCACTCGAACTTATCGTCATTATCAGAATACCTCCTTTATTGCGTGACTCAATATTTCATTTCCACTGTCTGTGAATAACATCATGTCTTCGATTCTAACGCCTCCCCAATTTTCTAGGTAAATTCCTGGTTCAATAGTGTAAATCATTCCTGGCTTTATGATATTTTTACTGGTTGGTCCAACCGTAGGATTTTCATGTATTGCAATTCCAACCCCATGCCCTAGACTGTGACCAAAATTTTCCCCAAATCCTGCATTTGAAATAACCGTACGAGCTAGAGCATCTAGATCCTCACCAGTCATGTCAGGCTGTGCCGTCTCAATAGCAATTAACTGAGCTCTGTGAACTGTTGAGTAAACTTCTTTAAACTTTTTGCTGGGCTCTCCAATATAAATAGTCCTTGTTAAATCACTGCAATATCCTTCATATTTTGCTCCCATGTCAATGACTATTCCTTCATTGTCCTCAATTTTTTTATCGGTTGGGGTATGATGAGGTTTTGCTCCGTTTACCCCTGAAGCTACGATTGTATCGAAAGACGGAGATTCCGCTCCAAGTTCCCGCATTGTCTTCTCAATTTCCCATGCAATTTCTTTTTCTGTCATTCCAATAGTGATTACTTTACTCACCTCATTGAAAGCCGAGTCGCTGATGTTGATAGTTCTCTTTATAATATCTACTTCTTCTTCGGATTTGATTACTCTGCCTTGAGTTACTGGATCAGAAAAATCTTTCCATTCTGAAACATTTGGAGCTTTTGATTTCATTTGTTCCAGCATGTTCACTGCTAAATTTTCACCTTCAAACCCTAGGATTTTAGTTCCAATTTGTTTCGTTATATTTTCTATCCAGTTAATACCTGCTTTTATCTGATAAATCTCAAAATTAGGGCATTCTTCAGTTGCTCTTATCGTATATCTTGAATCAGTAACTATTAAGGCTTTCTTGTCGCTTATAATCAAGAATGCGAAAGTTCCAGTGAAACCAGAAAAATACCTTATATTTTCTTTACTTGAAATAAAGACAGTGTCTAAATCAGAATTAGACATTTGATCTCGCAAATAAGAGATCCTAGGTTTATATTCCATTATTCTTTTCAGCAGGGTATTTGCAAATATCTGAAAGTGCCTGAATATAACCTTCAATCCCCATTCCAGAAATTTGTGAGACGCAATAATTTGGAAAAATTGAGTTTCTTCTAAATTCTTCTCTTTTATGAATATCGGAAATATGAACTTCTATTGATAATTTACTTGAATCAATAAGAGCATCCAAAAGAGGGAAGCCAACAGTTGTAAGGCCTCCAGGATTTATAATAATTGCGTGAGTATCTTTAGTATTATCTTGGATAAAATCGATCAAATCACCTTCATGATTAGATTGAAAAAATTGTACTTCAAATTCTTTTTCTAGCTTATTTTCTACTAGAAATTTATTTAACATCCTCTCAACATCTTGAAGATTCTTATTGCCATAAATTTCAGGATCTCTTGACCCAAGAAGATTCAAATTTGGACCATTGATAACTAGAATTTTTTTCATGATAATTAGAATAATCTACTTTCTTTGTTTTGAGAATGATCTTGGATGTGCCTTTTCGTAAATTTCTTTCATTGACCTCGAAGATACGTGTGTATATACCTTAGTTGTCTCAGGCGAAGAATGACCTAGGAGTTGTTGTATTACTTTTAGATCAGCTCCTCCATCCATCATATGTGTTGCAAAACTGTGCCTTATAGTATGCGTAGAGTAATTTGAATCCATTCCACTCATAATTAGGTATTTCTTTATCAAGCGTTGGACTGAACGTGGTGAGAGTGCAGTACCTAATTTGTTTAGGAATAAAGGGTTAGAATTTATTAGTATTCCTTTTCTAGACTTAGCGAGATATTTTCTTATTTTTTCTTCTGCCTTTTTGCCTATTATAACCACCCTTTCTTTATTTCCTTTTCCTATTATCCTTATTTCTGATCTTTCAAAATCTATATTTCCAATGGTCAATCCGGTAACTTCGCTTACTCTAAGGCCTGTGGAATATATCAATTCGACTAAGGCTTCATCTCTAGTTGTGTCTTTAGGATATCTGTTAATTGTTTTTATCAAGTTTTCTATCTCGGTATTGCCCATTACTTTAGGAAGACTTTTTGTATTTTTAGGTATGGACAGTAGATCAGTATAATTCTTCTCAATATACCCGAAACGTTCAAGATATGAACTGAAGGATTTTATCGCGGAAACCTTTCTTACTACACTCGATTGCTTGATTCCCTTGTTTAGTATGTAGGAGAGCATTGGTCTTAACTTATCTTGATCAAGAGATTTCAGAGGAGACAAATTAATCAGTTTGCAATAATCGAAATATTCAGTCAGATCATACAAATAATTTCTTATTGTATTTTCCGACAGAGATTTTGATTGAAGGTATTCAGTGTATTTATTAAGTACTTCCAGAATCTTTTTATCTCTAAAAATTGATAAAAGCTTCTCTGGAATCTTATTTTTTGATTTTATCATTAATAAATACTCTATTTAAATTTTTAAAGAATTTCTATTAATGCCTAGATAGATTTTTCTAATTTTAAGGACAACAATTATGATCTGAGTCCGTCATAGCTTCTTTTAACTTAATCAAAGCCCTTTCTCTTCTTCTTCCTCTTCCGGCCCATGCATCAATATTGCCTGCAACAGGGCATCTTGCCATCTCCCCGAGGTAAAATGGGTCTTTGTTAGGGCAGTATAAAAAATATTGTCCATCGTGCCTTTTTCTTGCTTGCATTAAAAAATCTCCATTGTTCTTGTCAGTTTCTCTTTTTATTTCTTCTGGAGTTGCGACTAAAAGCGGAAGGTCATTTTCAGTAAAATCT